>Ga0272441_10001946_pt1 | contig 43218 bp, 38 predicted proteins | sample SSMProp6N_FD_193582 | JGI IMG/M metagenome (GOLD analysis project Ga0272441, IMG submission 193582) | Marine sediment archaeal communities from Little Sippewissett salt marsh, Falmouth, MA, United States - SSM-Prop-6N | ecosystem: Environmental > Aquatic > Marine > Wetlands > Sediment ...
CTATTCATACTATGCCACAGGTTACATTATCCGCACAGACAGCTAGCACCACCCGGTAGAAGACAGCAGGGAGGTTCTCTAACCTTCCTGCGTCTTCTTGTTGTGGACGGAGATGCTGTCTGATGACTGAAGAACGTAACGGCAGCACCTTCCGCAAGTAATCCGCCCGTCTGGTATCTCCGGAGATCGCGGGGTGGGTGTTCGTCGATCCTGACCTCAGGAGGATTTGCCTCCGCCGATCTCCCCCGACCTAACGATCGCCAGCTTCGCGGTGAGCGGACCGATCAGTTCGTGGATCACGGTCGCGCCGATCACGACGTTGACGAGGATCGAACTCAAGTCGGCAAAGACGCTGTTCCTCTGCAGGACCAGCGCAAGCCCGATGACGATGCCGCCCTGAGGGATGAGTCCCCATCCAGCGTAGCGGCGGACGTTCCGCGACGTCCGGCCGATCGTCGCGCCAAGGTAGGCCCCGCCAACCTTTCCCAGAGACCGAAACAAGACGAAGATGAGAACGACAGGGAAGAAGCGGAACAGAACTTGAAAGTCCAGCAGCATTCCGCTGATCGTGAAGAACAGCACGAACACGAGTGGCTCGACGTAGTTCTCGAGCAGGCGGAACACGCGGTCACGGTGGCTCCCGAAATTGACGACCATAACGCCCATCGACATGGTGGACAGCAGCTCATCGAGCTTGAGTGCGGTGGAAAGTCCGTAGGCGAGGGCAAGCAGCCCCACAAGCAACACCAGAAGAAGCCCATCAGCGTCGGCACGAAGAAGCCGCGGAACGAAGTGAAAAAGCAGTCCGCAAGCTATACCCAGACCGATCGCGCCGAGGATCGCGACAAGCGGTTCGACGAACGCGCCGATCCCTCCGGCCGTGTGCGCGACAAGCAGCGTCGCAAACATGGTGGCAAAGCTGAAGTTGAGGATCCCCAAGGCATCATCAACTGCGGCCGATGCCATGATGCTAAACGAAACAAGCCCCTTGGCCTTGTACTGATGGATCACAGCCAACGTCGCTGATGGATCCGTTGGCGATGCAAGCGCGCCAAGCAGAAGTGCCAGGGGAAGAATGGTCGTCAGGTACGTGCCCTCTAGATGGACGAGAAACGGAAGCGTAGCCAGAAGCCCGCCGGTGACCAGGAGCGCCGACATCTCTGATTCGCCGAGCGCGAGAAACAGGATTCCTTTTCCAAGTTCTTTCAGGGAAGCAAACGCGAGCGTGCCGCCCACGGCAAACGTCAACACGGCAAGCGAGAGGTGGGTCAACGTTCCCGTCGAGGCCACAAACGTCTGAGGGACAAACCCCGTGAGGTTCGGATTGAGAGCCAGGCCGGCAAGGATATACCCGCTGACCCGCGGGAGCCCGATCTTGGCCGCTAGTTCCCCAAGGAAATAGCCGGCAACCACCATGCTTCCGAGGATCAATAGCGCGTTCACCACACCACTCCTTGATGTCCTCGAACGGAGGACGCCGGAGTGTACGCCCATGAGCCCGATTCGGCAACCGCGGAAATCCCCGCCCCAACGTTGGTGACTGCGAATTGATCCACAGGATGCGAGACTCCCTAAGGGCGTGCCGAAAGTGGCAAAGAGGAGATCAGGCCCCTGACCAGCGTCAGGTTCCTCACGTCTCCATCCGTTCCGTCTATGGCCTCTTTCGGCGTCTCGAGAATCAAAGGGAGATCCGCCAGGGCGGGGTGGTGGATCAATGCAGACATGCCGGTGAGTCCGATCTTGCCCTTCCCGATGTGTTCGTGTCGATCCCGACGTGACCCTGATGGATACTTGGAGTCGTTGAGATGAACCAGCATGATCCGCTGCAATCCGAGCGACCGATCAATCCCGGCGATCATCGTCTCCACGCCGTCAGGCGTTGACAAGTCATACCCGGCAGCGTGGGCATGACATGTGTCGAGGCAGATCCCGAACCGATCTTGCGGAAGTCCGGCGAGGATCATGGACAGCTCTTCCCATGTAGAACCGATCGCGGTCCCTGCACCCGCTGTATTCTCGACAAGAAGTCGGCAAGCCGTGTCTTGCCAAGCGCTCGTCTCCTGCAGAGCCTCGAGGACAGACCGCACGCGATCAATCCCCCGGCCGATTCCGTCTCCACGGTGTGAGCCCAGATGGGTCACCACAGACGGTATCCCGAGAGAAACAGCGCGGGCACACTCCGTTTCCAGAGCAACGGCCGATCTGGCGAGAAGCCCGGGTTCGGGGCTGGCGAGGTTCAGGAGGTACATGGTGTGGACCACCGCCACCTCGATGGCGGAGGAGAAGAGCTCTTCTCGGAACGCCCGAGCGGTTGAAGCCGAAAGCGGCTTCATCGCCCACGCGGATGGAGCGTGTGTGAAGATCTGAACCGCAGTGCAGTCAAGCTCCTCGGCGCGAGCCAGCGCCTTGTCGACCCCACCCGAAATGGAAACGTGACAACCAAGGGAACGCATCACGACCTGTCATGGTATCCGGTCAGCAGGATTGGGGGCGAGCCGCTATCCGGAAATCGCCGACGCGACTGCTTGCCCCGCGTTGATCAGGCCACTGCCAAACTCAGCATCGGAGCCTGCAATCCCCAGGTCGGTGGCGGAATCCATGAGACAAGCCAGTGCTTCTTGTGGAGAGAGACCGGCATTTCGCGACAGGATCAAAGCAAGCGCTGCACTGACGTGCGGCGCAGCAAACGATGTGCCTGATCCTGCAGCGATCTCTCCGTCCGGGTACAGCGAGATAACGGCGTCTCCCGGGGCACAAACGGCGACGTCAGCTCCGTAGTTGCTGAACGAAGCCAGGCCGTTTTCGCGGTCGGTCGCTGACACCGCGATGACCCATGGGTAGCGTCCGGGATAGCAGACACGATTGCAGCCGTTGTTCCCGGCGATCCCAACCACCAGCACCCCGGCGTCATGCGCACGGCGGAGTGCCTGCTCCAACGTTGCCGGCGGGACACCGTTGCAGTAAACACTCAGATTGATGATGTCGGCGCCGTTGTCAATCGCATAATCGATCGCTTCGGCAAACATCTCCCAGTCGCGCCCGTAGAACTGATTCCGCGTATCGAGAAAGCGAAGATCCATTACCCGGATATCGGGGGCGACTCCGGTTGCCTGATTGGAGTCGGGGCGAGCGGCGATCAGGCCGGCGACAAACGTCCCGTGCCAGTGAATCGGCGTGCCGACGAGCGAACCCGGATCGTTGTCACGGAAGTCCCAGCCGTGGAGATCATCAACATACCCGTTGCCGTCATCATCGATGCCGTTTCCGGCGATCTCATCCAGGTTGATCCACAGGGCGCTTGATAGATCTGGAGCGGTGCCGTCGATTCCACTATCGATGATGGCAACGACAATCTCGGACGACCCTGTTGTCATGTTCCATGCGGCAGGCGCGCCGACGCGCTCGATCGACCACGAGATTGCCGAAGGATCGATCGTGGCCAAGCTTACGCTTGTCGCACCCCCTGCGCCGGCCACGTCACGACGGTCTCCAACTGCGGTCGCTCCGAAGACAGCTACTAGCACGATGGCGAGGATCCCAAGGACGGTGAACAGCGCTCGACTCTTCGCTCCCATGTCTGGCAACCCGGCTACCCCGTAGGGCCCGTGGCTTTGCGTCGCCTCCTTACGAAGGGTTTGCCTTTTTGCGGATGGGATCTATTGATGCACAGTAGATTCTATCCGTAACAATCCGTAAGTATTCTACCACGTGACGAGCAACCCTAGACAACGGTGGCGATCGGTTGAGCCGGAGGGCGACCAGGGATAACGTTCAGGGGAGTGGAAGGAGACATCAGATGGAATACGACGCTGTGATCATCGGTGCGGGCCCTGGGGGGTATGTTGCTGCAATCCGCATGGCTCAGCTCGGCAAGGCCGTCGCCCTTATCGAGCGAGATCGGATCGGCGGAGTATGCCTCAACTGGGGCTGCATTCCGACAAAGGCCTTGTGTCAGGCGACCAAGCAGCTGGAGAGGATCCGATCCGCTGACGTGATGGGCATCCACGTGAGTGAGCTCCGAGTTGATCGGGACGAGCTTGCGGCGTGGAAGACACGCGTCGTGGACACGCTTGTGGCGGGAATCGATCAACTGCTGAAGGCGAACGGAGTCGAAACCATCCGTGACGAAGTTGCTTCGATCGCTCCGGGGTACGTGACCCTTGTATCGGAGAAGCGGATTCCCTGTTCGCGGGTTGTCGTTGCCACGGGATCGAGTCCCGTCGAGATTCCCGGTTTCCCGTTCGCATCTCCGCGGATCTGGTCATCTACGGATGCCTTGTCCCTTGATGAGATACCGGCCAGGTTGCTCGTCGTCGGAGCCGGCGTGGTGGGATTGGAGCTGGCGACGATCTACCGCCGTTTGGGAAGCGAGGTCACGGTTCTTGAGATGGCCAAGGAGATCCTGCCTACGATGGATCTGGGCCGGCGTGTACGCATGCAGCTCCAGCGTGCGATCCAGAGCGAGGGGATTGCGTTGCGGCTGGGGGATGCGGCTGCTGACGTAGACGACATCCCTGACGGCAGCCGAGTGACCACGCAGGCCGGTGAAGCGATCGAGGCTGATCGAGTCCTTGTTGCCGTGGGCCGGCGTCCGAACTCCCGCGAGCCGCTTCTTGAGAACGCAGCGATCGACCTGGATGAGCGAGGATTCGTCAAGGTGGACGACGCGCTGCAGACCTCGGTTGACGGTGTCTATGCGATCGGTGATCTCGTTCCTGGTCCTCAGCTGGCGCACAAAGCCTCGGCTGAAGGAATCTTCGTTGCCGAGCACCTCAGCCGGGAGGAAGAGGCGACGACCTGCGGCATCGACTATGCGACGATTCCTCAGGCGGTGTTCACCGATCCGGAGCTTGGCGCCGTCGGGATATCAGAGCAGACCGGCCGCTCGCGAGGGTTTGATGTGCGTGTCGGTCGGTTTCCGTATGCAGCTCTTGGGAAGGCCATTGCGATGGAAGAAACGACGGGGCTATTCGAAGTTGTAGCCGATACCTCGTCGGGGAGGTTGCTCGGATGTCAGATCCTGGGCACTGAAGCATCGACCCTGATCGCGACGGCGGCGATCGCCGTGCAACATGGAATGACCGTTGAGAAGCTCGCGGAGTCGATTCAGGCACACCCGACGCTGCCAGAAGGGATCAAGGAAGCGGCGGAAGCCGCCCTTGGGCGGGCGATTCACGCGATCAACCGCTAACGGCAGAGGCAGAACGAGTGTGCCGTTCTGCTTAGGTTTTTCTCTCCTTGCCGACTTTCGCGTCCTCGTCTACGGAGAGCTCCTCGGAGTACTCAACCGTCTTGATGTCGCAGCCGGGGCCGATGACGATGCGCTTCCCGCGGACGACGTCCGCTTCCGTGTCCTCCAGATGGACCGCGTCTCCTTCGATCACCTGGCACTGCAGAAGCGATGTACTGCTTCCGGTGAAGATCCGGATGAGCCCATCAAGGATCAAGCCCCGCTGATGCCACCCGCCACGGCGCACTTCGATCCGCTCACCACCAATCTCCCGAGCTTCACACCGCCCGGCGAGGTTGATTTCGATGTGGTCGGCAGAAAGCAGGCCTCCGATCCGGAACGCTCCGGTGGTCTTGAAAATCTCCGACGAGACGTCCCCCCCTACGGCGAGACTCCCACTGACCTTGACATACTCGGAGGTGAGCGACCCGTCGGTCTTGAACACGCCAGAGCACTTGAGTTCCTTGACCTCGGCTACCCCGTGGGAACGCGTGCTCCCACTGATTCTCAGCTCATCGGCGATGATCCCCGCCTCGAACACGGCGGCACCCGACGTAGTCACGCGGACGGCTCGGGCCAATCCTTGGATCTTCCCCGAACCAGAAATCTTGATCTCATCGGCGGTGATGTCTCCGGTGACCTTCCCGGCTCCCGAAATAGAGACGCGCTCATAGTCCCCTCCGCCGATGTTGCCAGCCCCTGAGATGCTGGCTGATCCTCTCCTGTTCCGCTCGCTATCGTCGCTCATGCTTCCTCCTCCGCCAGGTCCAGCTTCAGTCGATTGAGTATCCCCGCAAGATCGACCGAATCGACCACCTCAATCTCCGGATCAAACACCGTCGACTCAGCCGCGATCACAGCGAGACTGATTTCGGCGGAAATTCCGGCTGCTGTCAACCGCTTGCGCAGTACATGCAAGACTACCGTTTCTTGTGCCAGTCGGTCGATCAATCCCCCATTGACCTCGTTTGCTTTGTCGAGCGTGCGCCGAACAAGCAGCAACTCCTCTCGGTTGACCAGATCCTGAGCTCGGAACCTTCGGAGAACGGCAAGACAGAGAAGCACGTGCGCGGAAACTTGCTGCCGCAAGTCGTCCCTGTCGACTCCGCACAGATCGGCCAAGTCATCATCCACCCATCCCAGTTGGGACAGGTTCCCCGGCGCAATCTGCATCGAATCGCCGATCGTTCGTCGAATCACCTGCGCGAGATCATCCAGAGCGTGGTCTTCCTTCATCCTTACGATCTGCTCGATCCTCTCGATGATCCGATCCTTTGGGAAGAACGTCTCCTGTCCGGTGAACGTCGATCGCCGGATGAACCACTTCTCTGGAATCAGGCCCTTCCGCTTCCAGCGGTAGAGCTGCCCATAGGAGATCCCCATCTGCGCGAGGACGTCTTTCTTGGAGATCAGGTTGTCGTCGTGCACATCAACCTCCGTCACGGTTCCACCGCATGATTGCGGCTCACAAGCCCCCAGTTTCGATCCACTGTTGGCGAACGATAATAACAGAACACTGTGACTTCGTCAATCTCCAGCCGGTAACGAGATAGCTGAAAGGTAGAGTGAATCGTGCGAAACATCAAGGGAAGGAGTGCCATATCGCAGTTCAACACAGTGTGACGTTCTTAGGGATGCAGTGTATCCGGCCAGCGTTCTGCTGTGAACAACGAACGGCACGTTCATCGAGCGCCGGTGTTCGGTGAACGTGCCGTGGCGCCCTCAAGGCAACTACGCGGCTTCGCCGGCTACTTGCCCGGACACTGCGATATCACCGATGGATCGATTCCTTTGCCTGCGTACGCTTGGTCGAAGTGCACGGAGAACTCGTTGGCGAGTTTGCTGGCGCGTGCGTCGTATGCTGCCTGGTCCGGCCATGTGTTTCGCGGGCTAAGGATGCTCGCCGGGACGCCGGGGCACGACGTGGGGATCGAGACATGGAATGTTGAGTCTTCCTCGTAGGAAACGGCCTCGAGCTCGCCAGACAACGCCGCATGAACCATCGATCGAGTCAGGCTGATGTCCATCCTCTCAGCTTCGCCGTACGGGCCGCCACTCCAACCGGTGTTGACCAAGTAGACATCGGTTCCGTGCATTTCGAGCTTCTCTCCGAGCATCCGGGCATAGACATCCGGATTCCTCGGCATGAACGGCTCCCCGAAGAACCTAGAGAATGTGGTCTTGGGCTCGACGATTCCCGTTTCCGTTCCCGCGAGCTTGCTGGTGTATCCCATAAGGAACCACAGCATCGCCTGCTCCTTGGTCAGCCGAGAGATCGGAGGGAGAACGCCGTTTGCATCTGCGGTCAGGAAGAGAATCGTCTTCGGATGTCCTCCGGCCGACGACGGCTTGACGTTAGACAGGAACGCCAGAGGGTAGGAGCCTCGGGAGTTTGGAGTGAAGCGATCATCGTACAGATCAAACGTTCCATTGGGATAGATCATCGCGTTCTCGATGATCGCGCCGTGCTCCTCCGGCGGCGCCTTGTGCATGACGGCGTTGTGGATCTCCGGTTCCTTCGAGGGATCTAGATCGATCAGTTTGGCGTAGCAGCCGTTCTCGAAGTTGGCGATCCCCGCGTCGTTCCACCCGTGTTCATCATCGCCGAGCAGCGCGCGGCGCGGGTCGGCAGACAGGGTTGTCTTTCCTGTTCCCGAGAGCCCGAGCAAGAGGGCCGTATCTCCTTGCGGACCTTCGTTCGCCGAGCAGTGGAGCGGCAGAACGCCTTCGGCCGGAAGGTAGTAGTTCATGACCGTGAACACAAGCTTCTTGACCGAGCCGCTGTAGGCCGATCCGTACACCACACCGATCCGGCGGTCGAAATCCATCCCGATGACCATCGTTGACTCATGGCCAAGGCGAGGATCGATCCGCAGACGCCCGGCGTATCGTCTTGCGTCGAGTTTGTCGTACGGAACGACAAGAAGCCGGAACGGACGATCGGCAAATGCGCTCCGGGAGAGATCGTCGGGAACAGGGCGAAACATGTTGTCGGCGAACAGCGCCGTCAACGCACGGTCGGTCACCAGATTGACCGGAAGCGCATACGACGAGTCCGCACCGACGACACGGTCCACTTCGTAGATCCTCTCCTTCTTGTTGAGCAACGCGAACGCATCATCGAGGATCATGTCGAACGTCTCTTCATTGATTGGCAGGTTGTTTGGAGAGTCCCAATCGATCGACGCTTCGCTGACCGGCCGACGAACGCACAGGGTGTCCTTCGGGCTCCGGCCGGTCGACTCCGACGGCGTCCATGTGGCAAGCGCGCCGCATGCGCTGATCACCGCTTCCTTGTGCGCGATTGCATCTTGAATCATTCGAACTCGAGAGGGATTCCTCACCACGTTCGAGCGTCCCAACACCTCTGCCAGACTCCGATCGAAGTCCATAATCACCTCACCAAGAGTGTGACGGGCGAGAAAGCGGCCCGTAGCGGTTGCCGGATGATAGCCTAGAATCCACGAGATCGAAAGGAAGACGGGGGAGCTCGATTCCCGGCCTTGCTCAACTCCTCGGCCAGTCGGCATATGTGGTGCACAGGTCGGTGTCTGTCCCCGGAAGCGAGCTTCCTAGTCGCGACGGTCCAGTGCGAACAACCGTGCTGCGTTGGCCGTGGTGTGGCTTGCGACGACGTCGTCGGGGATCCCCTTAAGGTCGGCGATCGCGCGGGCAACCAACGCAACGTACGATGGCTCGTTGCGCTTGCCTCGGTGCGGGACCGGCGTCAGATACGGGCAGTCGGTCTCGATGAGAATCCGCTCCAGCGGAGTCCGGCGGACCGCATCACGGAGTGCATCGTTCTTGCCGTAGGTGAGCGGCCCGCCGATGCCGAGGTGAAAGCCCATGGCAAGGAACGTTTCGGCAAGCGCGATGTCGCCAAGATACGAGTGGACGACACCGCGGTGGTCCGATCCGATTGCTCGCAGAACCGTCAGAAGATCCGAGGTCGACTCGCGATTGTGGATCACGACAGGCAGTTCCAAGTGCCGAGCAAGCTCCAGCTGCTGCTGAAAGGTGCGCCGCTGTGCGGGTCGCGGCGACAGATCGCGGTAGTAGTCAAGCCCGATCTCTCCCAAGCCGACAACCTTATCGTGCTGTGAAAGATGCTCGATTTCGCCCAGAGCAGAGCGATCGACGGAACTCGCGTTGTGAGGATGAATGCCGACGGTGGCCCAGATACGTCGATGGCGAACCGCCAGCTTCACCGCCTCGCGGCTTGACGTCAGATCTGTTCCGATCGTCACAACGCCGATCCGGCGAGCAAACAGATCTGCGATCACAGCGGCGCGATCATCGCGAAACGCGCGGTCATCAAGGTGCGCGTGGCTGTCGATCCATCTGATATCCTCGCAGGAGGAACGCGTCATCCGCATGCCGCCTTGCGATCAGAACGTTGTGGGCCGCTGTGTTCTAGGCTGTAGAGAACGTGCGGGAGCATGTTGATCACATCGCTTGGCAGGAGCGAACGGGATGATCGTCCATCGGCGTACAGGTCAGCACAGCGGGCATGGAGCCAGGCGCCAAGGATCGCGGCATCGCATGGCGTTGTCCTTTGGGCGATGAGTCCGGCGATCAGTCCGGTTAGAACATCGCCACTTCCTCCGGTGGCGAGGCCGTGGTTGCCGGCAAGCGACAGCAGCGTTGCTCCGCCCCCCGATCCAGACGTGGGCCGCGAGACGACGGTCGGCACACCCTTGAGGACGACGGTGGCTCGAGCTGCATCGGCCGCCTCTCGCGCAATGTCCAGGCGCGCGTCCTCGATCTCCGCCACCGACAGATCAAGCAAGCGGGCCATCTCTCCGGGATGCGGTGTAAGGATCCTCTCCCCTTGCGCTTGGGCGATTCGCTCGGGGCGGCCGCTGAACGCCCACAGACCGTCGGCATCGAGAACCACCGGAACGGGTGTTTCGGCCACCAAACGTTCGACCATCGGTGTCAGCAAGGGGTGGCGAGACAATCCAGGACCCACAGCGAGCGCGTCGGCAGTGGCGAGAACGTCGCGGAAGCGTGAGGTCTCGATGCCGGCGAGGACCCCGTCCCGTTCCGGCAAGGGAACGGTGATAACCTCGGGAAGCGTGGCCTCAAACACCGGCTCAAGCGATGAGGGGCAAGCCAGCATAACCAGTCCCGACCCGACCCGGAGAGCTGCCCGGCAGCAGAGAATCGCTGCGCCGGTCATTCCGCGCGATCCGGCGACCACAAGAACACGACCGAAACGGCCTTTGTGACCCGTTTCCGGCCGCTCGGGCAGTCGTGATCGGAGTGCGTCCAAGCCCGGGACGCGGGCGATCGGTTTCACGTCGTGGAGCACGCGCTGGGGATATGCTACGCCGGCAATGTGGAGTCGTCCGCAAGCTCGCCGCGCCGGGTGAAGCACGTGCGCCGGCTTCAGGAAGTGCATGGCCACCGTGTCATCGGCCGTGACCGCCGGGCCGATCAACGAGCCGTCATCGGCAGGGATTCCGGAAGGCAAGTCGATCGACACAACCGTTCCTGATGCGTGATTCATTGCAGCGATGATCTCCGCGATGCGGCCTTCTGCCGCCCTGGTGGTTCCGCTTCCGAGCAAGCCGTCGATCACACAACACGACGACCTGAGGGCAGGAAGCAGCCTCGACCGCAGGTCGGATTCCTCCTCGGGGAGCACATGTACATTGCCTGGTGTTTGCTCGATCAATGCGCGGGCGTGGAACGCTGCTGCCGGGGTCATCCTCTCCGGCGGGAACGCCAAGTACGTTTCCACAGTGTACCCCGCTTTGGCGAGCACGCCGGCTGCAACCACCGCATCGCCTCCGTTTCCGCCGGCTCCGGCAATCACCGCAAACGTGCGGGAAGGAAGCGTGTCGACAATGTCGCGGATGACAACCTGGGTCACCGACCTCCCCGCGCTCTCCATCAAGGACTGCTCGGGCACGCCATCGGCGAACGCTTGCCTGTCGATCCGCTTCTGCTCGGCGGCGGTGACCACGGTCAGTGTCTCTGCCCTTGGCTTGAGATTCATCGCCCCTCCTCCATCTCCGACGGCGATCCGTGACAGGGGACCTTCTCCACAATCTCCCCAGCGACATTGGCCGCGCTGCGGCCCTCGACTTGAACCCATCGAAACCCGCCCAACCGCCGGAACCACGCGGTCTGCCGACGAGCGAGTGCCCACGTTCGATGGGTCAGCTGTTCGCGCATCGTTGCTTCATCGATTTCCCCATCAAGCAACGCGAACGCCTCGGGAACGCCGATCGTTCGGAACGCCTGCATAGCGGGAACAAGCCCCGCATCTCGAAGCGCTCTGACCTCGCTCACCAAACCCGACGCCACCATCTCGCCGACCCGGGTCTCAATCGCCTGGCGGTGGGCGTCACGATCACGATCAAGGACGAAGCCGTGGAACGCGTATTCGAGGGGCACAGCATGAGATTGCAGCCGAGAGATTGCTGTTCCAGTCTTCCGATGAACCTCCAGCGCTCGAACGACTCGCAGTCGATCGTTGGGGTGGATCCTCTGAGCGGAAACGGGGTCAACCTGGCGCAGCATCGAGTGAAGCTGCTCTGTCGGTTTCTGCGCGAGTTCGGATCGCAAGACGGGGTCGGCGGATGGTCCCTGAAATAGTCCTTCGACAAGAGCAGCGATGTACAGGGTCCCGCCGCCGACCACGATCGGTGTTCGGCCGCGATACACGATCCCCCGGATGGCCTGATCAGCGTCTTGGCGAAAGCGCATCGCATCGTATGCCTCACTGAACGAGCAGACATCCAGCAGGTGGTGGGGGACCCGCTCTCGGTCCTCGCGGCTCGGCTTGTCGGTCAGGATATCCATGCCGCGGAAGAAGGCCCGGGAATCGGCGGAGACGATCTCACCATCGAGCTGAACCGCGACCTGCAGCCCGACCGCTGACTTGCCAGTCGCCGTTGCGCCGGCGATGATGATCACATCGTGGAGCTGTCCGTGGCTTCGGGCGGATGCGGACGAGGACGAGATCATCGGCTTGATCCCCTCCCAGGTTCTACTCCTCTCCGAGCAGCAGTTCCCGGAACTTCTTGAGTTCTGCGCGGCGCGAAGGGTGCTTGAGCTTCTCGATCGCCTTGATCTCGATCTGGCGCACCCGCTCCCGTGTGATGTTGAACTTCAGTGAGACGTCCTTCAGCGTGCGCGGATGGTCGTCATCGAGCCCATATCTCAGCCGGAGGATCTCGCGCTCGCGCTCATCCAGTTGCTCAAGCGCTCGATTGAGCTGCTCCTTGAGGAACATCCGGAACGTTTCTTTCGTGGGAGACGGCGCAGATGGATCCTCGATGAAATCGCCGAGCGTGTCCTCGTCCTCGTCTCCAATCGGGCGCTCCAACGATGCGGTGTACTGAGAGACGTTCTCTACCTTCTTGATCTTGTCGATCGACATCCCGGTGAGCTCCGACAGATCCTCCAATGTCGGTGCATTGCCGTGAGACTGAATGTACTCACGCTTCACGCGGTTGAGTTCCCGAACGGTCTCGATCATGTGAACCGGCACGCGGATCGTTCGTGACTGATCAGCGATCGCACGTGTGATCGCCTGGCGAATCCACCATGTGGCGTACGTTGAGAACTTGTAACCGCGAGTGTAGTCGAACTTCTCGACGGCCTTCATCAACCCCATGTTCCCCTCTTGGATGAGGTCGAGAAACGACAGCCCGCGGTTCATGTACCGCTTGGCGATCGAGACGACCAGGCGGAGGTTGGAGACCGTAAGCCGCTCGCGGGCGGCCCGTCCGCGCTGAATCAGCGTGCTGAGATCATCCTCGGAAACGTTGTCCGGAAGCGGGATGATCTCTTGCCCATCCAGTGGGAACGACAGAAGCAACTCCGCGGCCTGCTCCCCCTTTTCGACAAGATCCTCAAGCAGCTTGGTTTCTGCGTCTCCACCTTCGCGTTCGTTCTTCGTCTTGCCAGCCAAGCTTCCGGAGGCTTCTTCACCACTCCTCTTCGCGCGGGTGAGCTCCGAGTAGATCCCGGCCTCCATCGCCATGGCCAGCTGGACTTCCTCTTCTTTGGTCAGCAAGGGAACCTTGCCGATCTCCCTCAGGTAGGTCTTGACGGGGTCCTCACGGCTGCTGGAGACATCGTCAAGAGATCGCGGACGGGCGCCGCGAGAGGTACGGCGCCGGATGGCGACTGGATTGTCCCGGATCAGGAGAGCGTCCGACTCTGCCATCAGGTCGGCTGAGGAATCGAGGAGTTCGTCATCATCGGCGAGGTCGTCGAGATCCTCCTCGTCCGAACCAGCGAGTTCTTCTTCGGCCAGGATCTCTTCCGCGTCGGGAGAAGGAGTTTCCGTGGAGGGGAGGTTCTTCTCGTCGTTCGCAACAGCTTCCTTGGGTTCCTTGTCGACTTGGTCCAACGATTTCGCCGATCCGCTACTGGTCACGCCTTGCCCCCCTTCGCCATGCGATTGCGCTCTGCGATCAACACGCTATATCGGCGCTGGAGATCGTCCAACTGCTCTCGATCCCCTGCTGCAACGCAATCCGTCATTTGCTGACGGAGCTCCCTTAGTTTCCGCTCTACGGTCGGTACTTCAACCATGCGGGCCAGCGCATCGCGAACTGCCTTTTCTACCTGTTTCGCATTCTCCTCGTCGAACGGCAATGGGCGCAGGACGAGCTCGCTTGCCGTAGGCACCGCCTCTGGTGGCAACTGCGCAATCATATCCGATGACGCCTGGATCTCACCCTCCGCCGAATCAGCGAGAGCTTCCGCCAGAGGACGAAGTGAGGGAGGGAATGCGACCGGCGAAACGAGGTCATCGATCCGCGACCAGGGAATCCGGGAGCGAAGCACCAGCGCAAGCAGTACGGTGTCCGGCTGCCATGTCGCCTGATGCGGGACGCTGTCTCGTACACTGGCGCGCCGAACGCCCCGGGGATCAAGCTCACGCCGGACATCGTCGCGCGACAGCCCGACAAGCTCGGCGATTCGTGTCGCCAACTCCTCTCGTACCGGAATGCTGGAGAGCGTCGTGAAGACGTTCTTCGATTCGTCCAGAACGGCGCTCTTCCCTTGCGATGACCGGATATCGAACCGGCTCTCAAGCGCCTCCAGGAAGAAGTCCTGGAACGATACCGCCTGTTCAAGCGACTTGCGGAACTCATCCGCCCCAGACTTCCGCACACAACTGTCTGGATCCTCGCCCGCCGGCAGACGCGCGACGCGAACGTCGACGCCTGTGTTGCGGAGGATCCCCATTCCACGAAGTGCAGCAGCGTCGCCTGCGGCATCGCGGTCGTAGACCAGGATCACTCGGTTACCGAACCGCGCCAGCAACCGAGCCTGCTGTTCGGTCAGCGCGGTGCCCATGCCGCCGATCGCCTCGGCGATACCAGCGATGTGCAGCGATAGGACGTCGGTGTAGCCTTCCACCAAGACAGCCGTGCCCGAGGCTTGAATCGCCTCGCGGGCCCAGTTCAGGCCGTAGAGATGATGACCTTTGTCGAAGCCGGCGGTTGCTGGGGAGTTGAGATACTTCGGCTCGCCCTTGAGCGCGCGTCCGCCGAACGCAATGGGGGTTCCGGAAACGTTGAAGATCGGGAACATCACCCGGCCGCGGAAGCGATCATATGTCCGCCCTTTGTTCTCTGAGAGCAGACCAGCAGCGAGCAGCTGCTTCGCCGTGAAGTTTGCGGCAAGCGATGCCTTGAGCCCGTCCCATGATGGGAGAGAGTAGCCGATTCCGAAACGATCCCAACTCGATTCGCTGAAGCCTCGCGAACGCAAGTATTCCCGGGCTTGTTCTGCATCACCGTGATTGTGAAGCTGCTTCGTATAGAGGGTCTTCGCCGCGGCCAGGATCGCCACAGACTCGGCGCGGGCGCCTCCGCGCGCCCCCCGCGCCGGCAGCAACACACCTGCCTCGGCCGCGAGGCGCTCAAGTGCCTCCGGGAACGTCAGACGCTCGATCTTCATGACAAAGGCAAGAAGATCCCCGCCTTCGTTGCAGCCGAAGCAATGCCAGAGCCCACGTTCTGGGCTCACAACAAGCGATGGCGTGTCGTCCTTGTGGAACGGACAGCGTCCCTTGTAGTTCTTCCCTGACGGTGTCAGGGTGATGTATCGGGACAGTACAGCGACCAGGCCAAGCTGCTGCTTGATCTGATCCACAGTGTCTCGATCGACCATAGGCTCCTCTCATCGCTCGGGGGGAGTCCAACCTCCAAGCCCGACAAGAAACGGATTGGTCCTGCGTTCATGTCCCAGTGTCGTTTGTGGCCCGTGCCCGGGATACACGATGTAATCCCCCGGAAGCGAAACCAACCGCTTCAGCGATTGCTGCAAGTGGTCCCATGATCCGCCCGGAAGATCGGTACGTCCGATCGAACCGGCGAACAGGACGTCCCCGCAGAAGATGGCGCCTCCCCCCACGAGAGCAACGCTTCCGCGGGAGTGTCCGGGAAGGTGAAGGGCTCGAAGCGACGGGATCGGCGTATCTCCTTCATGGAGAGCGCGGACGAACGGCGGGTGGCCCGGGTATGCTTCGTCGACCCACGGTATGTCGTCGGGATGGATGAGGATTCGCTCTCCTGATGGATCGATCGCCCAGTTCCCACCGACATGATCGAAGTGTCCATGCGTGTTGATGACCCAATCAATCGTCCTGCCGGCAAGGGATGCCCGCAGCTCGGCTGCATCCTCCGCAGGATCGATCACAACCGTTCGGGTGCCGTCCGAAACGATGTAGCAGTTGGTGGCAAGCGGCCCCAAAGACAGTACGTCGATCGTCAGGTCGCATCGGTTTCCTGGTTCGCTGGCAGGGTTCATTTCGGGGCGTTGCTTCCTTCCGCTCGCGCTACAACAAGCACGTTGACTTCCTTGTATCCGGCCTCGAGGAGAGCGTACGAACATGCCTCCGCCGTGGCGCCGGTGGTGAAGACATCGTCAATCAACAGGACCGATTCCGACTCCGCCTCTGACGACGATCCTACTGCCCGAAACGCTCCGCGCAAGTTCTCGCGGCGCTCGCTAGCGCGGAGAACAGATTGCCTCTCTGTGTCGAACGGTTTGGTGATGAGACGCCTCACAGGCAAACCGCAGAGGCGGGCGACCCCGGCCGCGAGAAGCTGGGACTGGTTAAATCCGCGGATCCGTCTCTCCCGCGACGTCATCGGGACGAATGTCAGGACGCTCGGCGCAAGCGAGGTTTGCCGTTGGAGTGCGTCACTGAGTCGAGCCGAGAGGAAGCGAGCGACAATCCGATCTTGTCCCGCCTTCAGATCGAGAATCAGCCGGCGCCACCCTCCCGCGTACGGTCCTAGTGCCATCACCCGCGCGAATCCGCGGTTGTGCACACCGCAGCGGATGCAAAGGTCGAGATCGTTCTCGGCAAGCGGTTGCTGACAGACCAGGCACCGGGCACCGGACAACTGGGGCAGTATCCGAGAGCAGACAGCGCACACCGGCGCAAAGGAGTCGAGCGACCGCCCGCACAGCAAACAATGCGGTGCATAGAGAACGGCGAGCGGTCCCTCGATCCAACGAAGCAGCCAGCTAGGCTTTGAGCGCCAGCTTCGCGACGCGGAGCAATTGGTTCGTGTACCCCCACTCATTGTCGTAGAAGGTAACGACTTTTAGCATCGTCTTGTCAACTACCGTGGTCGAAGACAGATCGACCATGCTGGCGTGAGGATCTCCGATGATGTCACTCGAAACCAGCGGGTCATCGCTGACGCCAAGAATCCCTGCGAGTGGGCCGCCAGCAGCCGCGCGGAGCGCAGCATTGACGGCCTCGACGGACACCTCTTGCTTCATCTCGACCGTGAAGTCACTCACCGATCCGGTGGCGACGGGAACGCGAAACGCCATCCCATCCATTTTGCCGAGAAGACTGGTGATCACCTGGGTCGTAGCTTTTGCGGCACCGGTCGATGTGGGCACGATGTTGATCGCTGCTGCGCGTCCACGGGCGAGCGACGAGTGGGCGGAGTCAACCAACCGCTGATCGGCGGTATAGCCGTGAACGGTCGTGAGGAGCGCATGCTTGATGCCAAACTCGGTCTCTAGCACGTGTGCGACCGGCACCAGCGAATTGGTGGTGCACGATGCGGCCGACAGCACGCGTGATGCGGCGAGATCGACACCCTGATGGTTGACGCCATAGACAATCTGAGGGATTTCACCGGCACCGTCTCCCTTGGGAGGAACCGACAACAGAACGCGCTTCGCGCCGGCATCCATGTGCTGAGAGCAGCCCTTGGGACCGGTCAACGCGCGGAATACACCGGTGGATTCGATGACGAGATCGATGCCCATGTCGCCCCACGGAAGCGCCGATGGGTTCCTCTCTGCAAGAAGCGGAACCGTCACGCCATCCACGATCAGAGCGTTCTCCGTGGCCTCGACCTTCTTGCCGTACCGTCCGTACACGGAGTCCCGGCTTAGGAGATACCGCGCCACATCGGCTGTGATGAACGGATCGTTGATCGCCACGATGTCAAACGACGCCTCGCCGAATCCGAGGCGGAACAGGGCTCTTCCGATACGACCGAACCCGTTGATTGCCACCTTCATAATAGAGTTGCCTCCTGCTTTCCTAGGTTTCCTTGTGGTGTTGATTGCGCTCTGCGATGTCGACAAACATCCGGTGGATCCGCACGTCATCGGTTAGCTCCGGATGAAAGCTTGCGACGAGCAACGAGCCTTGTCGTGCCATCACCGTGCTCCCGTTGTATTCGGCGAGCGGTTCCACATCCGGTCCGAGTTGGACGATGAACGGAGCACGGATGAAGACAGCCGGGACATCGCCTTCGATCCCCTTGACGGCCAGAGTTGTCTCGAAGCTGTGCACTTGGCGCCCCGATGCGTTCCGGGCTACAGCAATGTCCATTCCCCCGAGGTGCGGTGTTTCCGCACCGTCGACCGTATTGGCCAAGAGGATCATTCCTGCGCATGTGCCGAACATCGGGAATCTGCCATGGGAGAGCTCCTGCAGTCGGTTGCGCAGCTCGCCGTCAGCAAGACGCTGCATGGCGGTGGACTCACCGCCTGGGAGCACGAGGCCCGACAGCCCGTCGAGATCCGCAACGCACTTGACCGTCCGGACAAGCACACCAAGCCTCTCGAGGCTGACTCGATGCTCGCGTATGGCTCCCTGTAGCCCCAAGACACCGATAATCATCAGCGTGTTTGCATCATCTCGTGCGGAGGGATCTCCTCGATGAGGGTTCCTTCCATCGCTTCGCCAAGGCCGCGGGAGATCTCGACCAACCGAGCCGCATCCGCGAAGTGCGTCGTTGCTTGCACGATCGCACGGGCGCGCATCGCTGGATCAGCTGCCTTGAAGATTCCGCTTCCGACAAACACGCCATCGCATCCCAACTGCATCATCAGGGCCGCGTCCGCCGGCGTTGCGATTCCGCCGGCAGCGAAATTCACCACCGGGAGGCGGCCTTTGTCGCGGATCGCCTGGAGAACGTAGAGGGGGGCGCCGAACTCCTTCGAGATCGAGACCAGCTCCTCGTCCGCTGCGTTCAGGACCTGACGAATCTGCTCGTTCATCAGACGCATGTGACGGACGGCCTCGATGACGTTCCCGGTTCCCGGCTCGCCTTTGGTACGGATCATCGCCGCGCCTTCCGCGATGCGGCGGCATGCCTCTCCGAGGTTTCTCGCACCGCAGACAAACGGAACGGTGTATGCCCACTTGTCGATGTGGTACGTTGGATCGGCCGGCGTCAACACCTCGGACTCGTCGATGTAGTCGACTTCGAGTGCTTGCAGCATCTGAGCCTCAACGAAATGACCGATGCGGACCTTCGCCATCACGGGAATGCTGACCGCTTCCATGATCTCCGTAACCTTGGCCGGGCCCGCCATACGCGCCACGCCGCCTTGTGCACGGATATCGGCTGGAACTCGCTCCAACGACATCACCGCCACGGCACCCGCTTCCTCGGCGATTCGAGCCTGTTCGGCGGTGGTGACATCCATGATCACGCCGCCCTTCAGCATCTCAGCCAAGCCGCTCTTCACGCGAAACGTTCCCTTCTCTACCATTGCGCTCACCTCTTGTGCCTTCTTGCTGTGACAGCAGTTGGTTCGGCTGTCACTTCACTTGTGTGACATTGTATCTGGCCCACGCTACTGCCGGGGACGTGACCTTCGGTTGCATGGCCGGGCACCACGGCGGGCCTGTGCAGGCGATCCAAGCTTCAAGTACCGGTCCTACGACCTCGAATCATCCCCCTACGCGGCTGGAGGATCAAGGTACGCGCCAAGACCTTCCGTCAACAGATCGGAGAGCGACGGAACCCCAGACATCAAGATGGTTCGATCGCGGTGATAGGTGCTGAAAATCTCCATCAGCATCGAAATCGTCTCCAGATGACGCCCGACACGTTCTTCGATCGGATGACCCTCTTCCCCGAACGGCACGTATAGAAGCCCTTGCTCCTGAGCGCGAACGTAGTAGCGATCCATTCCCTGAAGGATGAGGGCAGGATCAATTGCTCCTCGCAGACGCCCCTGTGCCGGATTGGCGCTTTCGATCAGGAGGGCAAGTGCGTCGCTTGAGTCTCCCCACTCTCGGTGACTCAAGCCGCGCAGATTCCCAGGCGAGGCTTCGACGCCGATCTGAATCCCTTCGAACTCCAGGTAAAGCGCCGCCTCAACCGCAATGGAGAGCGCGTCTTCGTGAGCGACGATGGCGTTGATTACCGGATACTCGGGAGATGCCTCATGAAGGTCGATCGCAAGATCAACGGACTCCTCTTGGATCAGCGACAGGATGGCGGCGGCCAACGCCTCTGTTAGGCAACCATCAGGATCCCCCGGATACGAACGGTTCAGATTCCGCACCTCTGCCCCGGCAAGCGCCTGGCCCGAAGAGCCAACGTAAATCACGGGATCGGGCCATTGATCGATGGGGTTCGTCGCCCGGCTGCCGTAGCGAAAGACGCGGTCTTCTCCTGGAGTCTCGATGGTGTAGGTCTGTGGAGCTCCCTCTTGGGGATCCGTGCACGTGAACGCACTGTGGTTCGCTCGGGGGATCACAATCAACCGGCCCTGGCTGACCACGGCGTTCTCGATGATCGTGATGGCGGTCAGAGATGAGGCCGGCTCATTCGGGTGCGTACCTCCGAGAACAAGGAGCGTTCCTCCGGGCTGCTCGCCCTCAAGAACGAAGATCTCCGTGTCTGCCGCCGATCCCGACAAACCCGGCGAGATCCTGCTGAGGGGAAACCGCTCTGTGACACCTGGGCCAGAGTAGATCGGCGGATCAGTCCACATCACAGCGAACTCGCGAGCCGAAATGGCCACTGCGGCTGCAACGACGGCAACGAGCACGGTCGCACTGATCCAGGATCCGCGTTTGCTGGCGCCATCTTGTTTCACCCGTAGCTTGCTCTTGTTGCGACGATTCATTTGATCATCAACACCCTCAAGACGAGGGGGATCAGCACAAGCGCGATCCCCATTTGCTCCACAAGCTGGCGTTCACGGAACAGGTTCCACACGGCAAGCGCGATCACTCCTGCAGTGATGATCTGGTACAGGATGGTCATGACGTCACCTCTGAGGCGTTCCTGCCCCGGCGGGCCCATTGATCCAGTCCAAGGACGACCACAGCGACCGCGGCGATGAATCCAACGCCCCCTCCGGCAAGTGCGACGGTGTTCTGGGTGCCAAGCAGACGATCCCAGAAGCTCGCTGTGGCGATATAGCCGATGCCGACGGCGATCGTCAGTGCAGCCGGAGCAAGGCATTGCTTGAGCACACGGATGTAGTTCGGCTGGCCGACGACCTTTGCTGCGAACAGTCCGGCGAGCGCCGTGGGCGGCATCAGATCTCCCATGGCGGCGATCAGCGATAGCGAGGATGCAACGATGATCTCACTGGTACCAAGAAGCGAGAGCACGAACGGAACACCGAGAATCGATGCCGACCCGTACGCTGAGACAGCGCCGAATAAGGGCATGCTCACAGCGATGCTGACGTACAACCATCCTGTGGGCAGCCCCGTAAGCAGGGAGACGATGAATCCCCGGGCCCCGGTGAGCGCCATCACCTGAAGGAACATCCCCACGCCAGCGAGAATCCCCATCACCGGAAGAGCGGCTTTCACAGCGTCTGCCGAGACATTGATTGGGCGGAAACGACGGCCGGTGAAGGGAGTGATCAGTGCACAGATCGCGAATACGAGCGGCATCCCGAGCGACGGGAAAAACCTCGGAAACGCCCGCTCGGCACCGATCAGGAGTACAAGCAGAACCAACGGAAGATACAGCCGCCAACCATGCTTCCGGTGGTGCGATGGGGGCAGGGCAGCGATGTCGATCGTGGCATGCCGCGCCGATCTGAATCCAAGCGCGAGAACGATGACGATCGCCAGCGGAACGGTCAGCGCAAGCAGCGGCAGACCGAAGCCGATGTAGGGCATGTCCACGCCGCCGCCGATGATCATGACCGGGATGTTGACCGGGGGGGCAATCATCCCGAGAATCCCGGCCATGGCGATGATGGCACCGGTTCGCTCACGCGAAATCCCGACCGCCATGAACACCGGTGCGGCGATCGCTCCTGTGGTTAGGACGGCGGCCGTCGATGAGCCGGTAATCATCCCCGCGGACATCGCGAACAACATCATCAACACGAGCAGCGTTGCCGGGCGGTTGCGGAACGCCACAACGAGATGATGGGCGATCGTGTCGAGCAGCCCCGACGCTTGGATCATCCTCATGAAGATCATCGCCGTGGCGATGATCAGAAGGGTATCCAGGTATCCCATCGTTCCTTCGACGAAATGACGGACGGGGAAGCCGTTTCCGGCGACAAGTGCTCCCAGGACGGCAGATGCTGCCAGTGACACGGACACCGGAAGCTTCGCGGCGAACGTCGCCAGGACAAACCCGCCAACCATCGCCACGAACACCCACAGCTCGAGAGGAATCGAGCTCACCTGAAGAACGCTCCGAGATCGGCTCCGATCAGCTCATCGAGATCAAACGGGAACGAGAAGGCAATCGAAAACCTCTCACCTTCTAGCAGCCGATGATTGGACAAGATCGCCTGAACGGTCGCCAACTGGAGGTGGACACGATCCGACAGCGGAGCACGTGGATCACTGACCACATCGGGAGCCAGTTCGCCGGCTTCCTGACCGGGGTTGGGCGACTCAATCAGGAAGGCAAGCGCGCTCGTACGGTCGCCAAACTCCCGATGGCTGAGTCCGTAGTACTCCTGACGCGACGCTTCCTGCTTGAGGGAGATCCCTCCGATTTCCAGGTCGAGGATGGCAAAAGCGCCAACCTCCAAGGCCCGCGGATGGCACACCAACGTATGGGCGAGACTGCTGGAAAGCGACGATTCGTGCATGTCTACGAGAACATTGACGTTCTCCGATTCCACGAGTTGAAACAGCGCATAGCTGATCTGCTGCGTGAGCGTACCGTCGGCCTTCCCCGGATGATTGCGATTCAGGTTTCTCGCCTCATCTCCCGCAAACTCGATTCCCGATGGGAAATGGACGAACACGCTTGGATCTGGCTGCTGGTCTTCCGGCTGGGTTCGGCGATCGCCATAGCGGAATGAACGCACCTCTCCGCTTGCGCTGGTGAGTTCGAACCACTGAGGTGAGTTTGCGTTGTAGGTGCCGGAGTTGTGCTTGGCGGCGCTGTTGTTGGCGTGCGGGATGACAATGACCGTCCCCTGTGAGGCCACGGCGCGCTCCACAACCAACGTTGCGGCCATGATCCCCGCGATCTCATTGGCATGAGTCCCGCCGAGAAGAAGGAACACTCCGCCGGGTTGCTCGCCTTCCAGGATGTACACCGGCGTATCTCCCGGCGTGTCTCGAAGCGGAGGGAAGTAATCGCTCAGCCACCGGACATCGGTGACGCCGTATCCGGGGCGGATATCGTGTGACAGCGGCACATCGGCGAGGTTCTGGATGGCTGGGATTGCGATCAAGACGAGTGCAAGAATCAGAAGGGCAAGATGGTGAGTACGTCGAAGTGCCATGCGATGTCCTTTCCCGGGGACCTACTCGGTTGCTTCAATCCCGAAGAGATCGATCAGGACACCCACGCCGTCCAGGGTCTTCGCGATGTATGCAATTGCGATCTCGTGCTCGGCGGCGATGGTGTCGAATAGGCCATCTGCGTTCGCGTTGGCTTCCTCGGATTCAGTCCACTCGATATCCGGATTCGCTCCCTTCACGACGATGTAGTCGGCGAGGGGCGTGAGTGCGGTGATGATTTGATCGCTTGTCGGACCGCGGCGTGAGCCGCCCTCGATATGCATCGCAATCACGGTCATCTCCAGCTCGCGAGCTCGTGCGACCAGATCGGTTGCCCACGCAATCTCGCCTTCGATATCGACACCCGCGGCCCCGAGGCCTTTGCTGCTTGCCCCCATGACCAGGATCAAGGTCTGCTTTTCCTCGAGCAACGACAGATCGGGACGTTGCTCAAACACGTAGTCCAGCCCTGCCTTGATGGCAAGGACCTTCGCCTGCTGAGCTCCTGCGCTCTGCCCGACCGACACGATGAGGACGGGCGTGCCGAACGCTTCCTCCTCTACGGGCTCCGTTTCCTGAGCCAACGCCGCTCCCGCGAATGCGAAAACCATCACAGACAGTGCTGCAACAAGCAACCGGAGGTTTCTTCGATACATGACGACTCCTTCCATAAGGGGGCTGCACCCGGTGCCCGGATTATGGAACACCGGGTGCAGAAACGCGAACGAACCAGTCTATGGGGCCGCGGCGCCTCCGTCTCGCCGGAACGAGCCCACACCCGTCATCACGCCGTCCTCGACGAGGATGGCGTTGATTCCGCCGAAGTAGAGATCCACTTCGTCGTAGTCGGCCTTCACAGTGTGTCCCAGGGCCGCAAGGGCATCCAATGTCTCCTGAGGATATCCTCCCTCCATCCGTAGCTCCTTGTAGGCAACTCGGCTACAGAACTTCGGCGCGAGGATGGCCTCTTCAAGCGACATCCCGAAGTCGATGACATTGATGATTGTCAGGACAACGGTGGACGGGATCCGCCCCGCACCCGGGGTCCCGACGACCATGAACACCTCGCCTGCCGGATCGCGAACGATCGTCGGCGCAATGACCGTACGTGGGCGCTTGAACGGTTGGTGTACGTTGATATCGGCAAGGTTGTCGGGGTTGTAGTCATTGAAGTTGTGGAGCTCATCGTTGATGAAGAAACCGTATCCGGGAACCATCAAGCGCGATCCCCAGAAGCTGGAGAGCGTTTGCGTGATACTGACTGCATTGCCATCGCTGTCGAGGATGCTGAGCTGTGTTGTCGACGGCGAGTAGACCTCCTCTCCCACGGCCACCGGTTCCCCTACGGCCATGTAGAGGTATGGATCACCTGTTGGGGTGGAGTTGGTCGGCATGATCGCGTTGTCGAGATCGATCAAAGACGCTCGCGCCGTGGCGTACTCCTCCGAGAGCAGACCTTCCAGCGGAACGTCGTAGAAGTCGGGATCCCCGACGTACGGCAGCCGATCGGCCGATGCCAGCTTCAGAGCTTCGGCGACGATGTGGACCGCCGTTGGATTGTCCCAGCTGAGCGGGGACAGGTCGAAGTTGTCGAGGATGTTCAGAGCTTCGGCCACCGTGACGCCGGCGACGTTCGGTGGAGTTCCGATGACTTCGTATCCCCGATACTCGCTGACCACAGGGTCGCGGATGACTGCTTGATAGCGCTGCAGATCTCCATATCTCAAGAACCCCTCCGTGATCTCTTCGATGGCAAGAGCGATCTCGCCGCGATAGAAAACCGAGGGTCCCTGCTCTGCAATCAATTCGAGAGCATACGCAAGGTCCTTCTGAACGAGCGTCACTCCTATGTCCGGGATGAAGCCGTCCGGGAAATACACTGGGCCGACGATTGGGTCGGTTCCGCTGTCGGTGTATCCGTAGAGGTTCGAAAGGTTGTCGTAGAGAACCGGATCCAGAGCGAATCCGTCTCGGGCGAGTCGGATCGCCGGGGCCATCACCTCGGCCAGCGTCATCGTCCCGTATTCCTCGAGCGCCAGAGCCAACCCCGCGACGACGCCTGGCACGCACGTCGATTCGGGGCCCCTCCGGGGCTCGTCATTGTCGTCCTCATACGTGATGTGTCCTGGGGCGACGGACTTGTAGTCGATCGCCAGGTCACGACCGTCCGCAAGGCTGATCACCATGTAGCCCTCACCGCCGAGGCTCGATGCGTTCGGCTCGACAACGGTGATCGCAAACGCTGCCGCCACCGCGGCGTCGACCGCGTTTCCGCCCATCGCCAGAATCTCCGCTCCGGCTTCGGACGCCAATTCGTGCGCCGTTGCGACCATCCCTTCCGTACTCGTCACAACCTGCTCCGCTGCTGCTGTCCATGCGAACAGGCCCACGACAAGGACGAGAACGGCAACGATGCCCCGATGTTCCATGCGACTGTGCATACAAACCTCCTTGTGGTGCCCATCCGCCCTCGATTCGCTGGAACGCGGACGGGCATCTTGGTGCGGACTTCTCCTTCCTATCCAGAACGGCCAGAGAAGGCCGGCCTAGTAGCCAGCAGCGCGGCCGGCACGCCGGGGGTCGGCAATGCCGGTCAACTGCCGGGTATCTCCTTCTCCCACGATCCCCACGAGCTGAACTCCGCCGAAGTAGAGATCGAACTCATTCCTGATCTCGATCGGGTGACCAAGATCAACCAGGGTGTCGATCGTGGCTTGCGGGACAGGCGACTCCAGTTCGAGCGCCAAACCGGTGCTGTGGAACCGCGGTTGCCCCACTGCGACCTCCGGCGTGAGGTTCCAATCCAGGAGATCGACGATCAACTGCACCATCGTGCTCGTGATTCTCGTTCCGCCGGGCGTCCCGAACACGAAACGCAAACCTCCTTCATCAAGCGCAATCAGCGGAGACATGCTGCTCGACGGCGCCTTGCCGGGCGCAACGCTGTTGGGTCGGCCCGGAATCGGATCGAAATCAGCCATGGTGTTGTTCATCAGGATTCCCAGCTCAGGAACGAAGACCCGTGAGCCGAAGAATGAACCGATCGACTGCGTGAGCGAGACGGCGTTGCCGGCGGCGTCCACGACCGACACATGGGTTGTGCTCCCGGGATCCCAGGTTCCTGGTGACGGATTGAGCGCCGCGCGGAACGGATCGATCTGACCGGCGCGCCCGGCGGCCCACTCCGCGGACAGGAGAAGACTCGTCGGCACATCGACAAACACGGGGTCACCCACAAAAGCCAACCGGTCGGCGAATGCGAGCTTGGTCGCCTCAGCGATCCGGTGGATTGCTGAGGCACTTCCCGGCGGAGATGAACTCGGGTCGAGAGCGGAAAGGATCTGAAGCGTCTCGAAGATCGGGAGCGTGCCCGCTGGGAGGCCGGCACCGATCAACATCATCCCGCCGTACGTCGTCATGATCGGACATTCAAACGCAACGGCGACCGCTTCCATATCCTCTTCGGTGAGAATCCCACCCGCCTGCTGCACGGCATGAGCGATGGCGGCGGCCATGCTGCCGGAGTAGAAGACAGCGGTTCCTTCTGCGGAGATACGCTCAAGCGTCGCCGCGAGATCCGGCCTCACCATGGTCTCTTCCGGCTCGTACGGCAAGAGATCGTTGAGGAACACGGCGGCCAGAACGTCGTCGGAGAGAAGAATGTCATAGATGTTGAGAACTGCGTTGTAGAGCGTCTTGCTCACAGTGAATCCCTCTCTTGCCAGATGAATCGCGGGGGCAAGGACGGCCGAACGAGGGAGGCGACCGTATGTCTCGTGCGCTGCAAGCAACCCGGCAACGGTTCGGGGAACACCGATCGCTGCGCCGCCGTACCTCATCCTCAGTGCCTGTTCGGCCTCATCGGCCGGGGCATCCCATCGGCCGGGGACGCCGTCGTGATCGATCGAGAACATCGTTTCGATCGCAGCGTTTGGCGCTGTTTCGCGGTAGTTGATCGCCGTGGACGTTTCCGACGCCGCATCATAGATGATCATGAATCCGCCACCGCCGAGCCCAGATGCTTCCGGCTCCACCACAGCAAGAGCGAACGCCGTTCCCACTGCCGCATCGACGGCATTCCCGCCGTGCAGCAGAATCTCGATCCCCGCTGTGGCTGCCTGTGGATGAGCGGCAGCGACCATGCCGTGCTCCGCACGAGCAACCCGCCTCAGCACGATCTCCCCTGAATCGAACCCGTCAGATCCCGATTTGGATTGAGCAATCGCTTCCGGCGCAAACACAGAGCACGCAAGCACCAGGCATACCCACAGACGCCGCCGATCCACCATGAACACATCCTAGGACATTGGAGTGGAATCCGTCAATTTCGGCGGTTCTTCATTCTGTAACATGTGTTGCCCCGCAAGCACTCCGATCCCCGGTTGGATCGATCCCCCCGCAGCGATCAGCCCATGTTCCAGAGCGCCGAGCGTGCCGAGGATGTCCGTTGAATCCACGGCGCCCATGTGCCCGACACGGATCGTCCGTCCGCGGATCTCGGGGTGCAGGCCTCCGGCGATGACCACCCCCTGACGCGCCATCTCGGAGCGCAGCAGCGAGCCGTCGATCGACTCGGGCAGATACACAGCAGACAGCGTGACCGCGCGACTCCCCTTGGACATCGGCACCTGATCCAGGCCAAGCGCATCAACACCTACCTGGAATGCATGGGACAGAAAACGATGCCGCTCGAATCGGGCGTTCATCCCCTCGTCAAGGATCTGATCCAAGCTGACCGCGAGCGCCTCGATGAGGTTGACAGGCGGTGTTCCGAAGTAGCTGGGCGAGCGCTTCTCGTAGGCGGCCATGACGGGGAGCCATTTCTCCCAGTCGGCGTAGTAGTTGGGTACGGGGGCGCTTCGGTTGCTGAATGCTTCGAGCGCCCGCGGGGAAGCGACGAGCAACGCCAGTCCCGGTGGGACGCCGACCGCCTTCTGCGACGCGGTCAGGACGACATCGATTCCCCACTCGTCCTGGCGGATCTCCTCCCCTGCGACGGAGCAGACGCCGTCAAGCACGGTGAGGACGTTGTGCCTGCGGCCGAGTTCACCGAACGCGCGGGCATCGCTTCGAACGCCGGTCGACGTATCGACATGAGTGAGCGTCATCAGCTTGTAGGTTGCTGACGACAGTGCCTCCTCGACTTCGGCCATCTCGATTGCCTCGCCGAGCGGCGCGCGGATCGCCGTAACCTCCGCACCGTACCTCTGCAGCAGCTGGGCGTACCGCTCCCCGAAAACCCCGGTGATCAGCACCAACGCTCGATCGCCTGGTTCGACGAGGTTGGCTCCAGCCATATCCATCGCCAAGGTTCCAGAACCTGCCACGACGAATGGCTGGCCGGAAGGAGAGAGCCACACGTGCTTCATCTGCTCGAGAACGCGGCCGAACGTTTCGATGAAGCCGGCGGAAACATGGCTTGTCGTGGGCGCCCCGAGCGCCTGGAGGACGGCTGGCTCGAATTCGATCGGTCCGGGGATCATCAGAAGCAAGCGTCGTTTCCCGTATGTCATCAGGGTTGGCTCCTTTCGCCGGTGAGCAACACGCCGGCCTGTACAAGCAGCTTGCGAAGCTCCTCTCGCTGCCTCTCCTCCACGGGAAGAAGCGGTGGTCGAACGGGCCCGCCGTAGATACCTAGGATATCCAACGCTGCCTTCAGCGCTGCGACCCCCCACCGGGCGGTCACCGCCGTGTTCAGAGGCGTGATCGCAAACTGCAAAGCCTCGGCAGCACCGACGTCTCCATCAAGACCAAAGCGATACAGCGCAACGCACTCCGCGGGCGCGAGGTTGGCAAGGGCGACGATTCCGCCGGTTGCGCCGATCGTCAGCGCAGGAAGCAAGAACCCGGCCGATCCTGCGAGAAGGCGAAACGATGTCGGCACGGCAGCGCGGACCGACGCCAGCTTGACCAGATCCCCGCCGGAATCCTTCATCCCCCAGATGTTCTCATGCTCGGCAAGAGACGATACGACATCGACCGACAGGTCGATCCCCGTGCAGCGCGGCATGTTATAGAGAACAACAGGAACCGGCGAGGAGTCGGCGACAGAACGGAAGTGTTCGAGCAGCGCTTGGTCCGTCATTTGGGTGCGGTAGTAGAACGGTGGCAGGACAAGGACGGCGTTCGCGCCCTCTGCTGCTGCGGCAGCCGTGAGGGCGATCGTGTGGCGAGTTGACAGAGCTCCCGAGCCAGCGATGAGCGGACGGCCTTCGCCCAGCGCCTGCCGGGCCGTGGCCACGACCTCGGCTCGCTCCGTGTCGCTCAGGTGGACGGCCTCGCCGTTGGATCCAAGGACGACGATTCCATGAACGCCCTGACGTATCCACCAAGCGATGTTCTCCGCCAGTGGAACCGTTGCGAGTTCGAATCGATCGTCAAACGGGGTCGGAACCGGCGGAAAGATGCCATCCAGCATCCGACATGATGTGTGCATGGTTGAGACCTCCCGGCCGCCGATCTCGGCCGCTTGTGAATGATGTGAGCGGGTGACCGTTGCTGATCGGCATCTACTTGCCCGGCGCTGATGGCGTCTCGGCTTGCTCCAGCTCTTCCCCTGGCTTCTCACACGTTCTCGTCGTGCTGTCTCCCCAATTGAGTTTCTTCGTCAGGATGCGGAAGAAAGACGGGGTCTTGTCGATGCGGATCAGCTGTGTGGGGACCGGCGATTGCATGATGGTCAACGGATCGCCCGGATGGATATCGCAGATGGAATCCCCATCCGCAATCAGCCTTGTCGGGGTGAGACAACGAACGGCAAGGACCTCGTCCGCGGGGAAGAGAATCGAACGCAGACCAAGCTTGTGAGAAGCCAACGGCGTTGCAAGGATACACGCCGCGGGTGGAACGATGATCGGCCCTCCGGCTGACAGGCTGTAGGCTGTGGACCCGGTTGCCGTCGAGAACACGACGCCATCGCCGGGATACGTTGCGACCGGTCCATCGCGCCAAGACAGCTCCAGTTCACAGAACCTAGAGTCCGTAACGCCCGTGACAACGGCGTCGTTCAAGACGCTGCCCGAGAACGCCCCGTCTCCGACCCGGTAGGCAATCCGCATCCTCTCCTCGATACTGTATTGGCCTGCGAGCACAGCCTCCAACGCTCGAATCAGAGACTGAGAACCTACCTGGGTGAGGAAGCCGAGCGTCCCCACGTTTGTGCCAAGGATCGGGGTCCCCGAATCGGAAACATACCCGGCCGCGCGCAACACCGTACCATCCCCTCCGAGCGCCACAACCACGGCATGCGCTGGGACAAGTTGGGCATCGAGTGGTTCCGTGAGAACCTGGACCTCGACTTCGTTCTGGCAGCACCATCCATTGAGCACGGACAGCGCGGGGAGGGCGCCTTTCCGCTGCGTATTGGCAACGACAAGAAGCTTGAGCCTGTCTCCCTTCATCGGATGTGGCACCTGGAACCTTGTCGATCGTTTGAGTCCCGACCTCGGTTCCGGTTCGATGCTAGCCCGAGATTCACCTTGGCATCAACTCCCACGGCGACGAACGTACTTCCAGCGACAGAGCACGCGCTCGAGGATATCGATCACGATGTAGAGGATGAGGCCGAGGACAGCCATCATCAGGATCCCGGCGAACGCCTGAGCCTGGTTGAACTGGCTCGACTTGACGAAGCTCCCCAACCCTGGAGCCATCGTTGCTGTGGTCTCCGCGATGTAAAGAAACGCCATTCCCAGCCCCACACTCACCCGCAAGCTTGTCAGGATCGACGGAAGCGTCGACGGAAGCACGACATGACGGTAGACCTGCCATCGGGATGCGCCAGCCGACAGGACACTCGTCAGATGCTCCTGTTCGATGAGTTTGGCCGCTCCGCGTGCCGATACGAGAATCTGGAAGAAGAGGGCAACAGCAACAATCGCCACTTTCACAGGATTGCCGATTCCAAATACGAGGAACAGAAGCAGGATGAACGCCACTTGGGGGATCGGGTACACGATGTAGATGATCGGTGAGATGATCTCGTCGAGCTTTCTCTCATGCCCGATGAGCAGGCCCAGCGGATATCCGGCCGAGAAGGCAAGAAGCATTGCCAGAACCAACCTCCATGCGCTGACCCAGAAGTGTTGGAAGAGGATTGGCGCTAGGCGGATCACCTCGGAGATCGCGCGGAAAGGATCGGGAAGCAGCGCCCGACCCTTCACGGCGGTGATGATCAAGCTGGCGATCTCCCAACACGCCAGAAGAAGGACAATGCTTGCCACGTAGCGTGCGATCTGATAGAGCGCTCCCTGGCGGCGCAAGCGTTCGAACCAGTCGGCTTTTTTCGCTTGGTTTGGCGTTTCCATCTTGGGGCTCGTCATTGCTCGAGTGCCTCCCGGAGTGCGCCAACGGTGTTGTGGAACGCGTCGCTACGACGGAACGCGAGGTCTCCCATTTCCGGATTCTCGACCACGGTCTTCACCGTTGCCGGGAGGTCACTCAGGACGATAATCCTCTGTCCAAGGAACGCTGCCTCCTCGATGTCGTGGGTGACAACGAGCAGCGAGAAGCCGTGCTTCTGCCACAACCGAAGGAACAGATCCTGGATCCGCTCGCGCGTCAGCGTGTCCAGCGAAGCGAGCGGCTCGTCCATCAACATGACGGACGGTGAGGTAGACAAGGCGCGTGCAACCCCGACCCGCCGCTTCATCCCTTCGGACAGCTCAGACGGGAATCGATCGCGAACATCGTACAGTCCGAGTTCCTGGAGGACATCGGCCGCGGTCTTCTCGCGCGGCTCTCGTCCCAACCTCAAGCTGAGGTTGGCGTTTTGCCAGACGGTCTTCCACGGCAGGAGACCTGCGTTTTGAAGGATGAGAGCCACATCGCGTCGTGGCTTGGAAGTAGGTTGGCCGTCAATCGATATCGTTCCCGCGCAGGGTGTGAGGAGGCCGGCGATCGAGAACAGCAAGGTCGACTTCCCACATCCCGACGGACCTATCAGCGCCAGCGAGTCTCCCCGCTCTGCTTCCAGACTGACGCCGTTCACAGCGAGAACGCGGCGAAGGCCGCGGCCGTACGCAATGGAGACGTCGTCAATCCGGATCATGGGAGAAACCGATCATCAAACAGTCCCTCAAACGCCAATGCGCTACGGATGTACCCTCGCGACATCATCCACAGCGCGACGGCGTCGAACTGCTGCTCATCCAACCGGACCGGCAGCTCGTACATGGGAATGGAGATGGCATCGAGAACATCGTCGGTGATCAAGCTAGGGTCAACGCCCTGGAAGAACAACGACAGGACCGCGGCGAGCCCTGTCTCGATCAACTCGTCCTTCTCCGATCGGTTGATCCGCTCTATCGCTTCCCCATAGGCAAGGTGAAACGCCTCGACGGCTTCTGGATGGTCGATGGCGTAGTCCTGTCGGAAGACAAGAACGCTTGGCAGGGATTCGATCTCCGAGAAGTCGGCGAGCGAAACAAGATCGATCCCCGTTCCCTGGAGAGGTTCGTACGTGTCGATATACGCGATATACGGCTCGGGAAGCACCGCAGCGGGTAGGGCTCGCGAGCCGACCCAGACCGCCATCTGGAGAAGGTCGGACCAGTAGGTGTACGAGATGTCCCGCATGGGTCTGTAGCTGTTGGTTTGCAGAAGCTGATCGAGCATGTATTCGTGGTCGCTGCAGAACACCGTAGCGATGGCGTAGTCCGAAGCGATCAACGCATCGAACGAGTCGATTCCGAACGATGCGGGCGACAAGACGGCGAGTTCGCGATCGGCCCACTCGGGCTGTTGGTGCGCTGCGGCGGTAATCAGCACGTCCCCTCCCGAACTGGCATCCAGCATCGCCCTTGTAAGATCCTCCATGACCGCGTCGAGGTTGCCGGTGAGAAGGGCAGTACTTCGTTCTTGACTGTCGGTGATTCCGATCAGCTCGACCCTGATGCCGTGCTCTTCGAACAACCCCCACTGCTGGGCATATGCGATCGGGAGACTGTTCAGAAGGGGCGGCAGGCTTACGCGAAGTACAACAGGATCTTGGAGTTGAGCAGCTACGGAACCACCGGCCACAAGAAGGAATGCAGCCACCGCAACCATGAAAACACGACGAGCATGAAGCATGGCATCTCCTCTCGCGTTACGGCACGTGCCGATATGGCAGGATTATACAGAGGTCGGGGAACACGGCAACTAAAGGCCGATGACGTCGGCTCATTGAATGCCTCTTGGGATCGAGTAGGATTGTGGCTTGATCGCGAATGAGAAAAAGCCTGTGGGGATTGATGTGGACGTACCGCGGACGCGTCTTTGCCGGACTCCTTGCACTGATCGTCGTCGACGCGGCCGGGATGGGTGTTCCCCTGATCGTTCGAGATGCGATCAACCGAATCGGCCGTGGCGATGCCAAGCTCCTTCACAGCGCCCTGTGGATCGTTGCACTCGCCACCGTAGCGATGCTCTTTCGCTTCCTCTGGAGGTACTTCTTCATCGGGAGCTCCCGCCGGATCGAGCGGAACCTCCGTGCTCAGTTGTTTCAACACCTGCTCAGCCAACCGGCCTCGTTCTACAACGAACGCCGGACCGGCGATTTGATGGCCCACGCGACCAATGACATCGATGCGGTGACCCGAGCGTGTGGATTCGGCGTTCTGACGATCGCCGACCCGTTGCTGATGATCCCCGTAGCTGTGGGGATCATGCTCTCGATCGACCCTCGGCTGACCCTTCTTGCCGTTCTTCCGCTGCCTCTTCTGACGCTGATGATGCTGGGTTTCGGCAAGATCATTCACCGCCGGTTCGAGTCTGTGCAGGAGGGGTTCTCGACCTTAATGGAGAAGGTCAGGGAGAACGTCGCGGGGATCCATGTGGTCAAAGCGTTCGTTCAGGAAGAAGGGACCGAGCGGGATTTTGCCGGAGCGAACCAATCGTACGTTGATCGCAACATGCACCTGGTGCGTGTGTGGGGGATGTTCCACCCGCTGATCGAACTGCTGAGCGGAGCAACGCTTGCCATCATCTTGTGGGTGGGAGGAAGCGCCGTTGTCCGCGCGCGCCTCACCCTCGGCGATTTCGTGGCGTTCACCCAGTATCTGTCGATGCTCGCCTGGCCGATGATCGGTCTAGGCTGGGCCGTCAACATCCTACAGCGCGGCAAGGCATCTCTTGGCAGGATCAACGAACTCCTCGCCGTCGAGCCGGCGATCTCGGCTCCGAGCGAACCGAGACCGCTTCAAGGGACATCGATCGAGCTCCGGAACCTGTCGTTCCGATACCCCGATGTGGACGGTGTCGGGCAACCGGCGCTCGAGGCAGTGAATCTGCGGATCAACGAGGGAGAGACCCTGGGGATCGTCGGGCTCACTGGAGCGGGCAAGAGCACGCTGGCGCACCTGATTCCGCGCCTGTTCGATCCGCCACCTGGAAGCGTTCACATCGGAGGCGTCGATGTTCGATCCCTCGACCTCTCCGAACTACGCGAATCGATCGGCTACGTACCGCAGGATCCGTTCCTGTTCCAGGCGTCCGTGGCTGACAACATCGGGTTTGGGAATCCGGACGTGCCGCGAAAGAAAGTCGAAGAGGCGGCGAAGCAAGCGGGGATTCATGACGAGATCCGAGGGTTTCCCGATGGGTACGATACCGAAGTTGGCGAACGGGGAATCTCGCTATCCGGGGGACAGAAGCAGCGGGTTGCGATCGCACGCGCGCTGCTTCTCGATCCGCGGATCCTCATCTTGGATGACCCGCTGTCTGCCGTGGACGCCGAGCGTGAGGAGCTCATTCTCGGAAACCTGCGAGAGGTCTTCCGAGAGCGGACGACGCTGGTCATCGCGCATCGGATCTCGGCCGTGATGAACGCCGACCGGATCATCGTCCTTGAGCGGGGACGGATCGTTGAAGAGGGATGTCATCAGCAGTTGGTGGGAGCCGGTGGCACATACCAGCGGATCTGGACGCTCCAGCAGGCGGAAAGGCAGGTGAGCCAGCCATGAGTGATTCCAGCTCGGACTCTCGCCGGTCTGCACGGCAAGATGACGACATTCTCGGCCGCGCGTTCGACCTGCAGCTTACACGGCGGCTGCTGCGGTTCCTTGCTCCCTACAAGCTGTTGTTTGCCGGCTGTGTGGCTCTCACGGTCTTGCTTGCCGGGATCCAGCTTGTGATCCCCTACATCAGCAAGGTGGCGATCGACTCGTTCATGATCCCGCCGTGGGCGATCGTCGCAGGAGTCGAGGCGCCGAATGGAGCCGCCACCGTGGAGTATGGAGACAACGCTCTTCTTGTCGACACAAGAACGGTGGATCGCAGGGTTCTCAACGAGTGGGAGACGGCAGGGAATCTCGCCGATGAGCGATACGTCTGGGTGCCACCCGGAGATGCCCGCCTCACCGAGCTTGCGGAGGTTCCGCCTGTTGGGGAGGCTGTTGGCGACGGAGTTCTCTTCTCGGTAGAGGATCTTCGCGTGTTGCCGGTTGACGTGACAGACACGGTCCGGCAAGCCGACATCACCGGCGTCCTCCGCTTGGTGGGACTGTTCGTGTTTCTCCTGCTGACGCGGTTTGTGTTTGGGGTCCTTCAGGTGTATTACCTCCAGCTCACCGGCCAGCGGGTGATGTACGACATGCGCCGCGAGATCTTCGCCCACGTCCTGCGGCTACCACTCTCGTTCTTCGATCGGACGCCAGTCGGGAGGCTGGTGACACGGGTGACGAATGATGTCGCCGCGATCAACGAGATGTTCACGTCGACCCTGGTCAGCTTGTTCCGCGATGTGTTCCTGGTGGTTGGCGTAATGATCGTCATGTTCCAGCTCGAGTGGCGGCTTGCCCTTGCCGTTCTCGTTCTATTCCCAGTGATTGTTGTCGCTGCATGGCAGTTCCGGAATCGCGTTCGGTCGGCGTACCGCGAGGTGCGCCAGAAGATCGCCCAATTGAACGCCTATCTGCAGGAAAGCATCTCCGGGATGCGGATCGTTCAGGTGTTCGTGCAGGAGCACCGGGCCAACAGCAGATTCGCCGAGATCAACGGGGAGAAATACGACGCGGACATGCGGCAGATGCTGACGTTTGCCGTGTTTCGGCCGCTGATGAGCTTCCTGAGCTCGTTTGCCGTCGCGGTCGTGATCTGGTACGGGGGGCACAACGTCCTCTACGGAACGCTGACCCTCGGAGCGCTGACGGCGTTCATCCAGTATGTCCGAATGCTGTTCGAACCGGTGATCCGCCTATCGGAAGGCTACAACGTCCTTCAGGCAGCCATGGCATCCTCGGAACGGATCTTCCGATTGCTCGACGAGCCGATCGAGGACCAGGGGCGAGGGATGACGCTCGCGTCCGAATCAAGCTCCGGTCGAATCGAGTTCCGCGACGTCTGGTTTGCCTACCGTGGTGAAGATTGGATCCTCAAGGGGGTCTCGTTCGTGGTGGAACCAGGCCAACACGTGGCGATCGTTGGTCCGACCGGCTCCGGGAAGACGACCATCATCCGCCTGCTTCTTCGTCTGTATCCGATCCAGAAAGGGACCATTCTCTACGACGACGTTCCGATCGACGAAATGGATCTCTCGATCTTGCGCGCACAGATGGCGGTGGTGCTCCAAGACGTGTTCTTGTTCTCCGGGGACATCATCGACAACATCCGCTTGCGCGAGCAAGACAGAATTTCTGAGCAGCAGGCGATCGAGGCGGCGCGATACGTGAGCGCGGGGTTCATCGAGCAACTACCGGACGGCTATCGGTCCGAAGTGAAGGAGCGGGGCGTCACCCTGTCGGTCGGTGAACGGCAACTCCTTTCGTTTGCACGTGCCGTAGCGTTCGATCCTCGTGTGCTTGTGCTCGACGAAGCGACGGCAAGCATTGATTCGCACACCGAAAGCCTGATCCAACGATCGCTGCATCGGATCATGGAAGGCAGGACATCGCTGGTGATCGCACACCGGCTGTCCACGATCCGGGAATCGGACAACATCTTGGTGATCCATCACGGATGCCTCGTGGAACAAGGAACCCACCCGGAGTTGCTCGCTGCCGAAGGGTTGTACGCTGCACTCCACAGCCTGCAGTTCGAAGCGACCTCCGCCGGTATCGGTCGGACGGATTGCTTATCTGGCGAGCCAGACCCCATGCCTTCGACCTGATGCTTCGGACGAGTCGCGCCCCAGCCGCTTCTCCTACCAGGACCATGCGAGTTCGAGTCCAAGCTCGCACTCCAAGGAAATCCGCGGATCCCCGGCATTGACTTGAGGAGCCGAGATCGGAGCGGTGAGACGCCAGGAGAGGCTGCGCTCGGCCCCCGTCGAAGCGGTCGCCGCGAGACACCCACAGATCCCCACCTCCCCAGACCTCCTCTCGGGAACGTCGTCAGCATGAGACGGGCGTGCGACATACGCCTCGGCCTCAAACGAGCCCATGCTTGAATTCGGGCCGACGAACGTCTCCTCCCACCCCAACTCAAAGCGACAGTCGAAGCCCTTGTCTCCGGCCAGCTTCCTGTTCCACTCGGGATCGAAGCTGACAGCGGCTTCCATTCGGGAAGCGTCGAATTCGCAGCTGAGCAGGACTCCCGCGATGCAGACCCTGTCGAACCTGCATCGATCATCGAGTTTCACCTCAAACGGCAGTTCGACCACGAGCGACGGGATCGGCCCCGAGTCTGTACCTGGATCCGAATTGAGGACGATATCGGCGAGCGACACATCGGGGTCGAGCGTCACCGTGGTCTCGGTGCGGTCGATCCGCGCGGTGAGCTCAATCGCTAGCCAGGTCGGAAGGCGACACTCGGGGAGGTCGAACTCGACATCCGTATAGCTCCATCCAAGCTCATCCGAGAAGCGTGTCTCGGAGGACAACTCCGTTCCACCAGGGAGAGGAAGATCGATCTCGGCATCGCAGCGATCGAAGCGAAGCCCCTCTCCGTGTGATTCGGCGCATCGAACGTCAAGCTCAAGGGAGAGCGGGTCCGGGTCGACCTCGGCTTGAATCCGAAGCTTGTCACGATCGTCGACTAGATCCCAGGTCCAAGCCAGTTCCAGCGGGATTTCATCTGGCTGGTAGTCCATACCAAGACGGGTCTTGTCCCAGGCGGCCGTGGCGCCGTCAAACCGTACTTCCGCGAGCAACTCGAATGGGTCAGACTCCCACCTAACCTCGAGATCCCAATCCGAGAGTCCCTCCTGATCCCACGCAAGCGCGAGACCTGTTTCGAGTCTTCCGGCTTCGGCCAGAAGCGACAAGGTGTGCTCCGATTCCGATCCGGCGGGAAAGGCTCCTTGTGCGGCACCTACCAGGAAGAACTCTGAGGTCCACTCTCCGTGTAGCGTTGGATGGGGAAGGCCGACAAGCGGGATCGCGGCCAACAGAAGCAAGGGTGCGAGCACGAGAACCAGCTTGGCAGGCAAGCTACATCGCGCGGTGAATCGCTCCATGTTAGGCCACCTCCTGTTCTCTAACGATAGCATAACATACAACATATCAGGACACAGGACAGAACTCAAGAGCGACTACACGAACAGGCTTGCCGGGTATTGCCACTTTGCCTACGCTTAGAAGCCTAGAGACGACGATCGGGGAGGCATGAGCGTGAGTTACGGACAGAGCAGGATCCCGCGGAGCATCAGGATCGGTCTGCAGCTTCTGGCAATCGCCATGATGCTGGCCGGGTTTTTCGGTTGCACACCCGACCCGTTCCCGTTTAACGCGTTCCTCGATCCGCCGACGGGAAACGTGCCGTACGAAGCGCGGATTTCGGCCACGCCAGGGCTGGAGACATATGTGTTTGAGCTTCCCGACCAGACGATCGAGCAGCGTGAACCAGAACTCCTTGTGACAGTTGACAAGCTCGACTGGTCGGCGACCGTTACCGGCTGGCTCGGTAGCACGTCGGCCGGGGAAGACACGGTGCGCGCGACCGGAACAAATCCGCTCCCACGGATCCTCCGACCGCTGATCAGCGGCGATCCGCAGACTTGGCGGCTCAGGCCGCGCGAGCGCACCCTGATCGACTTTTCGTATCGCGAGCGCTCGATGTCGGGCAGCGAGACCGGCGTGGCGTTCGACGGATCATGGCAGATCCGCGAAATCCGAGTTGAGTACACAGAGAAATACCTGTGGGGAAGCTTCATCCCCGACTCCGTGTTCTGCCCTCCGTACGAACCCGGTGTGTTTCACGCGCTTGACAAGGGCACCATCTACGAGAACGCTTGCGTGATCTACCCGCTGTACACCAGCGAAGAGGGGCCAAATGGGCTTCCGTACGCGCCAGCAGCCGAGACCGGGTACGTGTATGATGCGATCCGAAACCACAACCTCTACGACCGGATCAGCTTCCCAGCCCAGACGGCCACGATCTACGTGACGGTCGAAGATCAATGGGGGCGGAAGACCTCCGCGTCGTTCGAGATCCCGGTTGCCGAACTCGACTACCGCGGCGCTGTCGGCGACACCCACGAGGCAGTCTTCTACGTCGGAAGCACGAGCCGGGTTGTAGGAAGTGGAAGCGAACCACTCTACCACCGCTCGACATGCCCCGCGATTGCGACGATCGCGAAGGACCTGCGCGTGTACTTCAATACACAGGACGCGGCGCGGGCCGCTGGCTACGTCCGGCACACCGGCACCGAAGACTATCCCGGTTGCTTCCCCGGAACTGAGCCGGCTTGCTTGGATCCCTAGGACGATCCTGCGGGAAGAATGTCTCCCGAGGACTGTTAGCGGAGCTTCACTGCCGTTCCGTAGGCGAGGATCTCCGCAGCGCCGGACATCGTCTGTGACGTTGTGAACCGCACGCCGACCACGGCATCTGCGCCGAGCGATTTCGCTTGGGCGAGCATCCGCTCGATTGCCTGATCCCGTGCTTGATCGAGCATCACGGTGTAATCCTTGATCTCGCCGCCGACGATCGTGCGAAGGCCGGCCATGACGTCTCGTCCGATGTGACGCGCTCGGATGGTGTTCCCTCGCACAAGGCCGAGGATCTCCACTGTCTCTAGGCCTGGTATGGCTTCAGTCGTTGTGATCCGAATCTCTTCGAGCATGCTTCTCCTCCCGGCGTCGCTCGATCATCAGCCCACCAAGCGACAACACGAGTCCCGCACCCGCGACAAGGATGACGACCTTGAAGAACAAGCTGATCGACGGTGCTCCGATCAGCCAACGGACGAACCAGAACACGGCGTAGCCTACCAAACAGGCCCCGGCGGTCATCAGCAACCCATAGCCTGTTTTCAGCATCTTGGCCTCCTTGAATAGTAGGTACAGCTCGGCGCGGTTTCGATGCCAGCATCGCCCATCGAACTACACTCAAGCCAACAGGCTCGTTGCACCATCAGACATCTCCGGTCACGCATGAACGTATTCCTGCGCTACGAAGGAGTCGAACACGCCAACGCAATCTCCGCCATCCGCATGAACTTGCGCTCCCGCTCGTCGGAGGTTGCCTCCTGAGCTGTGACCAGGCTGTCACTCACCGTCAACACAGCCAGCGCGTGAGCCTGGAACTTGGCGGCCAACGTGTATAGCCCTGCGGTCTCCATCTCCACGGCCAGCACGCCGAACGCCGCCCACTGCTTCCAAGCTTCCGGATCGTCGTGATAGAACGTGTCGGACGAGAGGACGTTTCCGACTTGGACATTCACGCCCATCGACTCCGCTGCTTGGTACGCCTTCAGAAGAAGCCGAAAGTCCGCTGTCGGTGCGAAGTCCATGCCGTGGAACCGCAGCCGGTTGATGTGGGAGTCGGTGGATGCGGCCATCGCGAGAATCAGATCTCCGATGTTCAGCTCCGGCTGGAGCGCCCCGCAGGTCCCGACGCGGATCAACGTTCCGACTTGATACTCACTCAGTAGCTCGTGGATGTAGATCGAGGCAGAGGGGATCCCCATGCCGGTTCCCATCACGGAGACCGATCGATCGCCATAGTGTCCGGTGAACCCCAGCATGCCGCGGACCTCCGAGAAGCAGATCGCATCTTGCAGAAACGTCTCCGCGATGACTTTGGCCCGCCGCGGATCGCCAGGAAGGAGCACCGTGGAAGCTACCTGCCCTGGCTTAGCCCCGATATGCACACTCATCACGCACCTCCCAAACCGCATAGATTCCCAGTCTACAGTACGTCACGACACGATAGCGATCCTCGGCTCCGCTTGATTGGCCCTGACGAACGGTTGCATCGTAGATTGGCGTGAAGACAGGCCAGCGAATCGAGGGCAGGAGCCACGAAAAGGGATCATGGAGGCCGAACATGAGGATCGCATCAGCGGGTAGGATCATGGTGTTGGCATTCGGGGTTGTTGGGTTGCTCGGGGTTCTCGCGCTCCCGCAGGAAGTTGCGCTGACCGTGTGGGAAGTCCCGTACGAGAACTCGTTTCCCGGGGGGATCGCTCTTGGACCAAATGGCACCGTGTTCACGGTGGCAAACGGTGGGCAGGAAGCCTTCCGGCTTGACCCCGCGAGAGATCTCTTTCGGTCCTGGGGAGTCGGCGATCGTCCCGCTGATGTCACCGTGGTGGATGGGGTGGTGTTCTGCACGGTCGAGAACGACGGCCTGATCGTCTACTTCAATCCCGATGGAGCTGCGGTATCAACCGCGGTGATCCCGTTTGCCGATGTCAAGCCGCGCGAGATCCACCGCGGCACAGACACGGCCTCAGGAAACATCGGGCTGTGGGTTGCGGAACGGGGCGGGTCCGGCGTTCTGCGGTTTGAGTACAACCCCCAGACCGACGCGCCGGCAGCGGTCGGCGAGCCGTCAGACGACGCGGTGGTTCCCGAGAACTTCGACGTGGTGCCGATCACGATCGAAACATCGTATGAGCGGTTTCAGTACGAACTCAGCCTGATGCCGTCTCCGGCTCCGCTGAGTGTGGCACGGACGGACCATCCGTTTGCGGAGTGGACGTTCTTCACGGGCCGTTTTTCGGTGCAGGATCTTGCAGTTGCGGGTGATGGGAAGCTGTGGATCAGCCTTGGAGCACCGCTTCTGTTCCGGCTCGACCCCATTGCAGGAACGATCCAGGAAATGGAAACCATCCACAATGTTGAGACCTTCCAGGGGCTTCTCCCTGCTGCCGACGGGAGTATTTGGTTCACCAACAGGGTGGAAGGCGCGATCGGGCACTTCGATCCGGCACTCGGTCTGTCGGAAACGTGGCGAATTCCAGCAACAGTCGAGATCTTCGACCTGGTCTTCGATCCAGATGGCACCATCTGGTACACGGACCGCATCGCTGACACCATTGGCAATCTCAATACGTGGACGGGGGAAGCGACGATCTACCCTGTCCCTGCCGGTTCGGAGCCTCTATACCTGCAGATCGACGACGCAGGCGATGTCTGGTTCACCGCCGGCTCCGGCAACTATATCGCCCGCCTGACCCCCGCCGAGTGACCTCCAGCGGGGTCAAGTCTTGCATTCACGCATCGCTGATGTGGCAATGCAAGACTTGACCCCGACCTCTTGGCTAGCGGTGGCGCAACAAGGTGCTTGCCGCATGGCGTCCGGATCGAACGACGAATCCCACGGCCCAACGCAGAAGATGGAGCGGAAGCTGCCACACGGAGTCGAGCCCCCAGAGGGAACGCACATATCCGGGGAACGCCCAGAAGCGCAAGCAGAGTCCCGTGCTCCCGAACAGAAGGCACATCCTCCGGTACTCCAGAGCGATCCTCCGCAGGGGATTGTGTCCGGGAGGGCGACGGCGAGCCTCGTAGTCACGCCGGCTTCTCTTCGAGGCCGGTACGGCGTGAAGGGCCTTGAGGACCGATTCCGGGATCGGAGCCTCTGCAGTACGCAGGACACACTCGAGGGCCTCCCTTACGGGGATCACCAAGTCAAGCCACCGCGTGTGCTCCACGAACCGGTCCCAGTCGATGCGGACATCCGGCGTCTCGAGGATTGCCACGACATCGACGATCCAACGAGGCATCGGCGACGGCGTCCACCGAGTTTCGTGGGCGCAGACATGAAGTAGCTGATCGGTCGGATTCATCGCGAGGACTTCGGCACCGGAAACCTCGATCGGGCCGGCCCCGCTCCAGAACAGATCATCCCCTCCCGGGCGGCAACA
>Ga0272441_10001947_pt1 | contig 43217 bp, 50 predicted proteins | sample SSMProp6N_FD_193582 | JGI IMG/M metagenome (GOLD analysis project Ga0272441, IMG submission 193582) | Marine sediment archaeal communities from Little Sippewissett salt marsh, Falmouth, MA, United States - SSM-Prop-6N | ecosystem: Environmental > Aquatic > Marine > Wetlands > Sediment ...
TTTGAGCGTGTCTATTTTTGAAAGAACTATGTTAAATCAGCTACTTACATTTTATGACTACACAATCGAAACGACAGTTAACGATAACCAACTGAATTTATTTACAGATTATTCCGGACACTAGTGAATTTCTTACAAAGAAACGGATTTTATCTTAATCCCATCTAAGGAGGGTAGAAATGAAGGTATTTATAACAGGGGCAACAGGATTTATAGGAAATGAGGTTTCCAAGAGATTTGCCTTAACCGATCATGAAATGACATGCCTTGTGAGGGCTTCCAGTAATGTTGACGAACTTAAAAAACTGAATGCCAACCTCGCTATTGGCGACGTACTTGACCGAGATTCTCTCGATCGCGGTATGAAAGGCTGTGACTGGGTTGTCAATCTGGCCAATGTGTATACGTACTGGGAACCTGACAGGTCAATCTACTACCGGGTTAATGTCGAAGGAACTCATAATGTCATGGAAGCTGCACTTGATGCCGGTGTATCAAAGGTGGTTCATGTGAGTTCGATAGTTATCTTCGGCAAACCCGAAGAATGTCCGATTATTGAAACAAGCCATCCGGGACCCAAGCGTTTCGGTGATTATCCTGAAAGTAAATATCAGGGAGATTGCATCGCCTGGGAATTGTACGAAGAAAAGCATTTACCGCTCGTTGTTATATATCCCTGTGGTGTCACCGGTCCAAATGATGTCAAGTATAGCTCGGGTCTCATTGGATCGCTGATTAACCGCGAAATGCCGGCCACTGCATTTAATAGTTCTGTTCTAACTTGGGTAGATGTCCGCGATGTGGCAGAAGCGATAGTTCGTGCTTCAGAAAAAGATAACAACCTCGGAGAAAAATATATTCTGGGCAGAGAGCAAATGAAGATGGAAGAGTTTTACAGAATGATCAGTGACATCTCCGGCGTACCGCTTCCCAAAATGCGACTGTCCGACACTATGGCATTATTCAATGCAAGGCTTTTAACATGGTGGGCTGACATGACAAAAAAGCCGCCCCTCTGGAATATGGCGCTGGATGCATGCAGAATGGCCAAGGAAGGTATTATTGCGGATGGGAGCAAGGCCGAAAAGGAACTGGGTATTACCTACACGCCGATAAGAAATACATTTGAGGACGCCATACGAAGCTTTCAGAGATAAATTTTAACAGGGACGATGATCTTTAATGGAGGATCCCACGTTCTCATTGAATTTAGCAGCAAGCACATAAAAAACAAACATTTCCCTTTTTCCAATTTCAAATCTAATTAGCACAGGCAGTAATGCCCAAAACATTGTGTCCAATAAGCGCACTTCGAGATTGAAATAGTTGGCTAGCCCATTTACTTGCAATAACCCTTTGATCTATGACCTCTGTCATGAATATTCTGGTGTGTAAAGCAATGATGACAGTATGATAGAACCTTTAAAAAACGAAGCGCGGAAATTTCATGATATGCATTTAATGGTTTCAACGACTCCGTAAAATCAAAAACTGACAACAACTTGCCCGTATCGCGAAGATTCCTAAGGCTTTGAAAGTAACAACAACTGCTCTATCTCCATAACAGCACCTGATTTTTAGCTTATCTCTGAACAGCAAATTGCGAACTTTCTCTTACACCATTGTCACAATCCCAGGACTCAAAATGTCTTGTGTCTTTCTTTCAGTCACGTCTTTTTATTTATTTCCTTGAAAGATTGAGAAGATGGAGGTAATCGAACACTCATATAAAATTCCTAGATAGTGATGGCGAGGGTGAAGGGTGGCACATACGATTCTTGACTACTGTACGGGATGCGGTGAGTGTAAAAATGTCTGCCCCGTTGTAGCCATTACGGGCGAGGCAGGAGAGGTGCATATAATCAATCAGTTTCGGTGTGTCGATTGTTCTGTCTGTGGTATGACCTGTCCACTCCGCTGCATCGTTGACGATGGTGGTACCACTGTGCAGCCGATAGCGTTGGCGAAGCGGCCGAGACCGAGCATCAACCAAAGATTGTGTACGCTCTGTATGCTGTGTGTCGATTTGTGTCGATTCGGCGCACTTTACGTGAGACGCCCTCTGCCCCAGGGGAGAATGCCGAGGGAGATTTTCTTTGACGGCGAGAAATGCGTGGGATGCAGCCTGTGCGCACGGGAGTGCCCCGTCAGCGCCATCGAAATGCGGGCCGTCTGATACCCTATGTCCGCGTATCGGCACATTTTGACGGGTAACCGTCACATTTTCCCCTTGACACATGAGCGGTACTCTCCTATATCTCACCTGAATAGAACGATCTTGATCAACTAAATCACACACGGATGGATATGTGGAAGAGGGGTGAAACCCCCCCGCTGCCCCGCAGCCGTGAAGGGAACGAAAGCCAGATTGAGCCACTGACCCGCTCAAGCGGGATGGGAAGGCTGGCAAGTAGGGAGCCCGAAGCCGGAAGACCGGTCCATCTGAAATTCCTCGAGGGAGGTGCTCCATGATCAAAATTCCTTATAAACAAACCTGTTGATACGCCATATGTTCGTCAGTGGTGTGGTCTCCGCCGCGCGTGGAGAACAAGGGTTTTCCGTTTACAGGTAGTGTTAATTCCCGGACATAGCGGTATGGAACGATCGGTGGTCACTCTGTCGCGAGTGATACGAATCAGTACAGTACTTGGTATGGTTTTTATTGCCGTAGCGGTTGCCTCCGTTTTGATCGGTCCTGCGAAGATCGGTTTTATCGAGGGGCTGAGGGGGCTTCTCTGCGGGTGGCGTGAGGGGTATTCCGGATTGACCCCCTCGGAGAAGACGATCATCTTTTCAATCCGTCTGCCCCGGGTGATTTTTGCGGGGCTTGTCGGAGCGTCGCTTTCCGCCGCCGGGGTGATCTTTCAGGCGCTCCTTCGCAATCCTCTTGCCGATCCTTTTATCCTGGGAGTTTCGGGCGGGTCGGCCGTCGGCGCAATCGTCGGCATTATCATCGGCCTCGGTTCGATTCCTTTCGGTATCCCGGCCCTCGCATTCCTGGGTGCTTCTGCAACGGTCGTTCTGGTTTTCTTCATAGGAAGGACGAGAGGAGAACTCCACTCGAATACGCTCCTGCTTTCAGGGGTCATCGTCAATGCGTTTTTTTCAGCTGTTATTATGTTTCTCATTTCAATGAGCAGGAATGCCGATCTACACAATATAATGTTCTGGCTCATGGGGGATTTGAGCATCGCTGCATGGGTGAAAATTATATTCATCAGTGTTCTATTGTTCGTCGGTTTCATGGTGATCTATTCATATGCACGGCCCCTGAATCTCATCGTTGCCGGCGAAGAGACAGCCATGCAGCTCGGGGTGAACGTTGAGAGGACAAAAATCGTCCTTTTTCTCGCAGGTTCTCTTGTAACGGCGGTTGCCGTGTCATTCAGCGGCATAATAGGTTTTGTCGGGCTCATCATCCCACACATCATGCGGATGCTCCTCGGGCCGGACCATCGAATCCTTCTGCCCGCGTCGCTTCTGTTCGGCGCATCGTTTCTGGTTGTTGCCGATACCGTTGCCCGGACGGTCATTCCCTATTCGGAGCTTCCCGTCGGGGTCATTACTGCGCTGTGCGGTGCTCCCTACTTCATCTATCTTCTTCGGAGGAGGACGATCTGACCCATGTCTATTGTAACAACGGAAGAGATGAGATTCAGATATGACGGACCCTGGGTTCTCAGGGACGTTTCTTTCTCTGTTGAGGCGGGGGAATTCCTGGGGATCATCGGGCCCAATGGATCGGGTAAAACCACGCTTCTCAAGGTCATTGACGGCCTGCTCGCGCCACAGGAGGGAAGGATCATTATCGACGGCGTTGATATCAGGGATATGAAACGGAACGATATCGCGAAGATGATTGCCGTCGTCCCGCAGGATACACCCATTATTTTTTCATTTACTGTTGAGGAAGTTGTCATGATGGGCCGGGCGCCGCATCTCGGCCGGTTGCGATTCGAGGGAACGGCAGATTTTGATGTTGTCCGAAAGGCGATGGAACGAACGGATATACTGCCGTTTGCCTCCCGGAGCATTAACGAGCTGAGCGGTGGGGAACGACAGCGGGTGCTTATCGCCAGGGCGCTTGCCCAGGAACCGGAAATTATTCTCCTCGATGAGTCCACGGCATTCCTGGATATCAAACACCAGGTTGCCTTTTTTGACCTGATAAAGACACTGAACAGCGAAGAGGGGCTGACCGTCATTGCGGTAACCCACGATATAAATCTGGCCTCACTCTATTCCGACAGGGTGATGTTGTTGAAGGACGGATCGATTTGCCGCATGGGATCACCCGATGAGGTGATAACGGAGTCAACGATCAAGGAGGTATATGAAACGGAGGTGTTAGTCGATCGGAATCCCGTTTCGGGATTACCGCGGGTGACATTGCTGGCATCTGGTGTGACAGACTAAGGAAGCCGGTCAAAAACCGGCGCTGCCCCGCAACTGTTGGCGGAACGAAACCCGCAGCGTGCCACTGTTTCGATACAATCGGGATGGGAAGGCGCGGGGAGTTAGGAGAGTGCCGCAAGCCAGGAGACTTGTCTGTCAGATAATACGAACTGACCTGACCGAGGGGAAAGGAGGATATGATGAGACAACGAGTTCGTGAAGCTCCGCCTTAGCGAAGGGGGATCATTATGTTTTTAGGGAGACTATCTTACAGATGATCACACGAGTGCGGAGGGATATGGAAATGAAAAAAATATTAGCGTGTAGTGTTGCTTTGTGTATCTGCGTTACGTTTGGTGCCCCTGTGATGGTTTCAGCGCAGCAGAAAGCTAGTGGTGTGGTGTTAGAAGAAGTCGTCGTGACAGCGACCAGAGATACGGAAGAGGTCCGCAAGGTTCCGGCGAGTGTTTCTGTTATAACCGCAGAAGAAATTTCGAAGTCCGGTGCGACCAGTATCGTTGAAGTGCTCGACAAACTGGAGGGCATTCATTTCAGAACGTTCAGCGGCAATCCGTCTCAGTCGCAAATAGATATGCGGGGATTCGGTGAGAATAGTTTTGGCAGAGCGTTGATATTGCTGGATGGAAAACGGCTCAACAGACCGGACATGGCATCGGTCAGCTGGCTGCAACTTCCGATCAGTGCTATTGAAAGGATCGAGGTGGTGCGGGGATCGAGCAGTGTCCTGTATGGTGATTCATCAATAGGCGGAACAATTCATGTGATAACAAAAAGGGGAGCGGAAAAGCCTGAAATCAATGTCGACGTCATTGCGGGAAGTTACGGGTTCCATGATGAAAGAGTCGGAATCAATGGGTCATGCGGAAAGCTGACCTATGCATTCAATGGAGAAAATCAAAAGACGTTTGGCTACAGGGAGAGATCGAAATTTTCATCGCGGGGAGCGGGGATGGATCTTGGCTATGATGCCTCGGATTATTTTAATGTCTCCCTTGGACTGTCGTTCAATCGGGCGGATTTTGAGATGCCTGGCGCACTGACGAAAGTCGAGATGGAGGCAGACAGGCGGCAATATCAACCGGGTCATTCCGATGATGAAGCGACAAATGAACATTACGATGCCAACGTGAGCATAGAAGCGGTATTGGGAGATTTCGGGAGATTTGAAGCCGAATTTCTCTACGGAAACAACACGGTTGACACGGAATTTGTCTCTTTTTCGTCTTTCACTGTTGTCGATATCGGGACATTCGGCATTACCCCGAAGTACATCTATGAGCGGAAACTCTTCGGCCACGACAACAAGCTTGTCTTCGGCGCTGATTATTATTATGAGACGCTTGACAAGGATACCTTCAGTGACCGTGAGGAGACGCAGAAAACATATATTGCGGAGCTGACGAAAGAGACACTGGGAGTGTATGTCAGGGATGAGTTCACCGTGTTGGACGATCTTATTTTCAGTGCGGGGTACCGGACAGAGAGAGCGAAAATTAAGGGAACGGAAACAGACCTTTCGACTCCTATGGTGGTCTTTGACGATAGGAAGGTGCATAATGCCGAGGCCTATGAGGCAGGTTTGACATACCTCATCGGTGATACCTCGAAGGTCTTTGCCAAATACGCGAGGGTGTACCGGTATCCGTTTTTAGACGAACAGGCCTCATACTTCTCTTTTGCCCTGATGGATACGTTTCTTACTGATCTGGAAAAAGAGAAGGGCGACAGCTACGAGATCGGAACGCGGTTTTATCCGATCGATGACGTAAAGATTGGAGTAACGGTGTATCGAATCGATATGGAGGATGAGATTGTCTATGTATACAACCCCGCCACATTTACCGGCAGGAATGTTAACCTCGACAAGACAACGCATCAGGGAATTGAGGTAAGTGTTTCCTATGCATGCAAAAAATGGCTCAGTCTGTACGGAAATTATTCCTATCAGGTGGCAGAATTTCGAGAAGGTGTGAACAAGGGCAACGAAATTCCTCTCGTTCCCAAAGAAAACGCCAATATGGGATTGGAAATTCGTTTGCCCTATAATGTGACGGTAAGACCCGACATCACGTATGTCGGCACGGCATTTCTCGGCAGCGATAATGATAACAATTCTGAACGCTTGGATGACTATACTCTGTATAATGTGTATTTTTCTTACAGCCCCGATTGTGACGGGCTGAAATTTTCCGCCTTCTTCGGCATTGAGAATATCACTGATGAGATGTATTCAACGGCCGGATTTGAGGGGTTTGCAAATAACGTCTATTACCCGTCTCCCGGTATCAGTATGAAAGGGGGTATTTCACTGGAATTTTAGTTCGGAAATTATACACGACTCTTCGGCAACCTGACGGAGCGTCGCGACGCATGAGAAGAGAGAAATGGTTTCCTTTCCCGAAGTGCGACAGTTGACTGTTCAGGAGAAACTGCGGGCCATGTACGATAATGGGGTGCTGTGCCTGGGTCAGACTTTCTGGAAGAGCACCGCTCCTTGACAGGGGCGCAAATCAAGTATAGAAAATTACAATTATTAAGCGGTGAGGGGGGAAGATCTATGAAGAACAAGCGAGTGCTTGTCGTCTGTGACGATAACGTGAGGCGTAAGTTTATAGAGCGGAATATCCTTGATTATGAATTTGAACCACTTCGATATCCCAATTTTCTTGCCGCACGAAAGGCCATCCAGCTTGACTCGTTTGCGGTGATTGTCATTGATCTCCTTATGCCCATTGAGCAGAAGCTGGCCCTTGTTGAAGAGGCCTGCAAAAGCCAGCCCGGGACACCCGTTATTGCCGTCGAAAAAAAGACAGTATCTGGAAGAGACGGGATTTCTGTCATCGCACCCGTCAGTTGTCAGCCTTGAGTCCATGCAGATGTTTCCCGGGGAATTGGAGAAATATCTAAAAAAGGTCGATGCGGAAGAAAAAGGGGGCTAAGGCCGAATAATAGAGGTTGCTTTATTGCGTTTCAGCGTGAAGGGGAAAATGTAATGAGTTCCCCATGCTTTTAGATTGAGGTGCCTGCATTGTAGGAGAGAGTGTTACCTATGGAGACTTTCACCCGATTGTGCCTGATTCGTCATGGACAGGTCGTCAATTATGCCGAAGGAGTATACAACGGTCATGCCGATGTCGCAATGACAGACGTGGGGATCGGACAGATAGCGGCGGTTGCGGAACGTCTTAAAAATGAAAATATCTCCGCGGTCTACTGCAGCGATCTGGTACGATCGCGAAAGAGTGCCGAAATCATTGCCGCCGTGCATAATGTGACTCCCGTTGCATATCCTTCGCTTCGGGAGCTTGACTTCGGGTTATGGTCGGGGTTGACAATCGAGGGAGTAGAGAAGCGATTCTCCGGCGAGATGAAAGCGCGCAGTCGATCCCCCGTTGAATATGTCGTGCCGGGTGGCGAAAGTGTGATGGATCTGAATCAGAGAGTTGCCGCCACGGTGAAAAAAATACTGGCAGCACACGGGGGAAAGGCCGTTGCCCTTGTCGCCCATGGTGGCGTCAATCGTGTAGTACTGGCAGGTGCCTTGGGGCTCGATCTCGAGAGATTCTATTCGATCCAGCAGGACTACGGGTGTCTGAATATTATCGACTACTTTTCCGATTTTGCCGTCGTCAAATTGATGAATGGGCAGTTCCGGAAGGATTTTTAAAGCAGCAGCGTCATGGATGGCATCAAACATACGACAGGGTTGTGTATCATACTGGTGGTGTTGTTTTTTGCGGCGGCACCGGGATTCTCGGGTGTCTTTATTGATGAGTTGGGACGGAGGGTGAATATACCATCGAATCCGGCACGAATTGTGTCTCTCGCCCCAAATATCACGGAGATTCTATTTTCACTGGGTCTCGATAAAGAAATCGTCGGGGTCACCATGTTCAGTAACTACCCCGATGCAGCCGCACGAAAAGCAAAGGTCGGCAGCTATATCAATCTTTCAATTGAAAAGATTGTTGCCTTAAACCCCGATCTTATTATCAGCACGGTTCAGGGCAACAAAAAGGAAACGGTGCTCTACCTGGCGCAAATCGGGTTCCCCGTGTATGTTGTCAATTCAGCCAGTTTCGAGGATATGTTCAAAGCTATCGTACGTATCGGCAGAATCACATCACGGGAAACTGAGGCGCGTGAACTGGTTGACAATCTCAACGAAAGAGTCACTCGCATTGTATCCAGGACAGAGGGATCGGGAAAACCGCGGGTATTGTTACAGATCGGTATCGATCCCATTGTATCCGTCGGAAAGAGTACCATACAGGACCGGTTGATTACCCTTGCGGGCGGAATCAGTGTCACGGGCGATATGGGATATGGATATCCCCGCCTGGGCATGGAGAAGATAATTTCTAAAAAACCGGACATTATCATTGTGTCATCCATGAAGAGGGGTGGCGATTTTGTTGCAGTGAAAAATAAATGGAAGAAGTGGAAAGATATCCCTGCGGTGCGAAATGACCGGATATACGTCATTGACAGTGACTTAACCGATCATCCGTCACCGAGAATTGTGGACGGCCTCGAAGAGCTGGCAGAGATGATACATCCGGAAGTGATGAAATAGAATATGAAGACAGTCCAATAAGGCGAAGGGGTAAGTTTTATTATGCTTGAGTATTTTTATCAGGGAGGACCCATCATGTACCCTCTACTCTTCTGCTCCCTCTTATCATTGACCATTGTTGTCGAAAGAACACTGTTCTGGATCAGAGAGAGGGGAAATCGGGATATTCGAGGGTTGCACCGGTTCATGGATCTTGTTGAGAAAAATAAACTCGAAGAGGCGAGGGAAATTGCGGAAACGACCAGAGATTTAATTATTCGTGTCATGGTATGCGGCATGGTGCACCGCGAGTTTTCCGTACGGGATGCCCTTCAGATGCGTGCGGATGAAGAGATCGCACGGATGAGGCGGTACCTTCCCGTCCTTGACACGATGATTACCCTGTCGCCACTCCTCGGAATTCTCGGCACCGTCATCGGGATAATTTATTCATTCAAAATGCTAGGTTCGGTGGGTGTTGACAATCCACGACTCATCACGGCCGGCATTGCTCAGGCCCTCATCACGACGGCTTTTGGGCTCATCATCGCGATTCTCAGTCTCATACCGTATAACTATTTTATCGCAAAGGTCGAAAAAGCGGCCCACGAGGTGGAGCAGTATGGGACAAATCTGGAGATCATTATCAACAAGAACAACAATACGGGGAAAGCGCCACAGTGAAAATTACGAGGGATTACACGAGAAAAGCACGAATTGAAATGATACCACTCATTGATGTCATGTTCCTCCTCCTCGTGACGTTCATATTTTTTTCCATGTCCATGGCGATTCATCGGGGTCTCCCCGTACAGTTGCCCTCTGCAGCAACGGCACAGGTGGAGAAAAAGAACTTTGTCGATATTTCCATACGGCACGACGGGAAAATATTTCTCGATGAGAAAGAGATGACACTTCCCCGGCTCGCGGCGCAACTGAGCGCCCTCCACCGCGAGTTCCCACAGACCAAGGTCCTTATCTCGGGGGACAAAAAGGCGTCTTACGACGTCATCATCGCGGTCATGGACGCCGTGAGAAGATCCGGCATAGCCGGCGTGTCACTGGAGACAGAATGGAAGAAATAGGTGCACGGAAAGATATACTCTTTGCTTTTTTCGTTGCCGTCGCTCTGCATATTGGTGTAGCCTCCACACATATCTCTTTTGTCCGGCCCGACGTCACGATAAGAGAGGCAACAAAGCGGGTTCTCGACATTTCTTTTGTTTCGTCCTTCGAAGCGGTAGAGAAAACAGTTTCTGCACAACCGGTGGTGAAGACAAAGAAACCCTCGGTGGTAAAGAGGATGATAAAAAGAAAACGGGTCGAGAAACAAAAGGTTGCCGTGCCGGAACCGGAGGAGAAGGAAGAGGTTGTCCATGAAGAGGTAATGCCGGTACACCGTGAGCTGGTAGAAGTGCCTGTGGTGATAAAGGACATAGCGCCTCCTGCCGGTGCGATACAATCTACAGAGGCGGCTGTCGTCGTTACTGCAGTGCCCCGGTATAAGGAAAATGCACCACCGGTATATCCGAGACTGGCCCGAAGAAGAGGCTATGAGGGGACCGTTGTTTTTTCTGTTTGGGTGCTGGTTGATGGAACGGTGGGCGAGCTTGAGGTGAAACAATCTTCGGGACATTCGACTCTCGATAGGGCTGCCGAGCGGGCGGTGAGAAAATGGAAGTTCACCCCGGCCAGTCGTATGGGAGTTCCGTGTGCCATGTCGGTTGATGTGCCGGTGCGCTTTGTACTCAACTGAGGTAAAAGAATAGCGTGATGAAACGGATTGAGGGTAACCCCCGCACATATTGGCTCGTGATGCTTTTCATGTCTCTGGCGTTTATACTGTATGCGTTGTCGGTGAGTGCCGCTTCTTCGAAGACGTATTTTCTTCGTGGAGAGAAGTATCTGTCAAAGAACAAAGTCGATAAGGCGATCAAAAATTACAAAACGGCCATTAAGATCAATGCAAAGGTGTCAAAATACTACTATAAGTTGGCAAAGGCATATCAGGCCAAGGGATTACTCAAGGACGCTATAATATATTTTGAAAAAACGGTAGAAACCGACCCGAAATACTACTGGGCTTATGCATCTCTGGGGGATATCTATTGCCAGAAATTGGGGCGTGATGATGCAATATCCTATTATCAAATCTATATCGATACGTGTCCAAAAGAGTCTGAGAAGCACTATTACAGAGGAAAAATCTACGATATCGAGGGGAAAATAAGGGAAGCAATAGAAGAATATGAAACGACTCTCGAAAACCGGCCGAAGCATTTCGCTGCATTGTGCAGGATCGGTGATGATTATTTCAAAGTAGGTAATTATGAAAAGGCGGCCTCGTATTACTTGAGAGCGAAAAAACTGCGCAAATATGATGAAAAAACGCTCGTGAACCTGGGAATGGTGTATGCAAAGTTGAAAGAACACAAAAAAGCGCTTACGATGTTAAATGTCGCACTGAAAATTAATCCTTTTAATCGCGATACACGGTTTTATCTCGGCAAAGCATATTACGGAACCGGTGATCTGGAACGTGCCATCAGTCAAACCAAGCGCGCCCTGACCGTTGCTCCTGATGACCCGGAAATACATTTTACCCTCGGGCTGTATTATGATAAAAAAGGGTGGCACGATTTAGCGACCGCCGAGTACCAGGAAGCCCTTCATCTTGATCCGAACTATTTATATGACAAGGTCAAAAAAATACAGAGTCTGGAAAGTACCAGGGACAGGGAAGCGACGAGACCACACAAAGAGGAAGTGAGTGAAAATGAACAGTAGTGAAGCAAAAAAACGTCTTGCGGAGATTATCATTGAACGATCTTTTCAATACCGGGAGAATCCGCCCTTCGTATTGGCCTCCGGCAGAGAGAGCAATTTTTATTTCAACTGCAAACCGACGACACTCGATCCGGAGGGTATGAACCTCATCGGCACCATTCTTTTTGATATGCTGAAAGATACCGGCGTGACCGCCTCAGGCGGATTGACTCTCGGGGCCGACCCTCTGGCAAATGCATTGTCGGTCGTATCCTACCAGAAGGGACAGCCGATCAAGTCCTTTATCGTACGGAAGGATGCGAAAAATCACGGAACGAAGGGGCGGATAGAAGGTGACCTGTGGGAAGGTGAAAAGGTCGCCATTCTTGACGATGTGATCACTACCGGCGGCTCGACGATTACGGCAATAGAAAGGGCGCGGGACGCGGGCCTCGAAGTGGAATGTGTCATCGCCCTCGTCGATCGTGAAGAGGGTGGACGGGAAAATATCGAAAAGTACATCAGCGCGGTACGTGCCATTTTTACGAGAACAGAAATTATGCAAATCTATGAAGGGGAGACGGGACGATGAAGGGGATAAGGCTGCGGGGACAATCAGGTCTCGCATGGTGTGCTATTGCGGTTGCGTGTCTTCTGTTAGCGACGGGTTCCGCGGGCGCAGACGACACCATCGTTGTGACAAATTTCACGTCGGATAAACTGGTTGATAGCGCCCCCGCCGGATGGAAACTCGAGCAAAAGGGAGGAACGCTGAATCTCGCAGTGGAAAAGAGGGACGATACCTTCGTGCTCCATCTGAAAAGCGACAGCACCTCGTCCTACGGCATTGCACGGGAGATCGAAATAAAGGCCGAAACATATCCGTTTCTCGCCTGGAAGTGGAAGGTGGAGAAACTACCTGCGGGCGGCGATGTGCGAAGCGCCGGTACTGATGATCAGGCAGTCCAGGTATATGTGTTGTTTGAGGAGACGGGATGGCCTGCCAAGCTGAAGACCCCGATCGTGGCGTATATCTGGGATAACGAGTGCCCCAAGGGAACCGTCGTGACAAGCCCTCAGCCGTTTGCCGAAAAGGTACGGTATGTCGTGTTACGAGACAAGACGGATCGCTTGGGTACGTGGTTTACGGAAAAGAGAAATGTTTTCGATGACTATATGAAGCTCTTTCCCGATATCGACGGCGGCAAGCCGCGGAACATAAAAGCGATTTCCCTGTACATCAACTCGCAGCACACGAAGAGCGAGGCAGAGAGCTACATCGGTGAGATGTACTTCAGCAAGGACTAAAAGCCCAATCGCGCGACAAGGGCGGTGCTTTCCGTGGTGTCGCCCTGCTCGTCTCGGTCTTTTCACGGGATACTGCGTCAAGGCGAAAATTCCTTGTCATGCCGACGCGATATATTCGGTTCGAATTTTGTTTACCGCACAGTGTGCTCTCCTCGTTGGTTCGGGAAGCCGATAACGGCTGCAACAACAGAGGGTGACGTCAACGGCTCGCTTTAGACCGATTTTATGACCTTGTGATACAAAAATCGGCTTTACGTTTTTTTTTGTACGCAGAGCGGCACCGACTGTGCGGTTCTTGTAGGTAAGAAGCGAATAATCTCCCCGTTCATTTCCGACGTTGTCGAATGTGCCGACGAGCTTCTTCTTCGCACAACCGATCGTTGGCTTGTCAAGCCAGAGACCCATGTGTGACGCAAGGCCAATGCCGCGGGGGTGTGCCGTTCCGTGGCCGTCGAAAAGGATGATGTCGGGTTCGTGTTTCAGTTTCGCAAAGGCTTTCAGCAGTGCCGGACCTTCACGAAACGTTAAGAGACCCGGAATGTACGGAAAGTGCACTTTGTGGATGCAACTGGCTTCTTCGATTATCTCGAGTGATGGAAAAGAAAGGAGGACAACGGTCGCGAAGAAGCGATTGTCTCCTTTCGTGTAAGAAATGTCCGCTCCGGCAATGCGTTGAATTTGACGGGGGATGTCCCTGTCACAGAGCGTGAGGTCTGTCTTGAGTCGCTCCTGAATCGCGAAAGCTTCTTTGTAGCTCACGTCCCAGAGGTGCAGGTTTCTGATTTTCATCAGGTATCCTTTTCGGGCATCGACACGGGGTAGGATGCGGTGATTCAGGTATAATCCTTGAGAATGGTTCGTGCCTGATCGATATCTTTTTTGATCTGTTCGACGAGATGCTCGGCACTTTCAAATTTTTGTTCGCTGCGCAATCTATCAATGAAAAATATTTCTACATTATTATCGTAGATATTGTCCTGAAAATCGAAGAGGTGGACCTCGATGGAGAGTTTATTCTCTCCTAACGTTGGATTATGCCCGACATTGATAACTCCCTGGTGACGCCGTCCTTCTACGTCTGCGATTACGGCATAGACACCGTTGGCAGGGATGACTTTTTCCGATACTATATTTGCGGTAGGTACGCCGATATCGGTTCCCCGCTGGTAACCCCTCACCACGGTTCCATAGATATTATATGGTCTTCCCAAGAGGTTGCGGGCCAGCCTGACATCACCATCACATATGGAAAGGCGAATGTTGGTACTGCTGACAATAAGATCTTCCTCTTTCACAACCCCTAGTTCATCCACCTCAAAACCGAGGTTTCTGCCTGCTGCCCGAAGAAACTCCGCATTTCCCTTCTTTCCCTTTCCGAAGGCGTAATCATACCCTACATAGAGTTTGCTGAGCCTGAGCTTGTCCCAGAGGATGCGTTGAACGAATTGTTCCGCCGTTGTCGCGGCAAATTCAATGGTAAAGGTGACCAGTAGAACAGCGTCGATTCCACATTCCTCGATCAGATGGAGTTTCTCATCCAGGGGGGTGAGAAGGAAAAACGGCCGCCGCTCAGGATGGAGAACCTTTTGCGGATGGGGATCAAAGGTGATGACCACGGTTTTTCGGTGATGAGCCCGGGCCTCCTCGACAAGTTGTCGAAATATCTTTTTATGTCCCAGATGAATCCCGTCGAAATTCCCGATGGTAACAATCGAGTTTTGCAGTTCTGAAGGAAATGTGTCAGAGTCCCTGATAACTTTCATGGAAATTTACCCTGTATATTCATGAGGTTTAAAACATTCATCATATAAGTGAGATACCATAGCATGTATGGTATTATTTTCAAGCGTATTTTTGCTTGACAATACATTGGCCATAAGTATAGATTTAACGCTCTTAACGTGTTCATTGTAACGACGTGAGATGCCGAAGTGGCGGAATTTGGTAGACGCGCTAGGTTCAGGGTCTAGTGTGCGCATGCCTGTCCGGGTTCAAATCCCGGCTTCGGCACCATAAGAAAAACAGGGGGTTAGCAGAAATCGGCTACCCCTTTTTTGTTGCAAAAAATACCGTTGGTCAACAGTATGGTCAACATTTATGATTTATGGTCCCATATTACTCTTTCGTTTCCAATGGTTTCAATCTCATAACAATGGCAAGATCTATAGATTGTATTCCGGCGACATTCTTATCAATAGTTTCTGCATATCGTTTAATCCGTTATCTTGAAAGGTATTGACATCTTTCAAGATAACGGGTTTCTTGACAATGCTTCATAGGCGGAATCATTCAAGTGCGCTTGACAGCTCTTATGACGGGTGCTAAGCGTGTAAGCACAAAAAGCCATTTCATCTCGGAGCCTATCAAAAATGATAATGAAGAAGGTACGATATATCGCGGCATTCCTCGGAGTAATCTATTTCTTAATCTGGAACGGATCGGCAATAGCAGGGATCCCCGAATATTCCTGTTACAGAACGGTTGAAGAGACCTATGCATCTGCAGAGGCCATCGTAAGTCAATATCCGTGTCTTGCCGCATGGATTGACATTGGAGATTCCTGGGATAAGACGGATCCTGGAGGGGCGGCCGGCTACGATTTGATGGTTCTGAAGCTGACCAATGTGAAAATTTCGGGCCCGAAGCCGAAGCTCTTTATCTTGAGTTCCATCCACGCGAGGGATTACGCCCCTGCTGAAATTTGTACCCGTTTGGCCGAACACCTGGTGGCGAATTACGGTTTGGATCCAGACATCACCTGGATTTTGGATTATCAAGAGATTCACCTGCTGCTGCAGGGCAATCCGGATGCGCGAAAATACGCTGAAATAGGACATTCCTGGGTCAAGAACACAAATCAAAATTATTGTGCACCCACCTCGTTTGACCGGGGCGCCAACCTAGACCATAATTTTTCTTTTCACTGGGGATGCTGCGGGGGCTCCAGTGGCAGCCAGTGTGATACAGAATATCGCGGGCCAAATCCGACTTCCGAACCGGAAGTCCAAGCATTGCAGGGCTACCTTATGTCTATTTATGAATCAAGGCGTCCTGCGGACCTGTCAATACCAGCGCCCAATGATACCCCCGGACTTCTTATTGATCTTCACAGCGTTTCTGAACAGATTCTCTGGCCATGGAGTTTTACGAGCGCTGAAGCACCGAATAGCGAAGCCCTGCAAACCCTAGGAAGAAGACTCGCCTACTTCAACGGATACCACCCGCAACAGGCGATCAACAATGATCCGGCCGATGGGACTGCCATCGACTATGCTTACGGCGAAATCGGCGTGCCGGCCTATGCGCTGTATCTCGGTACCGACTATTTTCAGGACTGCACAACTTTTAAAAATATCATCTTTCCGGATATCTTGTCAACTCTCATATATACAGCCAGGGTCTTGCGTACTCCCTATCTGACACCTTCCGGTCCGGAAGTAATTGATGTGGCTTTGGATGACGACGACGTGGTGCGCGGATCAGTGGTCAGACTGAGCGCCACCATCGATGACACCCGCCAGGGTGATTCCGGCGGTTTAGATCCGATCCAGAACATCCATTCGGCTGAGTACTTTATCGATATCCCCCCCTGGGAATCGGACCCAGCCACGATCGGGACAGTCATGGAAGCATCGGACTTGGTTTTTGATCAAACGATCGAAGAGGTGGAAGCAACGCTTGATACCGCCAGCATGACTGTGGGCAAGCACATTCTATTTCTGCGCGGTAAAGATACCTCGGGTAGTTACGGTCCAATCAGCGCCATTTTCATAAACATCCGGAAGCTAATCACGAAGCCAATCGCAATTACGGCGCCGATTAACCTCCTACTTTTATTCCAGGATGAATAGTTTCTCCCTCCATGAAGTGGGCTCCGGGGTCGGACCAAGCTAATACTTTTAAAACAAACCAAGCAAAACAACGGAGCAAAACTACCATTTTCACCAGAACCATTATATAAAGGAACGGTATCTCATATGACTTCATGCAGGCACCTCACCCTTGTCCTGTTGCCGAAAAAGAAAAATATGCTGCGGTGCCGGCACTGCCATCTCACCATTAGCGCCGATGAATTGCACGGACGGTATTGCCCCGAGTGTTTTGAGATACATGGCAGGAAGCACTATGATTTTGATGCGATAGAAGCGACAGACAAGGAAAAAGTTCGTTACCGGTGCGAGCAGTGCGGTATCATTATAGAAACCGAATGAGGGGATACGTTCCCCGTGATGTCGATGCAATAATGGCTAAGCTGGATACCCCTTGCGGGACGCGTCTTGTTATTTCCCTGATTCTGAACAACCTATGATAAGAAGTCTGGAATACACCCGTTTCGTTTCTCCCCCCCCCCCCCCACCGACACCGCTATTTCCGGGAATACCCCGCATTGAAAACCGTCGGGGCCGGGATGGTTTATATTTTTTATTTCACAAATGCGACATATCATTATATGAAGATCTGTCTGGGTGAGGTCATGATACTTTCTTTATTGTCGCCCTCGGGGCAAACTGATAAAGAGATAATCGGTACACCGTCGTCCCGACATCCTATAGAAATCACAAGGGGTACTCCATGAGTAACGATACGGAAAAGATTATTTATACCATGATGCGGGTCGGTAAATTCTACCAGAACAAGCCGGTATTAAAAGATATATCCCTTTCCTATTTTTACGGCGCCAAAATCGGCGTCTTGGGATTGAACGGCTCGGGGAAAAGTTCACTCCTGCGCATTATGGCCGGAGTTGATCAGGACTACAACGGAAAGGCCGTCCTCTCGCCGGGATATACGCTGGGATTTCTCGAACAGGAACCGGTGCTCGATCCCGATGAAACGGTACAGGTCGTTGTCGAAGAAGGTATGCGGGAATCGGTAGATCTCATGCGGGAATACAATGAAATAAGCGAAAAATTTGCTGAACCCATGTCTGACGACGAGATGAATAAACTAATAGAGCGCCAGGGTGCATTGCAGGAAAAAATCGATCACCTTGACATCTGGGATATCGATGCCCGTCTGGAGATGGCCATGGATGCGCTCCGCTGTCCCCCGGGAGATACTCCTATCAGAATTCTTTCCGGTGGTGAGAAGCGGCGGGTGGCACTCTGCAGTCTGTTACTGCAGAGGCCGGATATCCTGCTCCTGGATGAACCGACGAATCATCTAGACGCCGAAACGGTGTCCTGGCTCGAACGTCATCTCCAGCAGTATGAAGGGACGGTAATTGCCGTCACGCACGACCGGTATTTTTTAGATAATGTTGCCGGGTGGATTTTGGAGCTCGACCGGGGCCAAGGCATTCCCTGGAAGGGGAACTATTCTTCCTGGCTTGCGCAGAAACAGCAGCGGCTGCAACAGGAAGAAAAACGGGAAACGGAACGGCAAAAGACCCTGCAGCGGGAACTGGAATGGATCAGTATGTCACCGAAGGGGCGCCAGGCAAAGGCGAAAGCCCGCATCAATGCCTATGACGTACTCATGAGCCAGAACTATGAAAAACAGGAAAAAGATCTGGAAATCTACATTCCGCCGGGACCCCGTCTCGGAAAGGTCGTTATTGAAGCGGAGAAGGTGAGCAAGGCATATGGCGACCGGCTTTTATTCGAAGGAATGACCTTTGCGCTGCCTGCGGGAGGCATCGTCGGCGTTGTCGGACCGAACGGCGCAGGCAAAACCACGCTCTTTAACATGATAACCGAAGGGGAAATACCCGATTCGGGCACGATAAAAGTCGGCGAAACGGTCTCGCTTGCCTACGTCGATCAGGAACGGGATACGCTCGACCCGAACAAGACAATATGGGAAGTGATTTCCGGGGGCAGTGATATGATTAAGCTCGGAAATAGAGAAATAAATTCGAGAGCCTATGTCGGACGGTTTAATTTTTCAGGATCAGACCAGCAGAAAAAAGTCAACATGATATCCGGAGGCGAGCGCAATCGCGCTCATCTTGCCTGCATCCTCAAGGAGGGCGCAAACGTGTTGCTCCTTGACGAACCGACAAACGATCTGGACGTGAATACCATGCGAGCCCTTGAAGAGGCATTGGAACATTTCGGAGGATGCGCCGTCATCATCAGTCACGACCGCTGGTTTCTCGATCGCATTGCCACGCACATCCTTGCCTTTGAGGGAGACAGCGCCGTCGTGTGGTTTGAAGGCAATTATTCCGATTACGAAGCTGACCGGAAAAAGAGGCTCGGAAAGGCCGCCGATCAGCCACACCGGATCAAATACCGACATTTGACGCGATAATAAACGGGGCGTGAGTTTGTACCTTTCTCCGGAAGGGCGCCGGAGTAGGAGATCATTCCATGGGAAAAACGAAAAAATACTATGCCGTGGCCAGAGGCCGCACGCCCGGCATCTATACCACCTGGTTCGGTCCGGGCGGCGCCGAGGAGCAGATCCGCGGCTATACCGGAGCCCGTTACAAGGGTTTTCCTTCGCTGCCCGAGGCGCGGCAATGGCTGGAAGACCCCGTATTCTCGCAAAGAGCGTCCCGAGGCGAGTATCCCGATACCTCTCGTGATACCGATACCACGCCACCGGGCACGATCATCATCTATACCGACGGGGGGTGCCGGGGTAATCCCGGACCCGGGGGGTACGGCGCCGTCATCATCGACGGGAAGAAGCGGCTTGAGCTCGCCCAGGGGTATCGAATGAGTACCAACAACCGTATGGAGCTGATGGCCTGTCTTGCGGCGCTCACGGCATTGAAAAATCCCGCCGATGTGGTGCTCCACAGCGATTCACGTTATGTTGTCAATGGCATCGACAAAGGATGGGCCCGTAAATGGCGCGCCAATAACTGGATGCGCACGAAGAAAGACCCTGCCGAAAATGCTGACCTCTGGGCGCGGTTGCTTGACCTGTGCGATGTCCATCGGGTCCGCTTCGTGTGGGTCCGCGGGCATGCGGGAAATCCGGAAAACGAGCGCTGTGACGAACTGGCCACGACAGCAGCGGACGGCGAGAATCTCCGGGAGGATCTTGCCTATGTCAAGGGCCGCACCAAAGATCCGCGCGGTTCGAGTAATGAGACAGACTGAATGCCACTCTACGATAGCAGAAATCACTTGATGAAATCGGAGGGAGATAAAACGATGCATATGTTCCATGCGATGGAATCCGAATCCGGAAGGAATATCGTATGGCGCTGGTGACCCTCAAGGGTGTGGCCATGAGCTTCGGCGGCCCGGCACTGCTCGAGGCGGCGGATTGGCAGATCGAGCGGGGTGAACGGATCTGTCTGATCGGTCGCAACGGTACCGGTAAAACCACGCTGCTCCGATTGATCCATGGAGAGCTGTCTCCCGACAGCGGAACGATCACGAAAGTCCGAGGGCTGAAAACAGCACTGCTGCCCCAGGAAGTGCCCCTCGATCTGGACGGCACCGTCTATGATGTCGTCTCGTCGGGACAGCCGCACCAGCAGGTTCAGACGGCCATCTCCCGCATGAGCCTCGACGAGACGGCGGCATGCGGCACCCTTTCCGCCGGACTGAAACGGCGCGTGCTCTTGGCGCGGGCGCTGGTGAGCGAGCCGGATATCCTCATGCTTGATGAACCGACCAATCATCTGGATATCGATGCCATTGTCTGGATGGAGCAGTTCCTGCTCCGCTCGGGGAAAACCCTGATTTTTGTCACCCATGATCGGGCCTTCCTTAATCGGGTATCCACCCGCATCGTAGAACTCGACCGGGGCATGCTGACCTCGTTTGCCGGTAAGTATGACGAGTACCTCACCCGCAAACAGGAGCTGATTGAAACCGAAGCTTCGCGCAACGCAGGGTTTGACAAACATCTGGAGCGCGAAGAGATCTGGATCAAGCAGGGTATCAAGGCACGGCGAACCCGCAATGAGGGACGCGTGCGGGCTTTGATGAAGATGCGTGCCGAGGTGGCAAAACGCCGTGCCCGAAGCGGCAATCTGCGCCTCATGGTGCAGGAGGCCGAACGGTCGGGCCGGCTGGTCATCGAAGCAAAGAATCTTGCCGTTTCCTATGACAACCTTCCCTTGATGACTGATTTTTCAACAACCGTCATGCGGGGTGATAAGATCGGCGTCATCGGGCCGAACGGCTGCGGCAAGACCACGCTGCTCCGGATTTTGCTGGGAGAGATCGAACCGGACAGGGGGTCGGTGCGACACGGGACTCGCCTGCAGGTTGCCTATTTCGATCAGCTCAGGGCGCAACTCGATGAAAGCAAAACCCTTCAGGAAAACGTTACCGATGAGGGCGATATGGTTACGGTTGACGGAAAGCAGCGGCATGTCATCGGCTATCTGCAGGATTTCCTGTTTTCACCCGCCCAGGCCCGGGCCCCCATCACCTCCCTTTCCGGCGGGGAGCGGAACCGGCTCCTTCTGGCCAGACTCTTCACCCGGCCGTCCAATGTACTAGTCCTGGATGAACCCACCAACGACCTGGACGGAGAAAGTCTGGAACTGTTGGAAGCTATGCTGATCGAGTACACCGGGACGGTCATGCTGGTAAGCCACGACCGCACCTTTCTGAACAACGTGGCCACTTCCACCCTGGTCTTTGAAGGATCGAGCCGGGTAGAGGAATATGTGGGCGGTTACGACGACTGGCTCCGTCAGCGGCCCCAGCCGGAGGAATCTACCCCGGAGGCGAAGTCCAAAAAGGGAAGACCCCGTAGCGTGCCCACTGGTCCCCGCAGGCTTACCTTCAAAGAGCAGCGCGAACGGGAGGAACTGCCGGACCTCATCGAAGATCTGGAGGCGAGAAAGCAGGACCTTTTCGTCGCCATGGCTGATCCCGAGCTCTACAAGACTGCCGGCACGGAGGTCGCAAGACTGCAGGCCAGGCTGGATGGCCTGGAGCGGGAGTTGGAAGCGGCGTATGCCCGGTGGGAACTGCTGGAAGAGCTGGCACTCGAAGCCGACGGGTAATCCGTGTCCCGACATTTTCGCTTTACTATCATCCGTTGACATCCCCAACGCAACCGCAACTTCTCAAGCCACTGCGCGGCTCCAGGATTACAGGACAATCCCTATGCGTCTTCCCACCTCATACAATGAAATAAAAGTGCTTGAGTGGGACGGACTCGATATCATCCTTATAACCGGCGAGGGCTATAGTGCCTCACCTCTCGTCGACGTGGCCGTCATCGGGAAGATCCTCTTCAATGCAATGCGGGGATTCCTTTCGTACCGTAAGGAGTTCTCCTTTTATTAATGGTTGAACGTTTTTTGATGCGGGTGTAAAAGTGAAGTGATTGAGAAAGCGGTACTGTGTGAAAACGAGTTATTTTTTACTCGTTGCGGTCGAAGAGAAAAACAATGGGTTCCATAATAGAGTGGACTGAAAGGAGGGGTATAGGGTGAAACAGTCGACACATCTGCCGAATTTGCAGCTCGTTTCAGTGAAGAAACTACTGCTCCATGAGACAATCGATGAGCGGCGAGTGGAACGATTGGCCAGACGGCTGAGCGATGAAAAACGGCTCAAGAATCCGCCGGCAGTTACCCTTTTGCCGCACAGTGACTTGCTTATGGTTCTCGACGGTGCAAACCGCGTTGCAGCATTCAACTCTCTCGGAATTCCTCATATCATTGCACAGGTTGTTTCATACGACGATCCCGGTGTCGAACTGGATGCCTGGAATCACGTTGTTGCAGGGCTTCCCGAGAGACAGTTTCGTCGGGCACTGGACGATCTGCCTCATCTGCAACTCGAAGAGTGCTCGATTCATGATGCACGAAGTGCCCTCGCCGTGGGGGATGCTGAGGCCTACGTGGTGTTTAAAGATGCTGTCTGCCAGGTTCGAAACCGAATGAGCGGCGGTAAAATACGGCTTTTAAACGATCTGGTCGAGACCTACAAGGGCAAGGCGGATATCTACCGGGGAAGTAATGATGATTTTGCCAAACAGGCGCCAAGCTATAACGACATTACGGCGCTGGTCGTATTTCCCAGCTTTCGCCCGCCCGATTTGATCGCATTGGTGCGCCGTGGAGAGGTATTGCCCAGCGGAATAACTCGTCACATCATTGCTGAGCGGGCACTGCGCATTAATATTCCCCTGTCCGTTTTGTCTAAAGAAACATCGCTTTCCGAAAAGGAAGCATGGTTATCACGATGGTGGCATGATTGCCTTGCGGCCAATGCCGTCCGCTTTTATGCGGAAAGCACGTTTTTGTTTGATGAGTAAATGTGCCGATTCAGCCGGAGGCTGTGAGTTGTTTTTTGCAGGAGGATATCGATAGTGTGGCCGAAGCTGCCGCAGGACCGGTACATTGATGCCGGCGCCGTCACAACACGTTACTGGGAACAGGGAGACGGTGGCTCTGCCGTTATCTTTCTCCACGGGTTTGGTCTGTCGGCGGAGATCTGGATGCACAATGTCAACGCCGTTGCACAACGGCATCACGCATATGTCCCCGATCTTGTCGGGTTCGGAAAGTCGGATAAGCCCGATGTTGCGTATTCCATTCCATATATGGCCCGATTCGTCGACGACTTCATGCGGGCAACAGGAATTAAAAAGGCGAACCTCGTCGGTCTCTCCCTTGGGGGAGGTATTGCCCTTCGGTTTGCTATGGACTATCCGGAGAAGGTTGCCAACCTTATCCTCGTTGACAGTGCCGGTTTCGGCAACGAGGTGATCTTTGGACTTCGGCTGCTTTCATTGCCGATCATTGGTGAAGTGTTGACAGTGCCGAGCAGGGCAGGAACCTACTTTTTCTTCAGAGACGCCGTGTATGATAGACGTCTGTTGACGCATGAGTTTATCGATATCTATTATCGTTTACACTCGCTGCCCGGTACCAGAAAAGCCCGATTGCGCATTCTGAGAGCAATTGTTAACATACATGGCGGGCGTGAGAGGATTTTTACGCCGACACTCACAGATCTTCATCGGATAAGGCATCGAACAATGGTCATCTGGGGAAAACAGGATCGTGTCCTTCCACTCACCCACGCGTATGTTGCGAAAGAGCATATTGCCGATAGCAGGCTTCATCTCTTCGATCGCTGCGGCCACATGCCGAATTTCGAGCATCCGGAAGAATTCAACAGGGTAGTATTGGAGTTTCTGGACGAATCGTGAAGATCGAGTACTATGCGCATATGGTTAGTATCTGACTATCAATTTTCCATGGGTAGCAAAGTCAGGGTGCTTACTGCGAGAGAATATATCGGAGAGGGAGAAACCGCCATGCGTCAATTGTATGTCCTTACTGCCGATGGGCCGGTTCCCGCTGATGAGAATTAATACGATATAAAGCACGAACTGCGCTGGCGTGCACCGTTCGACCACTGAGATCGTACACGAAACAGGGAAGGAGAACTGAAAATCATGTCTTATGCGGAGGGGGGGCGGTACCGAAGAAGTTTCGAAGGGTATTTGATCGGATCGAGCCGTCACGCACCCTGCTCGAGGGAATGATTTTTGCCGTATACTCATCGAATGGCGCAGAACGGTGAGGAAGTGTCCACCGTCCGGCGGATGGAAGGGAGTCTTTTTGTGCCCTCAAGGTCGATCGACACTCACGCTACATCGTTTTGTGGTTTACTCCCGGATCATAAGTGTGCCGCAGTTGGGACACTCGGTCTCGTAGCAGGGGATCCCCGGGCGGTGAGGTGCCCGTGTCGCGCATTTCGGGCAGAGACAGAATCCCCCGGGACCGGCAGCAATTCCTCCGCCACGGCCGAGACGGCCGCTGCCGCCTTCCTGTTGTCCTTTTCCTCGTGTTCCTCTTCCACCCCCGCGCCCCTGACCTCGGGGGCCTGATCCATCGCCTCGTGGCATTTTTCCACCTCCATAGAGTAGCTCAAAGAATAAACTGTCATACGATTATTTACTATCATGTCTGGACGGCTTTATCAATCGGCTGTTTGTTTCGAAAAGAGAGAACGGGATGATATCATGCTATCTCTTTTATTTCGTAAAGATTGCCGTCAAAATCTTTTACGAATATGAGGGTGGCGTCGCCCCGGGAAACTCGTTTCACTATGAGCCCCGCCTCGTCACACCTGTTCGCAAAATCAGTTTTGTCTTCGACTTCCAGGCACAGATGAACGAAAGGATCTGAATCGAACGCTCTGGTATTGGTGATGAAAACCTCAATTGTCACATCGTCGTTTCCATAGAGAATGATTTGACATTCCATGGGAATATCAAATAATATTTCTGCCAGTTCTTTGCTTAGAAGGGATGTTTTCAGCTTCTCAAGTCCAAGGATTCCCGTATAAAAACGGTCCGCGTTTTCGGAAGAATGGCACGTCACGGCGGCATGGTGTTGTCGCATACTACTTTTACTCCTTTTCCCTCAGTTTTTCTAGAATGTTGTCTATTGTCCGCATTGCCTCGTCGACGGTGCCGACGGGTAGAAATTCATTTACCTCACGCAATTCGAAGCGAGGGCAGTTGAATCCGACGACAGGCGTGCCGCTTCTCAGGGCGATGGCAATTTCAGAGAGTGTTCCCGGGCCGCCGTCGAGGGCGACAATAACGTCGGGGGTTTTTGCATTGATGATGTTCCGGGCGTCGTACATTCCCGTGTAGATGGGAATATCGACGAATTCATTCGGATAGCCCCGCAGGGGTCGCTTTTTTTCATTGGGAAGAATTGCCAGAACCAGGCCGCCCGCATCGTGGGCGCCCTTCGAGGCCGCCTTCATGACACCGCCGCCACCCCCCGTGAGAAGGACATACCCGCGACGGGCTATTGCTTCCCCCAGTTCGTGGGCATCCTGGATTGCGGATGTATCATTTCTGTGACTTCCCATTACCCCGATGATAAACGGTTTCCGCCTGATGGAGATCGTATCCATTCGTTTGTCCTACAATTCTTTTTCGAGACGATTGATTCTAAAGTTTATAAGTATATCAATAAAATGATAATTATCAACAGGATTATCGTGCATGCCGAAAAGGTGCGTGTTACATGAACAGTCGGATGAACCGAAACCAGGAATCCGCCAATCGGCGACGGTGTTCAACGCCGCGGCGATATCGTGTTCCAGGGGGCTGCTGGCCCGTATGGGCAGTGCCATGCAACGGTCGGCATGATCTCTCAAATAGTCGATGTGCCAGAAAAAGTTTTTCTTCCTGCGCAGATGTCGCTCGAGTCGCTTCGACAGGTTGACCTTAGCCGAGCCGACGTACAGGTAATAGCCCTTCGGGAAGTTTACCCTCCCCAGTTTTCTGACAGTCAGGGTGGTATCCAGTGGCAGGTGAAGTATGAAAATGTAACTGCCACCGTCGTTCGCTTCGCGGGCAATCATGTTCCAGGGAATCGTGACTTCACGAATATCAGTACCCAGCGTTAGATCCTTATCCCATGTGACCGCCAGGGCTTTGTACGTGAGGTCGTTTCTCAATTCGTAAAAGGTGCGCGAAAACGCGAGATCCGTGTGGTAATCGGGGAGAAAGTATCGGGCATGAGGGAAGTGGATGACAAATATGACGGCTGAACGGACTCCGCCCCGGGAGAGCGCCGCGAGTTCCTCTAGGTGTCTTCTCCCGCGGACTGTCACGGCATCGGGAAACATGGCGATACGGTTGCCGAAAAGGGTGCATGATTTAACTTCCAGATAGAACGGACGGTCGTTTTCGGTGAGGAGAAAGTCGAAACGGCTGCGTCCTGCCGGTGCTTCGGCTTTTACGATATGTGCTCGTTCCATTCCGGGGATTTTTTTATGCTCGATAAGCCACCGAACCACCGTATTGGTGCGTTGTGTGTGAAGGAGCACGGGAGTATCTGACCGCTCAACCGCAACCGCGGTGTAGCGCATTTTCCTGCCTGGCATCTCGCCATTGTCCACAAGGGAGAGCGTTCTTCCCGGGAGGAGGAGTTCCCAGAGCCTTCCCGGGTTCGGTAGATGTGCCGACACCGCTCTGCTGCCTATGTCACACTCAATGACAAAACGGTTTAACCTTCGGATGAAGGTACCCGTAATCAGGTGTGGAAAGAGTGCCAAGGTGGATTCGTCCATACTATGATTCCCTCACAAACAGCAGGAGTACAGTCGATACGGCTGTCAGGCAGAAAGAAAAATAAAAGGGTGCCATGATACCGATGCCTTCCCAGAGCACCCCGGCAATTACTGAAGCGGGCAGGGCACAGAGCCCTGTTACCATCTGGAATGTCCCTAGACTGCTCGCCCTGAATTCAGCGGGGCAGACCTCGGAGACGTATGTTTTCTGTACCGTTTCGATGATACCCCTATGTAGCCCGTATAAAATGAAGACAGTGATGACCGCAGTGGTGCCGTGGGCGAAGAGAACGGTTGCGCATACTGCTGCCCAGACAAAAAAGGCGAGCATCAGAACAGGTTTCCTCCCGATCCTGTCAGATAGTTTTCCGAAGGGGAGGGAACAGAGGGAGGCAACGGCCGTGAATATGAGATAAAGAACCGGTACGAATGTCAACCTGAATCCAAACTTATGTGCCCAGATCAGGAGGAACGAATAACTGAAAGACCCCAGAGCGAACAGGGAACTCAACACGAGCAGTAATGTGAAATTCTTGTCTACCATCCTGAGGGAAAATCCCCCGGATATGCGCTCCGTCCACTTTTTTTCCTTTAAAAAAAAGAAAATGAGACCCGTTGCCACCGCAGAGGGCACGGCTGCGATGAGGAAAATGGTTCGATAGTCTATATAGTGAAAGAGGATGATACAGATGATGATGCCGCAGACGGCGCCAAGGTTGTCCATCATCCGAACAAACCCGAAGTGGGTTCCCCTGTCTCCCCTGGTGGATATGTCTGCAATAATAGCGTCTCGCGGGGCCCCCCGTATCTTGCCCGTTCGGTCGAGCATCTTGAAGGGAATGACGTGGTGCCATGTTGTCGAAACGGCATATCCGACCCGTGCCAGTACCGCGAGCGCGTACCCAATCCACACGAATATTTTTCTCTTTTGGAGCCTGTCCGACAGGTAGCCGGAAAAAGCCTGCGAAAGAGAAACGAGGGCGTCACCCAGCCCGTCGATGAATCCGACGATGGCCATGTTTGCCCCGAGGACCGACGTCAGGAACAGGGGCCAGATCGGGAAAATCATATCCGAGCCGAGATCGTTGAAAAATGAGGCAAATCCGAGTGTTCTGACGGTTTTTCTTGTTTCTTTCCGATCCAAGGATTGCACCCTTCACAACTACGTGGTGGAGGGTTTTTTCAGAAGATTTTCTTTAATTTTTTCGTGGATGAACTGGGATGATATGTTGCTGCCCGATACCCCGACGCGGACGCCGACGGTGGTGACGTATTTTTCTTTGTAGCCGACGGTAACCCGTATCTTTTCATCGTAAAGTATCGCTTCGATAACACCATTTGCCAGTTTCTTGTCTTCAAGGACACTTACTGCGTTCAGGTCTTTCATCGCCTGCATGCATGCGATCCACACACGGTCATAGGTGGTATGATAATTTGTCCTGAGAACGCCGTCAGTGTAGAAAAAGCTTCCATTATCGATGCCCATGACCCGGTCTCCGACCTGCACCGCTGTGGTGCAGCCGAGCAGGACGGTTGCACACAGTGCTATTACTAACCCCCAGAGCGCTTTGTTTTGCATTGCATTCCCCTTTCTATTTTTCCTTGAAAGTTTAGAGTGTCGTGGTGAAAGTTGCAAGTCAAAACTGGCCCATTCGATGCTTTCCCCTGGAGGAATGAGACGTGGCTCGTCATGTCACGCTGCGAAACGGTAGAACAGCGCCTGAATGATTGCCCACCCGAGGATTGCGACTGTCAGCGCAATGCACGCAAACGCGATGACCCGATGGGTCAATGTTTCGCGTTTTTTCTCCTCATAGCCGAGCAGATATCCGACGATGATACCCCCGGCGATGCCTCCGGCATGAGCCCAGTTGTTGATGCCGGGAACGAGGAATCCGAACAGCCCGAGACCGATGACCCAGCCCAGGACCTGCTTGTAGATCGCGTCGCCGTAGCGCCCACCCCTGCTTTTCCCGTAATAGAGGGCTGCTCCGATGAGGCCGCAGATGGCGGCGGATGCACCAATGGTGAAGGGAATGCCGACAAGGTATGACACGAAAAAGCCGGTAATTCCCGACAGCGTGTATATGGCGAAAAAACGGTGAAATCCGTATTCGTCGAGGACAAAGGGACCGAGCTGCCGGAATGCCATCATGTTGAAAAATATGTGGAGCACTCCCCCGTGGAGATATGTTGCCGACACCAGTGTCCACCACCGGTGAAACTGCTCGATGGGAATCGTTCCCGTTGCCCCCAGAAGGAGCAGGCTGTTACTGGAGGGGGAGAGAAACGTAAAGGGGTATGGCGTGACCCCGACGGCTGAGGGTTTCAAGATAATGGAAAAAATATAAAGGGCGATATTCGTATAGATGAGTATGGGAATGATGTCGGAGGGGTGCCGCAGCGTCAGTACGGAAATTCCCTTTTTCCACGCAGAACCTGGGTTTGTTATGCCGCAATAGGGACAGCGGGTTTCATCAACACTTATAAGCTTCCTGCAATTGGGGCAGAGGATTGATCGTTTTTCAGAAGACATGACGTACTCTCTCCGTCCGTGTTGCACCGTTGTGACGTGTGTCCCTCACGACTGTAAGAACCTCATCATCAGGGGAATGGCGACGAATGTCCCGATGGCACTTCCCAGATTGACGAACACAACAAGCAGTAAGATCCGGGTGATTCTGTTGTGCCAGAAGCCCTTCAGTGTCGCTATGTCAACGCGGAGATCAATGAAATCCTTTACCTGGGGCTTTCGCAGTGTTACTTCAACGAGACCTGCCACCCAGCCTGCTGCAATCATCGGGTTGAGAGATGTAAACGGCGCCGCGGCGACGGCTGCAACGATGGTAATCGGGTGGGCAACGGCAACAAGGGCGCCGAGACCGGCGAGAACGGCATTTACCCCGATCCACCACTTGATCATGTTCAGGCTTGCCTCGGCACCTGCATGAAAAAATCCTACTATGATGATGCCGATCACGGCAAGCGAGATCGTCCATGCAAACAATTTGCCGAAGATACCTTTGGGGGGAATTGTATCGATGTCGGAAACGTCGATGCTCCTGCCGAGATAGTGCAAAATGCCGGGTACGTGGCCGGCGCCGACCACCGCGGTAATCCGATTGCCCGGAGCGTCGGTTATTGATTGTGCGAGGTATTTGTCCCGTTCATCAATGAGGGTTGTTTTTACCTCCGGTACTTTTTCCCCGAATGTCTGCAGGGCCAGTTCCAAGGCATCATGTTCCTTCAATTTTTCGATTTCTTCTTCTGTGATGTCGTCGGGAAGAAATATGGAAAAAATCGATTCGGTGAGGAGTCTGATTTTACTCCAGAATCTCATCATTCGCCACGTTCTCATCATGGTCACCCGTATATCGCGATCCGCGAGGACCACCTCGGCACCTGTGCGTTCGGCCATGGCGATTGCCCGCAGCATATCCTCTCCGGGGGTGATGCCGAATTTTTCGGCAATCCTTTTCTGAAATGATGCCATAAGGAGCTGCGCTAAGAGCTGCGCGGTTCGTTTTTCCTTGATGACCTTGAAGATATCGGTTTTCTCCCAGCTATCCTTCTGTTTAATCGCGTCATAGCGCGACCGGCACAACTCGACACAGACCGTATCAGGTTGTTCCTCTTCGATAACCCGCTCGACGAGATCTGCACTTTCCCGGGAGACATGGGCGGTGCCGATGAGGGTAATCTCTTTTCCGTTGATAGTCAGGTGATATGTATTCTTTTCCTGCATGGGTATATGCTCAAAACTCAATGGGTTATGGAAACTATCAGTATTTTACTGAATTGTAAAGGAAAATGAACTACTGCCCGTTCGGCGCGCATTTACCGAAGGAAGATTCCGTGCTATAAGTAATGGATACTCGAAATGTTCGGGAAAGTGAGGTTACTACGGTGAAGATTGGTGATGTTATAAGGGTAACTATCGACACGGTTGCCTTCGGCGGCGACGGCGTGGGAAGGGTCAACAATATGGTTGTTTTCGTTCCCTTTACCGTCGATGGCGACGTTGTCGATGTCCGGATTACAGAAGTGAAAAAAAAGTATCTTTGCGGTGAAATAGATCGCATCGCTCTGCCGTCACCGACGAGAGTCATCCCGAAGTGTGTTTATTTCGGCCGGTGCGGCGGGTGCCAGTATCAGCATATTGCGTATGAACATCAGTGTGCAATGAAAGAGCAGCAGGTTATTGATTCCTTCGAACGAATAGCAAAGATCGCGTCGCCGCCTGTTACTCCGATAATTCCCTCGCCCAAGATATACAACTACCGAGGAAAGGCCGAATACCATCTGAACTCGGGCGAAGACGGTACGCCTCAAGTGGGCTTCATGGATGTGAGTGGTGGTGCACTGGTGAATATCGATCACTGCGATATTGTCGACGAGACAATCAACCAATCGTATTGCTCCTTTCGAGAAAGTCTCGTTTCCGGAGAGGTTGAATATGAAGATGGGCGATATACCTTCTGGTCTGGCACAGATTTTGGCGGTACTACGGAAGGAAAATTTCGTTTCGTCGAGAGAGTGGCCAAGGATATGGTGTTCCGTGTGCCGTACGAGGGCTTTTTCCAGACAAACGAGCACCTCGTTGATGCCATGGGTGACTATGTGCTGAAAAAGGTGCTTTCAGACAATCTGATGTGGTGGTGGATTTATACTGCGGGACAGGTCTCTTTTTGCTGTCTGTCGCGCCTCTCGTCCATAATGTCAACGGCATTGAGGTAGACGGTGAAGCAGTCCGATGCGCCCGATACAATATTCAGAAGCATGGTTGTGAAAATGCGAAAGTTATAAAGGGACGGGCGGAAACCATTCTGAAGAAGCGAACTCTGGCGGAAAAAAATATTGCAGCGGTCATTCTCGATCCCCCGCGGGTCGGTTGCGCGAAAGAAGTCCTTGCGGGCATTATTGCGATACGACCCGAGACAATAGTTTATATCTCATGCAACCCTGCGACACAGGCCCGGGATGTCAGGTATCTCACCGAAAGGGGGTTTTCCCTCGTCAATGTGCAGCCCGTTGATATGTTTCCTCAGACACAACATATAGAAGTCATGGCCCTTCTTAAAAGGACCGGGAATTAAATCCTTTACATTTTCGATTACCTTGCATTATAACTCCGGGGTGTCCGTGGAGCGGAGAGAGAGAGGTGAAAGAGCGTAACGAAATGATGGTAACACCACGCGATGCGGCAACGGTCATACTTCTGCGGGAGGCGCCTGGTCGCGGGCAGCAGGAATTTGAGGTCCTGATGGTACTCCGGCACCCGAAAAGTATGTTTGTGCCCAACTCATACGTATTCCCGGGCGGCGTGTTTGAGAAGGCCGATTATACGGATACGATGGAACGCTTTTGTGCCGGAATAGACGGGGAAAAAGCACGGGCGATACTGGAAAACCTTTCCTCACCCGAGATTGCGATAGGGGCCTGGGTTGCTGGCATCAGGGAAACATTTGAAGAAGTCGGGCTCCTGCTGGCATATCGGGATGGTTCGCTCGTACAATTCGATACACCGGAGCTTGTAGAGCGTTTCCGTGTGTACAGGAAGCAATTAAACGACGGAATTGTGAGATTCGAAGATCTACTTCGACGGGAGGGACTGGCCCTGGCAGCAGATCGACTCTACTATTTTTCGCACTGGATTACCCCCGAGTTTCTTCCGCTGCGCTATGATGTAAGGTTTTTTGTAACGCGGGCGCCTGCAGGGCAAGAGGCACTCCACGACGGGGTCGAATTGACCAAGCATGCCTGGATTACACCCCGGGATGCACTGCGGCGGTTCGCCGAAAGAAAGTGCAACATGGTACTTCCCACCCTGATGACGATGGAAGAACTCTCCCGGTACCGGACGATAGACGAGGTTATCCAGATGATGACAAAGAAACAGATCGCGGGGGTCCTCACGACGATGATAGAAGAAGATGGCGAGATTGTTGAATATATGCCCGACGGGAGGGCCTTCAGGGGGTTGCCCCCATCGGTCGAATAGTATGTCTGGCGTCAGGTCAGGTGTGAAAATATGCGGTTACAGATAGTGAGGAGGTTTCTATGAAGCTAGAGGACATGTTTAGCCTTAAGGGGAAAGTTGCCCTTGTCACCGGCGGGGGAAGGGGTATCGGAAGATTCATCGCCTCGGGTCTTGCCGAGGCAGGGGCAGACGTCATAGTCACATCCAGAAAGATGAAAAATCTCGAAGCGACGGCCGGCGAACTGGAAGAGAAATTCGGTGTGACGGTACTACCCCTTGCATGTGATATCGCCAATGAAGAGGCGATTGATGAGTTACTCACGATCACGAAGGAGAAATTTTCACGTATTGATATTCTCGTCAACAATGCCGGGGCTACGTGGGGAGCCCCCACATTGAAATTTCCTCTCGAACGATGGGACCAACTGTTCAATGTGAATGTAAGGGGAGTGTGGGTGATCACTCAGAAAGTTGCTAACATAATGAAGGAGCAGGGCGGTGGAAGCATAATCAACATTTCATCGGTTATGGCTTTCCGTGGATCCGATGAGGCAATGCATCCTGCCGTTCCTTATAACTCAACCAAGGCGGCAATCAATGCTCTGACGATGAATCTTGCCGTGAAGCTTGCACGCTACAACATCAGGATAAATGCCATAGCTCCGGGGTACTTCAGGACCGATATGATGGCGTATATTGAAACACCCGAATTCAAAGATGCCTATGACACGATGATTGAGATGGTTCCGATGCGAAGAGTGGGTGACATTGATGATATGAAGGGTGTGGCCGTCTTTCTTGCGTCCGATGCGTCAGCCTACATGACCGGTCATGTCCTGGTAAACGATGGCGGTTTTCTCGCCAAATAAAAAGACGAAAGGGGGTCACAGGTGACCCCCTTTTTTTTTCTTTCAGTTGAGCTGAATGTAGATTTTGGACATCACGTCTTTGATGGCATTGCGCATCGATTCCGTGGCCTTTTTGTGATCGAATTTTTCACCGCCTCCGAAACCGAGGACGGAAATCTGCATGCTTGACAGGCTACCCTCGCCGCTGTCGGCAAAACCGATTTCTCCCGTTTTCACACTGACTGCTCTCACATCTACTGCTGAGCTGTACCCTTTCTTGCCCAATCTCCCGAAACCGGCAGCGTTGAATCCTGACTGCGATGTGCCGTACTCGGTAACCGCACCCGTAATGATGTATTTTACACCGATGAGCTTGCCGAGTTGGACGGCTGTTGCAGGGTTAATGGCACCGCTCTGCTGGAGGCCCTGTTCTTTCATGATGCTTGCGAGCTTGTTTCGTTCGAAAACACGAAATTTCTTTGATTTGACCAGTTCGGTTGTCAACATATCAGAGGCACCCCTGCCGACGCGCCAGTCGTAACCGGGGACCTTGGTTTCGAAATCCATTATGGCAACCGAAATCTTCGGGCCCGAATGCGCAGGCAGATTCTGAGCCGCCGGCGTTTCTTGTTTGGACTCGCCCCCCATACCCGCACAGCCGAAAGTAATAAGAGCGATAAGTAATAATCCGGTAAAAAGTATATTTCTTTTCATGATATGACCCCTCCCTGTGATTGTGGTATATGGATTGAACTGCTCACAATATATGCTGTACAGATAGGCACGGCATCGATGAAAAGTGTATAGAAAGGGTTCAGTGGTTGTCAACGATTATTTTTATTTCTGCCGTCGTTCGGCACCATGACCGGGTGAAAGACATCGGCATCGCAGACACACCAAATGATCACCCGCCTCACCGGAGGTGAGGTAGCGATTGACAAACGGGATTGTTAGTACTAATAGTGCCCAGGGTGAAAAGATAACGATTGTCGGTTATTGTCCTGCGGGTAGCCAATGGCTTCATGGCGACTCCAATCGGTTGTCTGCGGACCCTTAAAATGTAGGGATGGTGTCTTTATATGGCTGAGAGAGCATCACGTGTATCTGATCAGACAAAAAAGAAGACCGAGCTTCTCAAAGAGATAGCCGAACTGCGCAGAGATCTTGAGAAGTTAAAAATAACGAGGGCCGAGACCGACCTTGAGGAGAGACTCTATCGTATATTTGAAAGCGAACTGCACGCGGGGTTTTATGTTCTGCAGGATGGAAAGTTTCAGTTTGTCAACGAACATGCGGCCCAATACTGGCGATACCAGAGGGATGAATTGATCGGCATGGAATCCATGAAACTGGTGCATCCGGATGATCAGGCGATGGTTCGTGAGAATGCTATCAAGATGCTGAAAGGTGAACGGACGGCAGCATATCAATTCAGGACGGTCGGTAAAGACGGCGTCATTCTCTGGACGACAGAGACGGTTACCTCAATCAAATACAGGGGGAAACGGGCTCTGCTGGGGAATTCCATGGATATCACGGAACAGGTCGAATACCGCCAAAAGCTGGCTGAAATGGAAGCCCTCGAAAAGTCACTCCTTGAGGCGATCCCCCATGCGGTAATCGGCGTCAGAGATCGGTGTGTTATCTTTGCAAATGATGGTGTCGAAAAGGTCTTCGGATGGAAACCGGAAGACTTGATTGGTTTGAATACCCGCGTGTTTTACAGAACCAACGAGGAAAACAAGGAGATTGCCACGCGGTTTTACTCCGCCATTGAAAAGAGTAAAACTGTCAGTATGGAATTTCCTTGTCGGCGGAAGGATGGAAGGGACATCTACTGCATGTTGACTGCTTCGAGAATCGGCGGGAACGCGAAAAATGAAAATATTGTCGTTACCTTTGAAGACATCACGGATCGTAAGCGGATTGATGAGGCCTACAAGACAATGGCACGCAGTTCAGTAGCGGGTGTCTATGTGGTAAAAGACGGCAGGTTTGTCTATGTAAATCGACATGCCGCAAAATTTGCCGGACGATCCCAGAGAGAACTTATCGGCATCGATTCGATCACGCTGGTTCATCCCGATGACCGGGATGCGGCAAAGAGAAATGCACAACGGATGCTGCGGGGGGAGAGTGCCATACCCTATGAATACCGAATCGTGAGCAAAGACGGATCGATTCGATGGATCATGGAGGCAGTGACGCTGATCCCCTATGAAGGTGACCGTGTCGTTCTTGGCAACTCAATGGACATCACCGAGATTAAGGAGACACGAAGCGAGCTGGAAGAGCTGAAGGCCCTCGGGTCATCATTCCTCGAGGCCATTCCCCATGCCGTCATCGGTCTCAGAGAACGGCATATCGTGTTTGCCAATGATGGTGTGAAGACCGTGTTCGGTTGGGAGCCGGAGGAATTGATCGGTAAAACGTCCCGCATGCTGTACCGGACCGATCGGGAGAATGTAGCGATTGGAAAGCGATTGTATTCCGCCCTCAGATGGCATCCGTCATACCGCATGGAGTTTGCCTGCCGGAGAAAAGACGGGAGCGATATTGAATGCATGGTGAGCGCTGCACGAATTGGGAAGAGCCTGAAAGAGCGAAGCATTGTTATTACCTATGAGGATATAACCGAAAGCAAGCATTCGAAGAATGAACTGGAAAAATCGCGGGAACAGTTGCGCAACCTCTCAGCGCATCTGGAGGCAGCACGGGAAAAAGAGAGAACCCGTATTGCGCGGGAACTCCATGATGAACTGGGCCAACTACTCACCGCTTTACATATGGATATTGTCCTGTTACAAAGAAAGGTGCCGGAAGGTCATCCATTCCTTCTCGAAAAAACCGAGGCGATGACCAAGCTTGTTGATATGGTATTGGATACTCTCAAGCGAATCTACATGGATCTCAGACCCGGTATGCTCGATCACCTCGGACTCGCGGTAGCAATCGGATGGCAGGCGGGAGAATTTGAAGAAAGAACGGGGATCAAATGCAGAGTTACTGTCGATCCTGAAGATATGGAGTTGGATCCTGATCTTTCGACGGCAGTTTTTCGGATATTTCAGGAAACGCTCACCAATATTTCGCGCCATGCGGAGGCAACACGCGCCTATATCAGTCTGAAAGTACGAGAAGACAGGGTTGAACTGATTGTCAGGGACAATGGAAAAGGTATTACGGAGCAGCAACTGTCTAAACCCAATTCCTTTGGATTGATAGGTATCGGCGAACGTGTCTATCACTGGGGAGGCAAGGTCAAAATCTCCGGTAAAAAAGACAGAGGAACAACCGTGAAGGTTGACATTCCTATCGACAGGAAAGGAGAAGCTTAATGGTAAAAACAAAAATATTGATCGCAGATGATCATCCCATTGTTCGTGAGGGATTCAAACAGGTGCTGTCGGAGACATCGGATATGCTCGTGGCAGATGAGGCGAGTAACGGCCAGGAGGTGCTCAATTTGGTGCAGAAGAACAACTATGACGTCATACTTCTGGATATCTCAATGCCGGGCAGAAGCGGTCTTGAAATATTGAAAGAATTAAAAGGTGAAAATCCGAAGCTCCCCGTTTTGATTGTCAGCATATATCCCGAGGAGCAATATGCGGTGAGGGCTTTTCGGGCAGGTGCCTCGGGATATCTCACCAAGGCGAGTGCTCCGAATGAACTGATTTCTGCAATACGCAAGGTATCGAAGGGCGGACGGTACATAAGTTCTTCTCTTGCCGAGAAGTTGACGTATTATCTCGACGCTGATGCCACGAAGGCCCCCCATGAACTCCTTTCCGATCGTGAATACCAGGTAATGCTAATGATTGCATCGGGTAAAACGGTAACGGAAATTGCCGAAGATTTATGCTTGAGTGTGAAGACGATCAGTACCTATCGTTCTCACATCCTCGAGAAAATGAGGATGAAGAATAATGCTGAGATTACCCTGTATGCCGTCCAGAATAAACTTGTAGGTTAATTGACGGCGTTCCGCGTTTTTCATTACCGAAACCGGCATCCTGTCCTCATGGTTACAGGGTACCGGTTGAATCCTACCGGATCGTATCTCTCATATCAGACAAACACCGATGATCACATAGGAATCACTCCTAATAGATAATGTTTTGCTTTCTCAGATACAGGGTTTTCCGTGTCTTACAAGAGACCTGTGTGCCGTCTGAGGAGAAATTCAGCGCCGTGCCGATTGTGCAGGGGAAACAACATTTGTATAGTGGCCATGCTGGTGAGGGAAGAAACAAAACGAGGAAAGGGGGATTTCGAAATCATGTTTGATGGAACAAAAAAGAGAGGAAAAGCGAGTTTGCCCACACAGGTCGACCTCATGGGCGAACATATTGATCAGATAATAGGCGGGCCGACAAATCGTTCTTATTATTCGAAGAAAGTCGTCAGCTTTCATTGATGGGACGACATACCTTGCGGTACTGCGGGATGCATGACGGAGGAATCCAAACAGGAAGTATCATTATGCGCAAGAAAAGAGAAAAAACAACAAAAACCCCAGAGCCTCGATTTCTGCTTGATATCGAACGCATCTGGAACGATCCGAGGTTTTTCCCATCTATCAATGGGTAGATGAAAGAGACCCTGGTTTACTGAAGATCTGTCTGTTCATTAACGAAAGAGAGGAGACGTTACAATGACAAAAAAGAACGATAAAAAAGCAAGAACCAAGAAGCAAACAGCAGTCGAGGAATTCTGGTATGACCCGATGTGTTATCCGGCTTTTATGAAGAAGAAAGATGATGACACGCCCCTTCTGTAAGGGTGCATCGGTTAATGTATGGTAGTGATGAATATAAGCGATTACTGAAAAGTACACATAATCATATGAGAGAGGAGGTATCACAATGGTAGGTGAAAAAGTAACAAAACAAGGGACAAAACGAGAAGTGAAACGTGAATATGCGCAAAAGTGGGATGAAGGAACCCTGGTCGAACAGGAACTTGGTTTCGATGTTGCTGTCGGTATTGACGCATACCTGTAGAGCTCATACAAACTGAACGGGAAGTGGGCAAAAGTAGGGCTGAGCGATAGGACAGAAACATGGGCATGACCGGCAATATACGCCGGACGATCGAATGTGTGAGAGTTGTAGGGTGTTATATGTGATCATCCACTCATGTGGGTTGATGTGAAAACCCTTTCATCGAAACACAGGGAAGATCATCGATAATATGCTGAATTCGGGGTGATTTATTCCGTGCACACATTCAAGATTAGGTTGTGGAGTGTGGGTGTCCATAGAACTGAAGTATCACGAGAGATGTTCCGGGAGAGAACATCCATCCAGGAGGAACGGTAAAGCGTGTCGGAGAAGTTGACGCAGAGAGAGTGTAAGTTCTGAGTGGAAACAGCGTATCGCGATGCCGGTTATCGCTGCGTCGTTTCTGAGTTGTACAAGCCCTGTCGTGTAGAAATATGGGGCTTGTACGGTGCGAATGCGGCTATAGTACTGCCCATATGATGGCATAGATAATTGCGGGAATGAAATTACCTATCGGGATTTTCTCGAGTTCCAGAATGTTGATTCCGATTCCAACAATGAGCACGCCGCCCGTCGACGTAATGGCATTGAGAATGTGAGGTTCTTTCAGAAAGAGAAGTGACGAGGCAAGGATTGTTATAAATCCCTGGATGATAAAAACAGGCACCGCTGAAAAAGCCACTCCTATGCCGAAGGTGGAAGCGAATGCCATTGAGGCAAAGCCGTCAAGGAGGGCTTTTATGTAAAGGGTGCTTGCATCGCCGATGGTGCCGTCATGAATCGGGCCGATAATGACGAGAACGCATGTCAGGTAGAGTACGGATGCGGTAACGAACCCTTCGACAAACCGGGATGATTTCGACCGGATTCTTTTTTTCAGCCACTCACCGAGCTTTTCTATACCTCTTTCAATCTTCATGTACTCCCCGGTGATTGCGCCACACAAAACGCAGCCTATTGTAGCGATCAGATTGGTACCTTCGAGAGCCATCTGAAGACCGACGACGAGAACGGAGAGTCCGAGGGCATTCATGACAATGGATTTGATCCTCTCGGAGAGATACCGTCCCCCGTACATCCCTATCAGACTTCCGGCGAGGATAGCACCGGTGTTTACGAGTGTTCCTTTCATGTGATGCCCTTTCTGGCAGTGTCAAGGGTGAGTATAGGAGTGGTTCAGGGGAGGAGGTGGAGCGTACAGACAAGTATCCTTTCTCATTCCCTATTCTTGCAGTTCGATGGCAATATCAATTACCTCGACTTCTCTGATTCCCCCGGGTGTGGTAACTTTGACAACATCACCGATGATTTTGCCAATCAGTGCCTTCCCGATAGGTGATGTTACGGAGATCTTATTCTTCTTTATGTCCGACTCAAGAGGGCCGACAAGTTGGTACTTTGTCATTTCGTCGGTCTCGGTATCTTCAATGGTAACCGACGTTCCAAACACAACTCTTTCGTCGGTTATGTCTTTCGATTCAATGACGACGGATGTGGCAAGGTGATTGTTGATTTCCTGGATCTTTCCCTGGAGAAATGCCTGTCGTTCTTTTGCGGCTTCATATTCGGCATTTTCCGAAATGTCACCGTGAGCCCTGGCTTCTTCGATCTCTTTGATATTTTCGGGTACGGCAACGTATTTGAGGTGTTCCAATTCTTTTTTTAATTTCTCGTACCCCGAGCGCATCATCGGTATTTTCTTCATATCATTCCTCCGATAAAAACTCGAACATTAATCCAACTCCCGGTATGTGTCAAGGAGTTTATCGTAATAACGCGTGGCTGAGAAAAATATCTTGACCATTTTGTGCGTTCGTGTCTTATAATACGCATGCTGTGATATCCTGTAGCAGCGCTCTTTTGCAGTGGTATCATCTGTTGCGATATGGATAGACTCTAATTATAATAATCGGTAATGACAATCTTTTTATGGCTTCCGTATCCCAGAGGGTAAGTGAAGAATGAGTAGAGGACAATATCCGCTGCTTCAGTTCAAATATCTTGTCAGCCGGATTGAACAGGAATCATTCCTTCAAAGGCACCGCAACTGGGTCGGTAATGATGCAACCGATCATCATTATCATATTGCCATTTCATGTAATGAAGATCCACTCTATCTACGTCTTTTCTGGAAAAGGGGACGCCAGGAACCTGTCGAGTTTGTCGGTACCTATGAACTACACATGACCGCTCTTCTGTCGGAGGGTTATATCAGAAAAGATGGCGAAGACAAGGTGCGACTCCGAATATGCCACTGCAGTGACGATCTTCTCTATATCCAGACACGGTCAGGCAAACCGGCTCTCGCTATCGGCATGCTTTCCGGCAATAAATAGGCATCCTTTCTTGTTTGTGCGTCGTTTTTTTTTCGGATGCTTACCAAAGGGTTGCATAATACCACAGGGCCGATGTCTCCTGCTTGATCCGCCACTTTCCAACCGTTTGGTTTTCCATAACGAAGTAGCGGATGTTATTACCGTCGGACGATGATTTCGTCTCGAAGGTATATTCAACCCGAACGATTATGTCACTTCCCGATATGCGTGCTTTCAGGGACGTTATGGTAATCTTTCTCGTATCGTTTGTCTGTGCCAGTATTTTATTAACTGTTTCTTTGGTGTCCCCGCTTTTTTTTGCCGCATCGAGCAACGTACTGCCCTTTCCTAAGTGATCACAGTATAGGTGAAAATAAACGGCATCCCGTGCTTTTTCATCGACAGTTGTCTACATCCGGTAGTACTGAAATCCCGTGACAGCAATAAGAACAGCAATGACAAGGATTGCTTTTCCCCCCGATACTCTTACTGTTTTCTGATCCACGTTGAACCTTCCTTCGTGATAGTATCAGTTGATTTCATCCTGCGACCCGTCGGTTCGATTCCGAAACTTCGCGTATCATGCGATACTGTCTGGAAGTGCATAGGGCCGGTGTCCTTATGATATGTGAGCCCTCGTCTGGTTGTCATGGGTATCGTTTTTCATGCTTTTCCACCCTGTCTGGCGTCGCACACTGTCTTCGAAATTACCTCTATGGCCTTTTCGATTTCAGTGTGCGCGGTCATTTTCCCGACAGAGAGTCGAAGGGTGCCCATGGCATAATCGAGGGGAACGTGCATGGCTGCGAGAACGTGTGAAATGGTTGCGTGTCCGGCATGGCAGGCCGAGCCAGCTGAGGCCGAAATGTCCGCTATGATCAATTCATTCAAAAGCGACGAGGCCTCCATATTTCGGAAGCCGATGCTGAGCGTGTTGGGGAGACGTTTTACGGGATGGCCGTTGACTCTGACATCCGCGACCTGTTGTCGCAATCCCTCGTAGAGTAAGTCTCGCAGGGTTGTCATGTGGGCCATGTTCCGTTCAAGGTCTCGCTGTGCAATCTCACATGCCTTCCCGAGCCCAACAATTTCCAGGACATTTTCAGTGCCAGCACGCATATTCCGCTCGTGGCCGGCTCCGTGCATAAATTTTTCGAGTTCGACACCTTCACGAATGAAAAGCGCGCCGATCCCTTTTGGTGCATAGAGTTTGTGCCCCGCGACGGAGAGGAGATCTGCACCGAGATCGTTGACATCTGTCTGAATTTTCCCCACCGATTGCGCCGCATCCGTGTGGAAGACAATATGCCGCTGCCGTGCAATGCGCCCGATTTCTTCAACGGGTTGAATCGTGCCCACTTCGTTGTTCGCGTGCATCACGGTGATGAGGATTGTCTCAGGGGTAATTGCCGCTTCGATCTTGTTGCAATCGATGAGACCTGTTTCGTCCACGGGAATGTACGAGGTATGAAACCCATGCCCCTCCAGATACTTACACACCTCCGTCACTGCCGGGTGTTCGATGGCGGATGTGATAAGGTGCCTTCCTCTGTCACGTTTGTTGAAAGCGGTACCTTTGATCGCAAAGTTGTTGGCCTCTGTGCCGCCGCTGGTGAATATGATCTCTTCCGGTAAACAGTTCAACAGGGCAGCAACTTGCCCCCGTGCATGTTCAACCGCCTTCTTCGCAGTCAACCCGTGAAGATGTGCACTTGACGGATTGCCGAAGTGCCCTTCGAGGTACGGCCGCATCATGTCGGCAACTTCGGGGTCGAGTGGGGTTGTGGCATTGTAATCAAGGTAAATAGGTTTCATGTCTCGATACGGTGCCTCCTTATGGGGCGTCACAATGGTTTGCTTTCCGAAAATCCTTGCGTTTCTTTTTTACCATGGAAACGGATACTATAGAGCTGAAAAATCGTATTACTGCGCGAGTTTCGCCGCAATTGTCGCCACATGCCTTCCCTGAAAACGGGCAGCTGCCAGTTCGTTTTCGCTGGGCGTTCGTTCTCCCGTGCTTCCCGCAATTGTTGAGGCGCCATAC
>Ga0272441_10001948_pt1 | contig 43190 bp, 39 predicted proteins | sample SSMProp6N_FD_193582 | JGI IMG/M metagenome (GOLD analysis project Ga0272441, IMG submission 193582) | Marine sediment archaeal communities from Little Sippewissett salt marsh, Falmouth, MA, United States - SSM-Prop-6N | ecosystem: Environmental > Aquatic > Marine > Wetlands > Sediment ...
CATTACCTGTGCCTCCTGGATACAGACAGCGCTTTTGTTTGATTTTCTCCTCAGAAAGGCATACAGCAGTTGTGATAAAATGTCCTTTTTATTTAATCCGCTCTGCTGATTAATAATCAGATAATCCAAAACACAATCCGTGTTCTCTCTGATCGCTTTATAATTGATTTTTCGTGTATACAGATAGATTGATTTTGGTGCAGAAAACTCAATATAGGCATTGTCATCAGTATTGATCACTCCGAAACCTGAAAAATTCCGGACACTGCCGGAACCCATTCTGAATGTGGCTATCAAATCTGAAACATTATGAATATTTACGCGTTCGAGATCCCTTTGTATGGTGGGCTGATCGATCAATGCTTTCCAACATGCATAATCAATATCAAACGGCATATCGGATCCCACAAGAATCAAATCCGTATATTCAATCGTTTCAAAGAGAAAGACATAAGGAAATACGGACTGAAACGTACGGATAATCGTTTTCAGGTTTTCAAGTGACATTTGATAGATTTGCACCCACTGGCAGTAAAGACCCTTCTTTTTTAAACGTTCTTTCCCGATTGTAAAAAATTCCCGGGTAAATAGATTGGAAACCCCGGTAATCCAGGGATTGGGCGGCTCGGAAATAATCACATCAAATTTCTGATCGGTCACGGACAGAAAATTGCGCGCATCATTTTCTATCACAGTCAACCGGGGATCTCCTAAGGGCCGATGATTGACGTCATTGAAATAACGGGATGCCTCCAGAACAGCTCTCTCAATTTCAACAGCGGTCATATGAGCAACTGGATGCTGTAGCACGGAACCTACAGTCACTCCGCTGGCAAAACCGATCACAAGTATTGAATCCGGGTGGTCAGCCATAAAAAGCGGTAAATGCGCACTGATTACCTGCATAGGCATATCATATGTCGAAGAGGCATCGACCTTTCCGTTAATGATCAGCAATGTATTTTCAGCGGCTGTATCCTGAGTGACCATAACCGTAGCTGTTCGACCCTCTTCATAAAAAACCGGCTCGCCGCTTCTTTCAATATATTCTTGAAACGAATGCTTATCTGTATTCAGAACATACTGAGCGGAAAGATACATGCCACTTGACATCTGCCGTCGATTCCAGGATGGATGAAAGTAGACCAGAAGAGATAATATGGATAGACAAAGTGTAGTTGAAATGATTCTGACAGACCGGTTTCCAGAAGAAAGCATAACTGTTCCGGCAATAAAAAAACAGATGTTCACAGCGGCTGCCAAACAGACAGTATTCAGAATACCGATGGCTGGAATAAACAGCCAGCCGGCAGCGAGGGCCCCTATAATCCCACCCAGGGTATTCACCGCGTATCCTCTGCCAACCAGAGAGCCGATTCGAGAAGATGAACCCTGCAGACAGGCAAGGCCCACCGGAAAAACAGCTCCTGAAAAAATGGTCGCCGGCAGCATAACAAGAAATGCAATGAGAAAATGAATTTTATATAACCTTGAAATATGTTCATATTGAACATGCGCCTTAAAAAGCACGGTAAACAGATAGGGAAGCTGATTAAACAGATATGTTGTTGCAAATGCACTCAAGCCTACCATGAGATGTAAAAGCAATATGACGATATTGAGCGGATGGCGGGATGCAGCAATCCATCGGGCACTGATGAAGCTGCCAAGGGCAATACCGGTTAAAAATGCAGCCAGAATAATAGTAAACGCATAGACTGAGGATCCGATAACGAGAGAAAGCGTCCTGGTCCAAGCGATTTCATATATCATACTGGTTAGTCCGGCCAGAGCCATGGCTGTCAAACCCAATATCTGAAACTTGGAATAGGGTTCGCGCTTGACATGCTTTTCTGATTGAGCCGACCGGACTTTATGATTTTGCAACTTCTGGATCATTGACCCTATTATTACAAACGCACCAACTCCACAGCTGACCGTCGCGGCCATTCGTGTACATCCGTGCATCCCCAAGCCCGGGCAGAATAAAAAATCCGGAGATCACCGTACCGGCCACAGCACCGAATGTATTCACCGCATAAAGGATTCCTGTGCGCTGTCCGAGTTGACTGGCCCTTTGTGTATAAAAACGACTCAATGCAGGCAGGGTACCTCCCATCATAAACGTGGGTATCAGCAAAACCAGACTGATCAGTATAAAACGGATGATGCTGAACATATAAAAATCCGGAGAAAATCGATTCCATATCCATTGATATAACGGCCAAAAATTATTAAAAAAGGCAGGTGCTGCCAAAGCATATAAGCCTATGAATAACTCAAGTATACCGAAAATCAGAAGCGGATTTCGAATTTTATCCAAGCGCCTGCCGAGTATCACACTCCCTAAAGCCATTCCGCCCATAAAAACAGCCAGCACTGTACTGACCGCTATGGTGGTTGATCCGAAAATCAGAGTGAGCATCCGTGTCCAGATAACCTCATAGGTCAATCCGGTTGCGCCCGATAAAAAAAAGCAAATGAATAGGATAGAAGAAAATGAATGACCCTGCGGCCGGATTTTATATATTTTTCTCAGTATATGCCAAAAATTCATATACACCATACGCTGAAGATCAAAATGGTAGAAGCTCTATTTTCTTATTGCTGATTCCGTATTGTTGGATCCACCCGGGTAATACATGACGGCCGCACAATGTGATGACACAGAATCAATATATCCCGGCTCCGCCTCCCCACTTCAGTTTTTTCCGCAGCACATCAAAAAATACAGAATCCTCAAAAATCACACTTCGAATACAATAATCGGCCTTTTTCAGTGTGATTTCTGTTTCGTTATCCAGTATAACATTCACTTGGCCGTCCACGGTCAGTGAGGCCGGAATGTCCGCAGGTAAAATTCGTACGCTTACTGTATGATCACCGGGAATAACGGCAGGACGGGCGGTGAGCGCATGAGGACAAATTGGATTGATAATAATGGCTTCCATTTCAGGAATAAGAATCGGACCTCCTGCAGACAGAGAATACGCCGTCGAACCCGTTGGTGTAGCGATAATCATTCCATCCGCATGATAGGTATTGAAATATTGACCGTTCACCTGAACATCAATATTCACAAGTCTTGAGGTACCTCCACGATGAATGACCACATCATTCAAAGCGTAAAGCTGTTGCGGCTGTTCTGAAGACCGGAAATCCACATAAAGCACCATACGCTTTTGAATCTGATAGGTACCGGACAGGACAGCTTCCATTTTTGGATACAGTTCCTCAGCTGAAATCTCGGCGAGGAATCCCAATCCCCCCAGATTCACACCCAGCAGAGAAGTTTCTGATTTACCGACCAGCCGCGCTGCGGCTAACATGGTGCCGTCCCCTCCCATAACCAGGATAATTTCGCTTTCGCTTACAAGTTCTTTTTCGGAGACCACTTGCACCACTTCATTATCAATTTGAAGGAAGTCGTGCAAGGTCTGACTGCTCAGCAGACTCAAGTTTTTTTTTCGCGCCCAGGAGCAAAAAGCACGAAGGGTCTCCCGGACTTTCGGTTTTCGAATATTGGCAAAAATACCCAGCTTCATTGGAATTCAATTATCCGATGATATTATGATAAAATCATGATAGCAAATGCTTTTGAAAATTTCAAGATATTTTATAAAAAAAATGCCATTCCTGTAAATCGGAGCGGCATTTTTATCAATGAAATATATGGTCTTATTTATAAATATTTCCAGCTGATAATCGGCAAGCGTGACAAATCCTGATTTGCATACTGAGCAAAAATTTGCATATATTCGGCCACATATTGAACATCCGCGCTGCAATTACCACTATCGTGCACTTCTCCATAGGCAACGAGCCCGCCTTCAAACTTATAACGGTCTCCTGTATTTCCTTTCATTGTGGTTGTACCGTCAGGATCCAGCTGCACAATCACACCCCTGAGAGTTTCATGTCCGCATTGAAGAGTGACATCACCGGTAACCACATAAATACCATGATAAAGTGTATTTTTAAAAGTCGCATCGCCGTCGATATAGATAATATGTGGTAAGAGCGCACCGTCTTTCCAATAGTAAAACGGATCAGCCGAATAAAGAGAATCCCCATACTCCTCAACAGATGGTCCGCTTCCACTGCCTGCTCCTTTTCCGGATCCTTTACCTCCACCCCCGACACCGCTCCCCGTCGGAAACGATGTAACGGTTCCCGAACCTAAAGTTAATACAGATGCATCAATTAATCCCTGAATATTTAATTCCGGCAGATCGACCCAATCCTGTACCAATTCTTCAGTTCTGTCAGTTCCGTTCGCATCCCTTGCAACAATCGTATTATCCGTTTCTTTTTCGGATGAAATGGCATAGCTTTCAATGCCCCTCGGTATTCCTAGATCCACCTGCAGAATCCGTGAAACGCCTTTTTCAGTGGTCGCGTCGACATTCAGACGCCAGAATGGAGATGAATTTTCATTGTTTTTCCCCTTATACTCAAAAGATGCAGTCGCTGCATCCTTCCTTACCTGTCATTCGCCTCATCCGCCCGACTGAATGTTTTCGGAATGTTCCTCCTTAATACTTAATAACAATTGGCTCAGGGAATTAGGGAAAACGCAATGATATCTTTATGGTAAATGTGATGATGCAAAAATTGATATCAAAATAAATTTGGGATGGAAAACGATGTGTGTGAAATAAAAGTGATCCTCTTTATCCGCAGTTTACATGATAATAACCGAAACAGGATATAAGGCATTCACATAATTTTTTGTGTACTATTCTAGAGATGACAAACATGAGCAGGACTTGATCCCTGACGCCAATGTCAAAGAACACTCCCCTATTGGCACTGGTATATTACATGTAAAGTCCTGAAAAAGCAAATAAAAGTATGGTAATTTTTATGAACGAATTGTCACAGAAAGAAAAATAATTACCTGCGCATTCCATAGAAAATACGTTATGATTGACGAATATTCATCATAAATGGCAGATCCCGGCCAATAAGTTTTTACTTTTTTTTAACACATTTTTCTATTTCATCGGTCAACATTTGAATATTGAAACCAACGTGATCCGATAAAGCACAAAGACTGCCATGAGGCATAAATTTATCTTTCAAACCGAATCGGTGCAAAGCCACATTTTTCACTTGAGCCTCGGTCATCCATTCGGCCACAGCACTTCCCATACCCCCGATCAGACAATTGTTTTCAATGGTCACCACATGCTTAAACCGACGAGTCACATTTTCAAGCATGAACCGATCAAGTGGTTTAACAAACCGGACATTGACCACTTCCGGAATAATTTTGCGTTTTTCAAGTTCTGAAGCCACATCCAGTGCAGGTACTACCTGATCACCAATCGCCAGAATAGCCACATGTTTTCCCTGCTTTTCTGTAACGCTTTTCCCAATAGGAATCAGCTCAAATTTTGATTTCACTGGCAGTCCCCAGCTTTCTCCCCTTGGATAACGGATGGCAACCGGGCCCTCTTTATAATTCAGAGCTGTATACAGCATATCGCGAAGTTCATTTTCGTCTCGAGGAGCCATAATCACAAAATTTGGGATAATCCTCAGATAGCTAAGATCAAAACTGCCATGATGTGTCGGGCCGTCCTCTCCAACCAGACCACCCCGATCCAAGGCAAAAACGATAGGCAGCTTTTGCAGTGCAACATCATGAATAAGCTGGTCATAAGCGCGCTGTAAGAAGGTGGAATAGATAGCCACAACTGGTTTCAATCCCTGAAGGGCCATACCCGCTGCGAATGTGACAGCATGCTGTTCTGCAATCCCCACATCAAAAAAACGCTTCGGGAATCGTCTCTGCAGATGAACAAGTCCGGTTCCATGAGCCATGGCGGCGGTAATGCCAACGATCTTTTCATCCTTTTCTGCCAGCTCAACCAGAGTTTTTCCGAATACTTCATTATATGGAGGTGCTTTTTTGGGTTTGGAATTCCCTGTTTCCGGGCAGAATGAACCCAGACCATGAAATTTTGTAGCATCTTCTTCCGCAAACTTGTATCCCTTGCCTTTCACAGTGTGTACATGCACAAGAATCGGCCCGTGCAGTTTTTTAACATCCCGAAAAATACGGATCAGCCGCTCGCTGTTGTGCCCGCTTACGGGACCGAAATACCGGAATCCCATCCTTTCAAAAAACTGCCCCGGAATCACCATGGTTTTTAAAGCTTCTTCAATACGCTGAATGGTTTTTCTAAGGGTTCGTGAACCTGTGGGTAATTTACCTGTCAGCTCCCAGATATCTCCTTTTAACCGGTTATAAAGAGATGTGGTAATCACTTGTGTCAGAACCTTTGATAAAGCACCGACATTGGGTGATATGGACATACGGTTGTCATTGAGAATCACAATGATATCACGCTTGGAACCTCCGGCATTATTAAGTCCTTCCAGAGCAATCCCGCCAGTCATAGAACCGTCCCCGATCACTGTAACAACGGAAAAATTGTCCTGATTTAAATCCCGGGCCACAACCATTCCATAAGCCGCGGATATGGATGTGGATGCGTGACCCACACCGAAAGCGTCATGTTCACTCTCAGAAATTTTAGGAAATCCGCTGATGCCTCCGTACTGGCGTAATGTATGAAACGTGTCCTTCCGACCGGTTAATATTTTATGTACATAAGCCTGATGGCCGACATCCCAGACGATTTTGTCTCTTGGCGTATCAAAGACATAGTGCAAAGCCAAAGTCAATTCAACTACGCCGAGATTGGGAGCCAGATGTCCACCGGTCTTGGAAACATGTTCCACCAAAAAAGCACGGATTTCTTCCGCCAGCCTGGGTAGTTGCTCAATATCAAGTTTTTTTAGATCCTGAGGATACTGAATATTATCTAGCAGTTTTTGCATGCATGCAACTTTCGTATTTGTACATATTGGACACGCATCAGGGATCGTATAATAATGCGTTTATTCATGCCATTTATACTGAATGAATTCAGATGGTTTGAAAACGACTTTAAGTACAGTGAATACATCATATATCGAAATAACATTGTCAAATATCTCTCCATTGCAATAAAATCGAATGATCGATGCAATTTATGCACACCACGAATTCTTCAAATGATCAATCAGAAGATTTTTCCGAATCCATCAGTTCCAGTTGAAATACATCTTCACTCTGTACCAGCTTTTTGAGTTGTACCTCAGCAGATTCAAGCTTATTTGCACAAAATTTGACCAAAGTCATTCCCTCTTCAAACAACGCCATTGATTCTTCCAGAGGCACATCACCGTTTTCAAGACGATCAGCAATTATTTCAAGTTGTCTGAAGGCTTCCTCAAAAGAGGGTGATTTCGTTTTCTGATCATTCGACGCACTCAATTACAATTCCTCCACTTCTTCGACAATGGTTCGAACAGCGCCCTCGGCAAGCTGAATTCTCAGTGCTTCCTGTTTCCTTGTCTCTTCAGCCCGCCGAAGAATATGACCATCCCGAAGACGAGTTGTAATGCTGTATCCACGTTCAAGTACGGCTTTCGGATTCAATGCTGTCAGTCTGGCTTTCAATCGCAGTAAATTTAACCGGTCCTGTTCCAGTAAATACAGACAACCGCGTTCCATGGACCGCTGGATTTCATCCAGGCGCTGCCGGTTTTCTCGAACACGATCCAGTGGCTGATGAAATGCATATCTATGCCTGAAAGCGGTCAATTTTTCTTTTTCTCTTATAAGCTTCTGCCTTAAAGATCGGTATATACGCAGATAATGATGTGAAATGGCTTTATGCAGCTCAATTCGGTCATGAACAACCTGTTCAGCAGCAGCGGATGGCGTAGGCGCCCGAACATCAGCAACAAAATCGCTGATCGAAAAATCAATTTCATGGCCGACTGCAGAAACAACCGGAATACAGGACTTATAAATGGCTCTGGCCACAATCTCTTCGTTAAATGCCCATAAATCTTCTAAAGCTCCTCCCCCACGTCCGACAATAAGAACATCCACTTGTCCAAATGCATTGAATGCTTCGATCCCCTGAGCGATTTCTTCGGCAGCACCGGTTCCCTGAACACGAACAGGATACAAAATTATTTGTATGCCGGGAAACCGACGTTGAACAACACTGATTATATCTCGAATAGCCGCTCCCGTCGGAGATGTCACAATACCGATACGCTGGGGGAATTCAGGCAGGGATTTTTTATGCTCGAGATCAAACAGCCCTTCTTCCTGTAAACGCCGTTTCAATGCTTCAAAAGCCAACTGCAGTTCACCAATGCCGGCGGGCTGCATCAAGATCACATCGAGCTGGTAGCGTCCCTGACGCTCATACACAATGATATTTCCCATGGCCAGCACTTTCATGCCGTCCTCGGGTTGAAAAATTAAACTTTGATTCCGTCCACGCCACATAACACAGTTTAGCTGTGAATTCTCATCTTTCAACGAAAAATAATGATGGCCGGAATGATGCCGCTTGAAATTGGAAATTTCTCCTTCCACCCAAACCGAAGGGAAGTGACCCTCCAATATCAGCTTCACTTCCCGGGTCAAGTCCGAAACAGAATAAACCCTCCTATCGGAGGGCGGTTTATTCTTATAAATTTCATTATTTAGCAAACTCATTTCAATTTTTTCTTGTGCCGATTTTTCCTCAAACGTTTTTTTCGTTTATGAGTGGCGATTTTATGCCGTTTTCGCTTCTTTCCACAGGGCAAGTCGTTCCCCTCCTTTCTGATGTCTTTATTACTATGTCTATTTCTTATTTAATCCAATTTAAATAAATCATCATCCCATTTAAAATCCAGTGTAGAGGCTGATTCGGTCTGATTTTGGATTTCAGACTGTTTCTGGCTGCCTGAATGAAATTTACCAGAGGCAGTCATGGATTCCAATACTTCCGCCTTTAACTGCGGCGACGGTTTAAAATCCGGTACAATTCGATGGGGGATGTCCATCATGTTTCCGGTTTTTGGATTTAATACATGTTTTTCTTTTCGCTCCCGCAAACAAAACGTACCGAATTTCCGAATCTCAACCCGGTCCCCGTTTTTTAAAGCATGAGCAATCGTCAATAAAAAACCATCAACAACAGCTGCCGTTTCAACTTTTGTGAGTCCCGTTCCCTTGGCAATAATATCCACAATTTCTGCTTTGGTCATCAGTGAATTTTCCTTGCATAATCCTTGCTAACGGATATGGAACCGATACTCAAGCTGTGCACCCCGTAAACCGTGAATGATACGCGTCACCTCTTCAAATAAAAGATCAAATACAGAATGGTGACGCTGATACTCCCGGACAAGCGTCGGCTCTCCTTCAATGCCTCCCATTTCAGCAGCCAGATCAACCGCATCTTCAAAATCACCCAACAGATCAATCAATCCCTCTTCCTGGGCTTGTCTTCCTGTGAAGACACGACCGTCTGCCACCCGTTTTACCTGCCACTTTTTCATATTCCGTTCTTCCGCCACAACATTCACAAATTGTTCGAAACCATCATTGACATAATTCTGTAAAAACTGACGATCCGCTGTTGTCAAGTCACGATGCGGAGAACCCGTATCTTTGAACCTGCCGCTCTTGATGATGTCGAATTTTATTCCGATTTTTTGTAATAATTCACGCAAATTGGTAATTTCAAGAATCACACCGATGCTTCCGGTTGTTGAGCCTGGGTTGGCCATAATTGTATCCGCTCCCAGGGCAACATAATACCCACCAGACGCAGCTACGGTGCCCATGGAGGCCACAACTGGTTTGCCGCTATCACGCGTCCGTTTTACTGCGTTATATATCTCTTGCGAAGGAGAAATGCCGCCACCGGGGCTCTCTATCCTAAAGAGAATGGCCTTGACTGATTTATTTTTACCGTATTTCTTGAATTGGCGGACAATATGTCTCGAACTGTAAATGGGTCCATTCAGCTCAATAACAGCAATTTTATCTCCCCTTCCAGATAATCGAACCCCTTCATAACGACTGCCCGCAGTTTGACGGCCGACCATTGTAAAAATTAAAAAAATCATGACGGCGACAATAATACTGCCGATAACCCAGTCTTTTTTCTTCCGCGTCATGATATACCCTTCAACTTTACCAAGAGCTTATTATACATAAAATTAACCTAAAAGTCAACTGCTAAAATTAACTTGACTTTTATGAAAAAGATGCCATATTACAACAACGTCGACTCAATGATTTGGAAGGAAAAAATGCAAAAAAGAATCACATCCAGCCCATGCAGGAGTGTATTGCTTGCCATACTGCTATGGGCTGTTCCGCTATGTGCGGAAATGTGGTTTGTCTATCAGAAAGTTGAAGAAAGCGGAAGCGGATTAAACTGGAATCAAGCAAAAAAAACAATATCAGAAGCCGTGAATATCAGCATGCCCGGCGATACAATCTTGCTCGGTTATCCATCTAACGCAATAATTATCTATCCAGTTCAACAAAGCATTGTTATTCATCATCCATTAAAAATCTGGTCAACCCGATATGATGAGGATTTACAATTTGGATTAATCCAACCGGATTCATCTCTTTGTTTTCTGGATGCACTGGGGAACAGCCGGATTCTCCTGATCAATCCGAAAAACGATACTGTGAAAATTACGTCTTTTAACACACAAATTGTCGGATTGACCTTGATGAACGGAGACGCAACACAGGAGTCCCGGTTTCCCGGCTGTGGTGGTGCTATCTGTATCACCAGAAAAGCCAGCCTTGCGATTAATCAATGTGTCATCCTGGAAAACTGCGCTTCCCATTCTGTTACTTTGTCCGGTTATGGCGGGGGTGTCTGCTGCATTGGTGACAGTACATCCGGTCTCTTTCGATCCACTTCCATACTAAACAATACAGCCTCCCGGTTCAGTGATGGTTTCGGGGGAGGAATTGCTGCTATGGACAGTGCTTCTGTCAATATGCATCTCTCATGCATCCGACAGAATACAGCCTCACTGAAAGCAGAGGGATACGGAGGCGGGATTTATACAGCCAAAGAAGCCAGGCTTGATATCCATCATTGTATGATTGACAGTAACCTCGCATGTGATAGTTCGTCTGTACTTCCGGGATTCGGTGGTGGCATCTGCTGTTATGGGAACGGTATCGAATCCGTTATTGATAATAATATACTTTCATTCAATATCGGATCACAAGTATCTCAGGGATTTGGAGGAGGCCTGGCAATGTTAGACGGGGCAGCGGGAAATATTCAATACAATGAAATCCATCACAATACAGCCACTGCATCCATGTCAGAAATTGGAGAAGGCGGTGGTATTTATTGCAGCGGGAGCAAAAGCTCACCGATATTCGCATTCAATACAATTCTCCACAATACCGCTTCTCTTCACAGTGAAGGCCGCGGCGGCGGCATTTGTGTGGCCAATGCTGCCAAACCACTGATAAAAAGCTGTTCAATCGACAGCAATTCAGCATCCAAGAATGCAGCCGTGCTTCCAGGATTTGGAGGGGGTATATGCGCTTATGGTGACAGTACATTTATTAATCTTCTGAATAATGGAATTACCCATAATATTGCCGCCGTATATGCTGAAGGCAGCGGGGGCGGCATTGCTTTGCTTGAAAATGCGTCAGGCAATATATCAGGGAATCAAATCCAAGACAATAAAGGCAGTGTGTCGCAAACATTGGCAGGATATGGGGGCGGTATTTGCTTGAATGGCGAAAACCTCGATCTGATAATATCAAATAACATCATTGAGAATAATCAGGCCGCCATTTACAATGAAGGATACGGAGGCGGGATCTATATTGTCCATGGTTCAACTCCATTGATTTCTGATAATGCAATTCTCGAAAATTTGGCATCTGATAGCAGCAGCGGATTCGGCGGTGGTATCGCCTGTGGATACACAGGAACACAACCCCGGATTCAAAACAATCAAATTCAAATGAACACATCTTCCTCTTCAGCTTCCGGATTCGGTGGTGGCCTCTATGTTTTTTCAGGTGCCTCGGCTGTTTGCGAACAGAATACTTTTTTCAGCAATTTCGCCTCTCGTTCAACGATTGATACCGGCCAGGGAGGGGGTATCTGTCTAATAAATCAGACAGATACAAATATGAAGGTTGTATTAAACCGCAACCAGATTGAACGGAATATTGCCAATGAAACCGGTTGCGGCTATGGCGGTGGTCTGGCCTGCGACGGCAAAGGTCCCAAAGAGATATCAGTGAGGTATAATCAATTTATAAATAATATGGGGACTTCCGGCATGAATCTTTACGGATTGGGAGGCGCCGTATATCTGAAAGAAAACACTTCACAAATGGTCATCCGTAATAATCACTTTATCAATAATCTTGAAGACTCAACATTGCATATTGAGGGACTGGGAAGTGTATTCTATATCCATGCTTCAATACCTGACACATCGATTCGCAATAATTTATTATTTACAGAGGCAAGTCTGGCCCACACTTCAAATGCGGCTCTTTATGCTGCCTGTCCCGTCACTATCACCCACAATGCGATTTATGGGTATCCAGAAAAATATAATGAGAATATCACATCTAAATTTGAAGTCAATATAGATCCTAAACTCGATCCGGTAACAATGATACCCTGCACAAGCTCTCCTTTGTTCGATGCAGGATATGACCCTGTTCTGAATATGGACGAAAACCATTCAGGCTGGTTCATTGATATAGGTGCTTATGAATTCACAGGCACGCGTATACAAAAAAAGGGTTACGCATCACAAACAATCAATTTCGAAGGCCAGGTTCGCGCCCGTATTCACAATGCAGCTTTTCATGATACAATTAAAACGGTTATGCAGGTTCATCTGCATGAAAATCATCCGCTTGCCTGTTTTTCTCTGCCGCGATGGTATCAGATTGAATGCAAGCCTGACACGCAGGGAAGCGGTATGTTGACAGTCAGTTACACGGATGAAGAATGCCAAAATCTGGATGAGCATTCGCTTCGATTATGGCATTTTAATATACGAGAGAATCTGTGGGACGGCCCTCTCTTTACATCACGCGATACAATTGCCAACTGGATTCAGGCACCTTTTTCAACCCTTGCAGGAGACTTGATTATTACGGATGCAAATGATTTGAATGCACTCTCAATCAATCAGGTTCAGCTTGAAGCCCGGTCGCAATCAGATGGATTACTTATTATTGGCTCTGTTAAATACTCACCGAATATAATCAGTATAATGCTTTGGCGTTCCAGCGACGGAAATAATTTTGCAGAGTTAAACGACTCTAAGATCATGATGAATCCGGGAGACACACATCAGAAATTTTCTTATTTGGATACAAACATCGATATGAATCAAACCTATTTTTATAAAATTGAATGGTCATATCGGAATGGGAATTCAGGCTTTTCAAAAATAATCACAGCAGCCTTGCAGATGATACCGAAAAAATCAATGCTGCTTCCCAACTATCCCAATCCATTTAATCAAGTCACACAAATTCATTTTCTGCTGTCAAAACCGGAAAAAGTGACCATCCATATCTGGGATGCCAATGGCAGACTTATTAAAATACTGTCCCGAAAATCATATCCGGCCGGCGAATGTCTGGTGACTTGGGACGGTATGGATGCCATGCAAAAACCGGTGAACAGCGGTTTGTATGTCTATCGAATAAAGACCTCCACATTTCAAAAATGCAGCAAGATGATATTAATAAGATAAGCTTGTTAAATGACCGATGTCACTCCGTTGGTTGAATACGCACGGGATACTTATCCAAGATGGGGTTCTCATTTGACGGGCTTTTTCCTTTTTACAACAAAGCGTGATAATAATTGTCTGACATGTCTATGGTTCAATACATAAAATTTTGCTTTTGAAAGACCGACGCCTACTTTAATTGAAAACGCCCAGTCTGGCATGGCTTCAAACAAATCTTCATCGGTCCAGTCATCTCCAATTGCCATCATAAAATCCCATTGCTTCTCCATGGTCCAGAATTGAGAAGCGCGTCCCTTGTTTACACCACCATGTTTAACCTCCAATACTTTACTGCCCTCGCTGACGACCAGATTCAGATTTGCTGTCAATCCTAAAAGTGTATCTTTAAGTTCACGAGCCCTGATGATTCCCAGTTCCGGATCTGATTTGCGATAATGCCATACTAAAGAAAATGATTTCTCTTCGACCATGGATCCCGGCGTTCTATCAACAAATCGTTCCATAACTGGCCGAATCTCATCTTTCCATGTATTCTGAATCGGCTCCAGCATATGCCAGTGTCCGTCTCTCTCTTTTACCCATATTCCATGCTCTGCAGACATTCCTACATCAAAATCCCCAAGCCAATTTTTCAATGTCCGGCGATCACGTCCGCTGATAATCACAATGGTATTTTTCGAATCCTTTGTTAAATTGTATAATAACTTGGCCAATTCATCATCAGGTTTTGCCATCTCAAATCGAGAAGTAAACGGTACCAGTGTCCCATCATAATCTAAAAAGATTAACCGGTTTTCACTTTTTCTGTATTCATTCTCTATATATATCTGGGTATCTTCAGTAAGAATCCTTGCCCCCAGCTCATCCCGCAATGTTCTCGCATGTGAAAGACGATCCATAAAGTCTTCTGCCCAGGTTACAACATTATACCGTTCCAAACGGTTTTTCATCACTTTGTTGCGTTCCTGCTGTTCCTGTTCTGTTGTGTTTAAAGCTATTTCAAGGGCATCTGCGACTTCATCCATGTTATTGGGATTGACAATGATGGATTCTGACAATTCACTGGCGGCACCGGCCATTTCACTTAATACCAGCATCCCTTTGTTATCCTTCCGCGATGCAAGATACTCTTTGGCTACCAGATTCATTCCATCTCTTAGCGGCGTCACCATCGCTACATCTCCCATACGATAAAGGGCCACAAGATGTTTAAACGGCAGAGACCGGTAAAAATACCAGACAGGAATCCATCCGATCGTTGCATATTGGCCATTAATCCGGCCAACCAATTCATCGATTTGCTTCTTTTGCAATTGATACGTTCTTACGCCGGTGCGTGAAGGAACCGCAATAAGAATAAGGGTTACTTTTCCCTGATATTCCGGATATTTTTCCATAAAAAATTCAAACGTTTTCAACCGTTGAATAATTCCTTTGGTATAATCCAGGCGATCGATAGAGAGAATTACTTTACACATATTCTCTTGACGGCATTTTGTCTGAAGTTCATCCACCCATTTGGTGTCTGACTTGGCTTTCGCAAACCGATGATAATCGATACCCATGGGGAAAGCATCCACTTTCGCAATCCGATGCTCCAGTGATATTTGCCCAAAAGTGTGCTCAAAACCTAAAAGTCGACGCACCGAACTTGTAAAGTGACGCACATAGTCATAAGTATGAAATCCAATCAGATCAGCTCCTAAAATACCCCTTAGTATCTGCAATCGCCATGGTAAAAGACGAAAAATTTCATACGACGGAAAAGGAATATGAAGAAAAAAGCCGATTTGACTATGAGGCAATTTCTCACGCAGCATTTCCGGAAGAAGCATTAAATGATAATCATGAATCCAGATGATGTCTTCGGGCTGGGCAATTTCAATGATTTTAGAGCAAAAAACTCGGTTCACATGTATATAAGACTGCCATAAATCATTGTTAAATTCTGTATATTCTGTGAAATAGTGAAATAATGGCCAGATGGTTTTATTGCAAAATCCAGAATAAAAAAGACGCTGATCATTATTTGAAAGAAAAAGTGTGTGGCTGTTATACGTTTCACGGAGATGTTTCTCGATTTGTTTTCTTTCATTGCCCTTGATATTATTCGAAGGCAGTCCGCACCAGCCAATCCAGATGCTGTTGTATGTCTGATAAAATGAGGACAGTCCGGTTGCCAAACCACCTACGCTTTGTTTGTAAGAAATCTCGCTTTTGCGTTTTTCAACAGTAACCGGCAATCGATTTGAAATGAGTAAGAGTCTTTGCATGATATCTTATATTGTCTGATATAGTGTTTGAATCATAACTTTACCTTTAAATATAATTGTTGCCGTACAGGAAACAGGATTGCGCAGCTAAGATAGAAACATGCATTTAAACTCACCGAATGAGAGTACTCTCTGCACGGCACCATATTCATTGAAATCACCTGCTATTTGTTAACGAAAGAATAAAAAGTGTTTAAAACACAATAAATGCGGAAATTATTAAAGAATCCGATTGAAAGGATCATCTACATTCATAGTAAAATATAAAAAAAATGACGAAAATGTCAAGAAAAATGTCTTTTATGGCAGGGGGGTGAGCCCTGTTATTCAGAACTCACCCCGATCTCGTTATGAGGAAACATGAACGAGAAAATATTCGGTTTTTAAACCCGTCAACCTCCACAAAATAAAAACACAGGCAAAAAATTACCATGTGAGCACTTACTGGGCAATCCCAGTTGTGTTTTCCAGAGAAACATAAATTCAAAGAAATGCCAGGATAGTTCCTGGCATTTCTTTATATAACAAGTTCAGCTGTCATAATAAAGCTGGAATTCAAATGGATGCGGACGCAATGACAAAGGATCAAGCTCGAATTCTTTTTTGTATTCGATCCAGTTCTCTATAAGATCATCCGTGAAAACGCCACCTTCCGTTAAAAATTTATAATCTTTAGACAGGGCTTCGAGGGATTCAGCCAAATTACCCGGGACATGGGGCACATCGGCCAGCTCTTTTTCTGTCATCTCATAAATATCCCGATCCAAGGCTTTGCCCGGATTAATTTTGTTATTAATACCATCCAGACAGGCCATCAACATCGCGGTCCAGGCCAGGTATCCATTGGCCGTCGGATCCGGGCAACGAAATTCAAACCGTTTTGCTTTGGGATTGTTGCTGTACATGGGAATGCGAACTGCAGCAGACCGATTACGAGCGGACATCACCAGATTGACAGGAGCTTCAAATCCGGGAACCAGCCGCCGATAACTGTTTGTTGTCGGTGCACCGAATGCAAGGATAGATGCCGCATGTTTTAATACACCCCCGATAGCATATAAAGCCATCTCACTGAGTCCGGCATATTCGTTTCCGGCAAAAAGAGGCTTGCCCGCCTTCCATAGGGACATATGAGAATGCATGCCACTGCCATTGTCTTCAAAGATCGGTTTTGGCATAAAGGTAACCGTCTTGCCATGCCGCCATGCAACGTTCTTGATAATATATTTAAACCACATGAACTGATCGGCCATTTTTAACAAATCAGCAAATTGCATGTCTATCTCACCTTGTCCTCCGGTTCCCACTTCATGATGATGTGCTTCGACTACAATCCCTACCTTCTGCATTTCCAGCACCATTTCACTCCGCAAATTCTGATAGGTATCCGAAGGGCTGACCGGAAAATATCCACCCTTGTAACTGGGTTTGTAACCAAGATTCGGCTCTTCTATACGATTGGTATTCCAGGCGCCCTCAACCGAATCGATCTGATAGAATCCAGTATTTTGTTTCTGCTCATATCGAACTTCATCAAAAATGAAAAATTCGGGCTCTGGACCGACAAAACAGGTATCAGCGATACCAGTGGATTTCATGTACTCAATTCCCTTTCGGGCAACGTGGCGCGGATCACGTGAATAATCTTCCTTGGTGATCGGATCAACAATATTGGCAATCACACTGACCGTGGGTTTCTCAAAGAATGGATCAATGGCGGCAGTGTCTGCATCCGGAACTGCAAGCATATCAGACATGTGAATACCCTGCCATCCTCGAATGGACGAACCATCAAAACCGACACCCTCTTTGAAAGTGTCTTCATCCCAGGTTTCAATTGGGAAAGTACAATGTTGCCATGTGCCCAGAAGATCGGTAAATTTCAAGTCGACCATGGTTGCATTATTTTTTTTCGCAAACTCAAAAAATTCTTTGGCTGTCATTTGAACCTCCTGATAATAATATTTTATTTTTAAATCAAATATTTTATTTCATCAAAATTTTGCATTTGGATGCTTCACAGGCAAAAGCAATGCCAGATATGAAATTACCGGCTCCTGCCATATAAAATAATATAATTATAAACTTTTAAATAACAGTAGGATAACTAATAACATTTATGATTCAATAAATTTACGACAAATTTGAATCATCATTGTTTTAATACACAATTTTGTATGTTTTTATACTAATAAATACATTTTTGTAAGATTACCGCTCGACTCTATTATATCCATAAGGTTCAATAGTATCGTTTTTCTTATGCATTTTATCATTCTTGCCGGAAACGAAAAATGATCGAATGCCAGAATATCTGAAAAAACAACTTGATTTTCTTACATTTTTGTATTATTAATTTTAAAGATAACAATAAAGTAGATTATTCAGACATTCATATGTCTTCCTTTTGCGACCATTCTGAGCCTGTATATATTGAATATTTAACTATTTTCAAATGGCAGAATAATTGCTTGCTTTTTCAACGAAATTGTGACAAATATCGTATTTGCATTTATCATAACAATCCTGTAATTTAAAAAGGTTATATTACAGAATTGTTTTATTAAATAAGGAAAGCAATACCAAAAGAATCCATGAAGCATTCACTTCACTTTTGTCAATATTAAAGGAACGGCCCATGGCAACATCGACAAGAAAAAAAAATAATGAAGATGCTTCCAATCAGAAGAAACTTTCTCTTTTGGTTGAAATCAATCAGGCAATCAGCCGGGCTCTTGAGTTGCAGGAATCTTTGCAGGCGACACTGGCCATTCTGGAAAACGGCTATCATATAAAATCAGGAGCAATATTCTTAACCAATGAGGACAATCAATCCTTGTCTATGGCAGCGTCTATCGGCTATCGAAAAAATGTGGCGAAAACCGAATATGTATACGGAGAAGGTCTGACAGGTCGGGTGGCTGAAACAGCAAAACCGGTGATCATTCCTCAGGTCAGTAAGGAACCGCTCTTTTTAAATCGCATGAGCTCATGGGAACCCAGAAAAGACCGGGAACAGACTTTCATTGGAATTCCGATTACCCTGGATTATCGAACCTTAGGCGTTCTGATTGTGAATCTTATCTATCGCAGTCACCGTGAATATGATGCGGATAAAAAATTTTTATTGCTGGTTGCTTCGGCTCTGCTGCAGCCCATACGTGTCAAACATGTGATCGAACAGGAGCGTCAAAAGCTGATGGACCAGAACGTACTTCTCAAACAGAAGCTGCATGAGGAGTTCAGTTTTCATAATATCATCGGAAACAGTCACGAAATGCGGGATGTATATGAACAAGTGGCTCAGGTCGCCCGCACAAATACAACGATACTGCTCCGTGGAGAATCCGGAACAGGAAAGGAACTTATTGCGGAAGCCATTCATTATAATTCCACACGCAGTGAAGCGCCTTTTATTCGAGTTAACTGCGCCGCAATCCCTGAGAACCTGATAGAATCAGAATTCTTTGGTTATGAAAAGGGTGCTTTTACGGGCGCAGTCGCCCGTAAAAAAGGTCGTTTTGAACTGGCGGATACCGGAACAATTTTTCTTGATGAAGTCGGTGATCTGAGTCCCATGACGCAAATCAAACTGCTTCGTGTTTTGCAGGAACAACAATTTGAACGGGTTGGCGGTACAGAAACGATCACAGTGGATATCCGTGTTATTGCAGCCACAAATGCGGACCTGGAAGCCTTAATGGATAATGGAAAATTTCGGGAAGATTTATATTACCGGCTGAATGTATTTTCCATCTATCTTCCGCCCTTAAGGGAACGAAAAACCGATATTCTGCTTTTAGCAGATCATTTCATGATCAAATATGGTCGCCAGCATAGTAAACCAGTGAAACGGATTTCCACGCCGGCCATCGATATGCTAATGCGTTATCATTGGCCTGGCAATGTGCGTGAGCTTGAGAATTGTATTGAGCGTGCCGTCTTGGTATGTAACGACCAAGTCATTCACAGTTATCACTTGCCGCCAACATTGCAAACTGCTGAAAGCAGCAATACATTAAACCGCATGTCTCTCGCCAACGCAGTGGCTGCATATGAAAAAGAGTTAATTCAGGATGCGTTAAAAACGACACGTGGCAATCAGGCCAAGGCCGCCCGGTTGTTGGACACGACTGAGCGAATTATCGGATATAAAATTAAAAATTATAATATCGATACAAAACGGTTTAAAGAGTAGCAAAACAAAGGGGGCGCTTAAAAGCGCCCCGTTGATTTTGGAATGAGGGGAGACAAAATTCGTGCCGTTTACAGGGCATATGTATTGGTATAAATCGCCTGCTGCAGCTTTTGATAGAAATCAAGTGATACTTGTTTCGGAGCGACTTTTACTGTCTGATTCAGTTTTGAATCCTTAAGATATACAAGGGTCAGTGCCGCGTAAGTCCGGACAAGAGAACTTTGATCCTTCTGTGCTGCTTTTTGTAAAATTTTCTCCACTCGTTTCGTAGAGATTTCAGGAAAATATGATTTCATTTCTGCAATCCGGAAAATAGCACTGCATCTTAATCCGATATTGTCTGCTTTCATACCCTGAACGTACATCTTCTGAGCTGTTGATAGCTTCGAATCACTGATTTCGGTTGCATGAATGGATGCTCCTAAAACCAATACTGTTAAAATAATGATCAAGCGTTTCATCACTCACCTCCATTTTTGTATTTGTGTTCTGTTTCTGTTTACTGATTTAGACAGGTGACAGTTGTCAAACGCTTGTTAAAGAATGTCAAAAAATGTAAGAAAAATGTCTCACAAACAGAGTCGTATTATTGGTTGTTATTGGTGAGACAGTCAAGATTGACTTGATTCTTATTGGCTGAATGCGAAGCTGTATTAAAACCGATTTATGATGAGCCCTTGAGCGTGTATAGAACATACCCATGGGCTCATCATAAATATCGGCTGTTTGATTAAGCCCATATCAGGATCAAAGCAAAGTGTTCAACCCGATATTGACATCATTGATATTCGTTTATACAATCGCTGTTCAAAACGAAATCCGGCCGCTGGCAGTTCAAATCTTTTATTTTAAGAATAATATCTTATGATGCCGACAGTTGTTTTGATTTTTCATCACAATATGATAAATTCCAGCTGGCAGTTCAGAGCCATCAAATAAAACATGATGCTCTCCGGCTGGTTTGACTTCATGAACAAGAACGCGAATCCTTTGCCCTAAATTATTGCATGCATATATCTCAACGGGTCCTGACTGCTCAATATAATATTGAATCGAAGCGACAGGATTAAACGGATTTGGATAACTGGATAATACCTTTATTTTATCAGGATGATTGAAATGACATGCATCAATCGGAATGTCAGATGTTCCTTCATTCAAGCGATGGGAATCTAAAAACTCCCATATCAGGTCTGTCGCCGGTGTCAGTGAATTATTATTGGGCCAGGAATGCCCTCCTGCGGGCCTGGTGTAAAGAACAATATCCGCTTGGGTGCTGATTGCCGGCCACTGCAGTCCCAAAGCACCATCCGAATTCAGTATTGTATCAGGATCTGCCCTGCAGTCGTTAATCTCAATCCATCGATCCAGAACTGATTCGACCGAAGGGAACATATATCCGGATCCGGCGCCTCCTTCGAAAGGAACACCTGAATCATCGAGTGCATGCAAATGAATGATCGGAACCGGTCTTGCAGGATCGATATCATCAAGCATCATTTGTCCCGCCACTGCTCCAATAGCTGCAATTCTGTCTGCGAGTTCAGCAGCCAGCCGATAAGCGAATATTGATCCGTTGGAAAAACCGGCGGCATAAATACGATTGCTGTTAATATTGTATTTCTTAAGCAACGTATCAATGAGAACCGAAATAAAACCCACATCATCGATATCATTATTCATTGCTGAACCGCAACATCCACCGCCATTCCAAAATTGTGGATTTCCTGTTCCATTGGGATAGACAACAATAAATCCACTTAGGTCCGCCTTTGGACTCAGACCTGTCATTGCCTGAAAACCTGTTGCAGATCCGTAAGCATTATGCAGAGCAATCACCAGAGGAACAGCCGTGCTGCCATCATATTGTGATGACACATGACATAGATACGTCCGATCAAGCCCATTATAAATCAGTGTATCCAATTGCCCCCGAATACCGGTAAAAGCAATGAGCCAAACGAGGATGTAACAACTCTTACAGCGCATCTCTAAACTCCTCCATGAAATGATAGGTTATAAAATGATACTGAAATATATCATTATCAAATGCTCAAGTCGTTCAGGTGCGTGTTCTTGTACGATTTTTATTGAAAAAATATTTCAGGAACATCCCGAGCGGATAAATGGCTTGAAGGATCGCCGATAACGGGTAGGTGTCATCCCGGTATATTTCTTAAAAGCCGTATTAAACGAAGCCTTGCTGTTAAAACCCACATCGTATAAAATTTCGAGTATTGTCCAGTCACTTTTTTCAGAATCCTTCATGTATTTTTGAGAGGCCTGTATTCGATACCGGTTAATAAAATCATAAAAATTCTGATTTAATTTTTCATTAATAATCCGGGACAGATAACGTGGCTGGATACCGGTCATTTTAGAGAGATCATTCAGACTCAATTCCGGGGCCAGATAAGGTTTCTTCTCTTCCATAATCTTTATCAGTATTTCACAGTAGTTCTTGATTTGAGACTTGGTCAATGCATATTTTTCACCACTCTCTTTATATAGAAACTGTTCGGGATGAACGAGTGCTTTAAACACCATAATAGTGGCCAGAATAAATACCATCGGATGTCCAATATGGATGATAAAGCTGTGTTTCCCCAGCCACCAAAAATAGTAATAATCAATAATATCCGTCATCCAAAGCAGTATGAATGCTGTATCCACAAAAATCAGCCAGTTCAGACCGGTTCGGATAGTCGAAGAGTAATAGTCCTTGATTCGTCGCCTGTACACAATAAGGCGGTGAATGATCAAAATGCTGAAAATCATGAGTAACAGAAAAAAAACATTATCCACAATTCTGGATTCCAAAGGTGTAAGCACTGCATTCTGAGAAATTAACGATCGCTTTGTTTCAGCATCGAAATGATGAAATTTAAAAAAGAAAAAACCAAAATGAACAACAAAGGGCAATAAATAGAGCAGATTCATCTTTTTAAATTTAAATCCCGGTGTAGTCATAGATACGGTAAAAAGATAGAGCCCTGGTCCCAGCAGAGTCAGGGGACTTAAATGGAGATAAAATAAATGAGGGCAATGAGCATATGTCCAATCGTAATATCGCCATATAAACCCGTACATCACACAATTGGACTGGATCAGAAAATAAAGTGCAAGAATATGATTGCTGATACGTCGTCCCCGATTTGTGATGACAAGAACAACTGCCAGCATGATAAGCTGAAACAGGGTTAATATATCAATGATGTCAGTGACTGTGAAAAGCATTGTGTATCCTTGAATTTTCAAATCCGCCATGCATGTAAACGCTGATGCGGCTTAAAATGGACTCACGATTCCAGTCGATTGGATTTAAAGTTAAAAACAGAGTATATCCCGGAGATTACAGAAAACCTGAATACCATTACATACCTAAATTCCATTTTTATATGCCACACAACAATGAAAAATACGATACTTATCCTGATGGGTTTGACAGTGAATGCGCTGAAACCCAGCATCATTCAATACCTTTTTCATGGAGTCGGTGTTGAATAATTGTAAATCCGCCATATGAAATCTTTTTTTCAGACAGACATCCGAAGTAAATGTAATAACGAATTGTCCCTTTTTCTGTAATACACGGTGTATTTCAGACAATCCATTTTTAACGTTATTCCAGTAGAAAACCGAATTGATACTGCAGATTTTACTATAACTTTCCGATTGAAAAGGCAGCTTTTCAGCGGAAGCGCAAATAATTTCCACCGGATTGGAAAGGATCTGCTTCTGTAATCGCTTCTGCAGATGTGCAGTCATAACCCTGGAGATATCCACTCCGACGATAATCCCATCCCCCACTTCACGAAGCATTCGCTTTAATAAATATCCCCCTCCAAATCCTACTTCTAAAACCTTGTCTTTGGATTGAATCTCAAGCGTATCCAATGTAATGTCATTCAGGATTTTATTGCGCCGGTTCCATAATCGTGGTAAAACAAACCGCCCGAAATATCGACCGGGAAATTCCAGCTGAATCTGAATCAATCGTTTAATCATGATAATAATTGATAATGGCTGGCTGTTTTTTAATTTGAAATGACCACTTATAAAAACTGTCAACTTTTTTCGGGACGACAGTCTTTAATCTTGTCTTGTTTTTTGGCTCTTGTTTCTTCTCTCCGCTTTGGCTTCTCAACCAATGATCTTGCGACGCTACGACCCTATGGCTCAAGGACTCTATGATCCAACGACTCTACTTTTTGTCTTGTTTCTTTTGTTTTTTTCTTATACCCTATACCTTATACCCTATGCCCCATTTGTCTTTTTTCTTACTTCTTGTTCTTTGTCTCCTGATTTTCATTCCACTTTAAACATTTCCGCTGATTTTTGCAGGGCCTGCATATGCTCATGTACATTTCGAATCTGTTCACTGGAACGCGAGATCGATTCAACCACCTGCCGAGTCACTTCTGATATATGTTGAATGCTTTCGTCAATCAACTGCAGAGATTCCACCTGTTGCTGATTCTCAATATGCATTTGAACCGCAGCTTCATCTGAATGATGGGCCTGGTCTGCCAAAAATAAAAACATCTCTGAAATTGCAATAAATGAATGTCGTTCCTGAACCATGGTATCTTTCATGATTTGCAAATCATTTTGAAATTGATCCATGGACTCACTGAAAGAGTGAATTACCTCCAGTGTCTGACGATTGACATCTGCGGTACTCTGACTTAAGGTTTCAATTTCTTTGGCCACCACAGTAAATCCGGCTCCCTGATCTCCGGCTTTCACAGCCTCAATAGATGCATTAATGGCCAGCATAGCAACCCGCACATTGATATCATCAATGACTTTTACCATATTGATAAGCGCCTCGGATTTTTTGTGCAGTTCCTTCATATTATTATACAATCCAATGGTCTCCTTGGTCATTTCTCCCATGCGCTGCATACTTTCATAAACGAGTGTTTTACCTTTATCAACAACATTTAAAAATTGTTTGGAAAGCCGGGTCACTTCTTTCACACCAAGCATGACTTCTTCAACATGCTGGACCATTTGTGAGGAAGTATTCGCTACTTTGCTGACTTTATCCGACGTATCTTGTCCGCTTTGGGAAATCGTCTGATGGTTCTCATGGAGGTCATCTATTTTTTCTGCAATATTATTTGTATGACGAATCATTGAGGAGATCAGTTGCCGAATTTGTTTTAAAAACAGATTAAAATTTTTAGCTGTCTGACCGATTGCATCCTTCGTCAATACCGGGAGCTCTTGAGTGAGATCGCTCTTTTCATTTGCAATGATATGAAGACGCTCAGCAAGCGCGTCCAGGGGGCGTAATACTTTTAATGTTCTCCATGTTCCATATATAATAATTAAAATTCCAACCAACAGTATCCATCGCATAATTGCCCATGTTCTTCTCTGCACGGGTTCGTTTACAAGATTCTCCGGAACCATGAACGCCAGCTGCCATCTAAAATAGGGCTGGGTGGATTGAATAGTATGATAAAAAACTAAATGGGGAGTGCCTTTCCATTGCAAGGATTGAAAAACACCTTTTGAATATCGACTCATTTCTCTGGCCAATTGCCGAAATCCCTGAGCCGAGAATACGTCATCCAGGTTTCTCAGAGATTGCATATAATAAAGATTGGAATGATACCCAGGAAAAACAAAAACATTTTCTGATTCATCAATAATGAACGCCTGACCCCGGCCTTGATATTTTAATCCTGCAGCAAGTTGGCTGATGGTCTTTATCTCGATATCAATGCCTCCAACACCCAGCAAACGGCCTGATGGTAAATAAACCGGCATTTGAAGTGAAGCCGCCATCGTGCTGTCTTCATAATCATATCCTCCAAGCTCACAGTACAACCGATTTATGCGAACCGCTTTATGCCACCAGGGCCTGTCTTTGACAAAATACCCATCCTCTTCAAAACGGCCTTCTTCATCAAAATACTCCTCTGTATTCTCAGTGGCAAAATACACTGAATTCAAGGTGGAATCAGAAGCCAGCAGTTCACGGCAAAGCGACGTAAAACGGAGATAATCCAAATCATTCTGAATAGGTTTTCGAAACTGATCATATTGAGCGAAAAAGTTTAATATAAAGGGATCTTTATAAAGCGTCAATGGGATCCGGCCGCGCTCAACTAAAAATGCACGAATTTCTGAAGCATTCCATTCCAACATCTTCTGTGCCTCATCTGTCACTGAATCACGGACAAGATCGCGGATTGTCATAAAAGTAATGAGTAAAAAAAGAACAAATAATAATAAAATTGATCCAAGATAAGGAATTAATAATTTTCTCTGAATCCGAAAGCGTTTTAGCATAAGCAATCCTCAAATTCATTTACTTCAAATTTAATAGGTTTCTTCTATTCCATGCAAGCTGTTTTTAAAAAATAATGCTTGATTTATTAATTGAAAATATTATACTTTAAATGGATTATCATTACTGAGTTACATATTTGGGGGAGGTCTCATGAAAGCCGCAATCATATCCATATCAACCATTTTAGCCATTTCACTGGCAGGAAGCGGGTATCTTTATTTTAATCAAGTGCAACCACTTCAAACAACACAAAATCAGCTTCAGACAAAAAATTCAAAACTGACGAATGAAATTCAGGCTCTGGAAAATGAGTTGAATCAAACGGTAAAGCAATTAAATCGTACCCAACAGGAAAAAGAAGATGAAATCGCCCGTGTCAAATCCACCAAAGACTCGCTTATTGCTGAAATGCAATCTGAAATTCAGGACAACCAAATTCAAATCACACAGATGGCAGACAAGCTAAAAGTCAGTATCGTGGATAAAATTCTGTTTCCATCCGGTGAAGCGGATATCTCCCCGGAAGGTCTGGCGGTTTTAAAACGGGTAGGTGAAATTCTCATAAAATCGAAAAACAAAATTATCCGTGTTGAAGGCCATACAGACAATGTACCGATAAAACGAAAAAAGGATCAATTCCCTTCCAATTGGGAACTCTCAACAGCCAGAGCGACCAATGTCGTCCGTTTCCTGCAGGATGAAGTGCATATGGATCCAGTTCGACTGGAAGCTGTGGGACTGGGAGAATATCATCCGGTTGCAGAAAACGATACCAAAGAAAACCGTGCAAAAAACCGAAGGATCGAAATTGCTCTGCTTCCAGAAAAATAGAAGCGGTAAAAATTATTGAACACGGTATGATTCAAGGAGAGCCATTTGAAAGAACGACTCGGATTTATCGGAATGGGAATCATGGGAAAACCCATGTGCATCAATCTGCTCAAAGCCGGCTATAAAGTCACTGCTTATAATCGGACTGCTTCTAAAATGGAAGATGTAATCAAGGCCGGGGCCGTTCCTGCTGATTCACCCAAAGCGGTCGCTGAAGCTTCTGATCTGATTATCACGATTGTCACCGATTCTCCGGATGTAAAAGAAATCGTGCTTGGGAAAAGCGGTATCATTCATGGTATCCAAAAGAATTCTGTTTTGATCGACATGAGTACAATCTCTCCAACTGTCACCCGGAAAATCGCTGCTGATTTACAGAAAAAAGATGCGCACATGCTGGATGCACCGGTCAGCGGGGGAGATTCTGGCGCTATAACCGGCACGTTGGCAATTATGGTGGGAGGCGATAAAAATGTTTTTCAGCGATGTCTGCCTGTTTTGAATGTTCTTGGAAAATCAGTGACTCATGTCGGAGAGCATGGAATGGGACAGATCGCAAAATTATGCAACCAGATTCTGGTAAGTGTCACCAATATGGCGGTTTGCGAATCTATTCTTTTCGCTCAAAAGAACGGGCTGGATCCGGAGACAATGATCCGGGCCACATCCCAGGGAGCCGGTGGATCCTGGCAGTTATCCAATCTCGGTCCAAAAATAATCAAGCAGGACTTTTCACCTGGATTCACAATTGAATTGCAACTGAAAGATCTTCGGCTGGCGCTGGAATCTACCGGAAAAACAGAACAGCCTTTACCGGCGCTAACGCTCGTGAACGAATTATTTCTTCTGAATAAAAACAATCATGAAGAAAACGAAGGAACGCAAGCCCTGATCAAGGCAATCTCCCGCCTGTCCAAATCATCCCCGTAACATTAAAGGAGAAAACCATGCAAAAAAAATCATCCTTTCTTCTATTCTTGTTATTTTCATGTTTTATACTCAGTTGTGGTATGAATCCGGAGGAGACAGCATTGAAGGAATTTATTAATACCCATGTTCAGGAAATAACGCCCCTTCTTAAAAAAGCCAATCTGACATACTGGAATGCAGCGATCAGTGGAGAAGATTCTCTGTATGAAAAATACAGCCGGCTGGAACTGCAAATTCGTAAAATATACAGCGACAGCGCGGATTATCATTTATTAAAAAAGATAAAATCCGAAGGACAAATTGAAGATCCTGTATTAGAGCGTCAGCTGAATGTGCTTCTGAATGAATACCTGGAAAATCAAATTGAACCGATGCTGCTTGAAAAAATCGTGACATTAAGTGCCGAAATTGAAAAAAAATTCAGTACATTTCGCGGCAAGATCGACGGTAAGACAGTCACAGTGAATCAAATCAATCATATTCTGAAAAACGAAACCGATTTAAAAAAGCGTAAAAAGGCCTGGCTTGCCAGCAAGCAGATCGGACCAGTGGTATCCGAAGACATGATCCGGCTTGTCAAACTGCGCAACCGGGCGGCAAGAAATCTGGGATTCGACACCTATCACACAATGGCCCTCCAGACCAGCGAACTGGATGTCAATGAAATCAACCGGATATTCGATGAACTGTATGGATTGACCTTCCAGTCCTTTGAGGCATTAAAATCCGAACTCGATGCGATACTGGCCGAAGAATACAATGTCAATCAAGACAATTTACAACCCTGGCATTATCATGATTCTTTTTTCCAGGAAACCCCTCTCGTCTACAACATCGATCTTGATACCTATTATCAGGATGTGGATATCCCGGCTCTGGCTTCTCAATTTTATAAAGGCATCGGACTGCCGGTCGAAGATATTCTTGAAAACAGCGATTTATATGAAAAAGAGGGAAAAAATCCTCACGCTTTCTGCACGGACATTGACAAAAAAGGAGATGTGCGCGTTCTCTGCAACATCAAACCCACCGAACGCTGGATGGAAACCATGCTGCATGAACTGGGGCACGGTGTTTATGATAAATATCAGAATCCGGATATGCCGTTTCTGCTGAGAGAACCCGCCCACATCTTTACAACAGAAGCCATCGCAATGATGTTCGGCAGACTGAGCCGAAACGGCGCATGGATGCAGGACATGCTGAATTTATCCGACGAAGAACGGGAGGCTGTTGATACGGTCAGTAAAAAATATGCCCGGCTCAAGCAGCTGATTTTTGCCCGCTGGGCGATGGTGATGTTTAAATTTGAACAGGCGCTCTACGATAACCCGGATCAGAATCTGAACGCGCTGTGGTGGAATTTAAAGGAAAAATACCAGCTTCTGAAAAAACCTGAAAATCGAAATGAGCCGGACTGGGCTTCAAAAATACATTTTGCCATTGCGCCCTGTTATTATCATAATTATCTTCTTGGAGAACTGTTAGCTTCTCAACTGCATCATTATATCGTTCACCAGGTACTGGAGCTCAAGAATGATACAAATCTGAGTTATGCAGAAAAGGAAAAAATCGGTTGTTACCTCAAAACCGGGGTTTTTAAAAAGGGAGCCCTCTATCCATGGAATGAAATGATCCGGCAGGCAACCGGTGAGCCACTGAATCCCGAATATTTTGTCAATCAGTTTGTGAAATAACAGGCATGCTGCGTGAAATTATTTCGAAGAATACTTGCGAATTGTATATTTTCGTTTATATTATGTTTATGTACATGTTTGGGATGTCGAAAAAACGCCGTTTTTAACGACGCTGATGAGATTGTGGGAGAATGGAGCCTGAAAAATTTAACATGGTCACAAAACAGCATTGAGATATCTGTTTCACCCGAAATGAAAGGATACAGAGAAAGCATTGACTTTCAATCCAACCGTTCATATATTAAAATCACCGTTTTCATATGGAGCGATACATCCATTACCGAAACAGGTTCATGGTCGCTTGAAGGCCGCGCATTTACATTAAACCCTGAAAACGGAAAAACGGAAGAAGGGACTTATGAATTGGAGCGGAACACACTCTCTCTGTATATGATTAAAAAAATGATCATCGATGAGTCAGGCATTGCAAAAGACATCCCTGTTATCATGACATATATAAAATCTGAATCCATGAAAAAGGAGCCTTATTTATGAAACATCTGAAAAAAATCTTTGTTATGATGTTCGCAGTGATGCTGATTCTCATATGCTGCGACAACGACAACGGTACCGGCTCAATAGACGATCTGATCGGGAGCTGGGAACTCGAGGAGTTAAAAGTCGATTACAGCGGTATTCCTGCTGATTTAATCGAGTTCCTCGGTCTTGATATCACACTGACCGTCAGAGAGAACAAATCCTATACACTATCCACAACCAAAGACAGCACCACACAAGTTGAAAATGGTGAATGGATCGCCGATAATGAAACCATCACGATCAATCCGGAAAACGGAGATCCGAAAACCATGAAATATTCCATCGACGGCAATCATGCCACGCTGAAGACGACCCTGCCGAATGTCGTCGATCCGGAAGATGAAGATTTGATGAGCGATATTCCGCCCGATATGTTCAATGAAGACGGAAGCCTGAAAGAAACACCGGTGACACTGATCTACATAAAAATCGAATGAACCATAAACCAAGGAGAGAACCATGAAGAATGTTATCACTATTCTATTCACCCTGTTCATGAGTATCGGTCTGATTGCTTTTCTGGGATGCGACGATGACAGCGGAACGGAACCAGGCGGGGGATCGCTCGTCGGGCACTGGGAAGCCACCTATGAAACCATCATGACTACCCAGGGAAATATTGGAGTTGATCCAGACAGTCCCATGTTCAGACATCTGGATATTACAGTCAAGGAAGACAGCACATTTACCTACGAATACTGGGTCGGCACTGACAAGGACGCTGAAGAAGCCGGATACGAGAACAGCTCGGGAACCTGGGAAGTGGACGGATCCAATTTTTCAATGACATTCGAGGGGGATGCCGAGATTGACCACCTTGAAGGCACTTATAAATTTTCCGGCAACAAACTGATCATCAATACACAGCTCGATGTTCTACTGCCTGGAATGGAAGAACCCGCCCCCATGGATGTCGAACTCCAATTGACACCGGTCGAGTAAATTAAATAATGCCTTTGAATATTGATGCAGGAACGGCCTCCTTCTCAGAGTCGGAGGCCGTTTTTTTGTTTAGATAGACGTCCGTATGAAAATGATGTTCGTCTATTTACGGATATTGATCAAATTCTTACAGACCGGGATATTTTTATAGGCTTGTCATCTCGATCCCGATTTATCGGGAGAGAGATCTTCAATGATTTCGTTTTATGTCCTGAATCACTACAGATTTCTCGCTAAAAAGATGCTCGAAATGACAAATCCATAGTCAAATCGCCACCCAAATCATTCAGATTCACAGGCAATCAGTGTATGAACAGGGATATCTCCCAGCTTTTCCCGGCCGTTTAAAAAACAGAGTTCGATCAGAAACGCAACGCCAATCACACTGCCTTGCAGCTTTTCCACTAAACGAATCGAAGCAGCCGCAGTGCCCCCGGTTGCCAGCAGATCATCCACAATAAGAATACGGTCCCCTGCATGAATGGCATCCCGGTGAATTTCAATCGCATCTGTGCCGTATTCCAGCGCATAGGCTTCTTTCTCGGTTTCTGCCGGCAGTTTTCCCGGTTTGCGCATGGGGACAAATCCGGCATCTAATTCCATGGCCATCGCACCGCCGAATATAAAACCGCGTGATTCGATCCCGACCACCTGATCAATTTTCTGTTTTCGATAGGGCTGACAGAGCTGACAAACCGATTCTTTGAACGCTTCCGTATTCTTTAACAGCGTCGTAATATCCTTGAAAACAATCCCCGGCTTGGGAAAATCCGGTACATCCCGGATGAAATTTTTCAACTCCATAACGGCTCCTTTTTTTAAAACGTAATGTCAAATCCCGTAAACTGATTCTGAAAATCCTCCCAATTCACCTGCAGATTTCGAACGGTTGCATAAGGATTTCCCGTACGAAGCGACTTGATTAATATCTCTATTCTGGACCGGTTCCCTTCCGCCATGATTTCCACTTCTCCAGAAGGTAAATTTTTTACCCAGCCGCCAAGCCCGAGATGACGGGCATGCCGCTGAACAAAAAAGCGGTACCCCACACCCTGTACCATACCCGAAACAATGATGTGTACTCGCGTATCCATACATTCACCCTTACATGTATTGCTTTATTCGCTTCCCATGCCTGAATCCCGGTCAAATAAAAAATATCCCAATTCACTTAATACACTTTTATCGATGATTAAAACCAGGTTTTTCTTTTATACTCCCGATATTCACTGTACTGCCTCTCTAAATCTCTTTCTTCCAAAATTTTCCAATAGACAATAAATGATATCCAGATGACAGACGAAATCAATGTGATCAGACCATGCATAAATACCGGGAATCCGATAATCCATAGAATGAATCCCAGATACATCGGATTTCTTATTTTTAAATAAATTCCCCTTTGGATAAATTCACCTTTGTGCTGAAATCCGTGAAGATTTATATGTGAATAAATAAAAAGAAAAACACCCAAGATAAAAACAGCCAGTCCAAGGATTCTGACCCATTCCGGGAGATCGATTTTTACAGGATCAACAAAGCATATTTGAAACCATGAAAACCATAAAATTGCCATAACGGCGTAAATCAGATGAATGATGATTTTATTCTCTGCGAGCGGATTTTTCATAAAAATGAAGACATTGAACACCGTCCGTATAAAATAGCAGAGAAAACAGATTCCAAACCAGATATAAAACATTTCATATCCCTTCCTAAATTGAATATGAGATTCGTCTGCCAGTACTGATCATGCAAGCTATTGATATAATGTAAACTGAATTAAACATAATGAAACGACTTATAACCTATGATCCCTTGATTTAAACATCATGACTTCAATACCAGGGATTCGGTCTTTTTAAGGAAGCAAATATTGCTGATTCAGTCTGCTATACAGTTTTGAAATCGCCTCTTCCGGAGTATTGGCTATCAATATGGTCGGGTCAATTTCCCAGCTATTCAGAGAAATGACAGGGATCTCCCGCTGAAGCGCAAATGCAATCTCGGATAATGTTCCGTACTTGCCACCCACGGCGATCACACCGTCGCAGGCATTGATAATGACAGAATTGCGTGCCACACCCAGATTTGTGGGAATGACAATATCCACGAACGGATTGGCCAAATGACCCTGTCCCGAAGGAAGAATCCCAACTGTCAATCCAAATGCTTCTTTTGCACCCTCACAGGCAGCTGCCATCACACCTCCCAGGCCTCCGCAAAACAGTACCGCTCCTTTTTTCGCAATCAGAAAACCAACCTGGCGCGCTGCCTCCAGATTTTCCGGGGATTCTTCTCTCCCCCCGATCACACCGATCTGTATTTTTCTCTGGTTCATCTCTGTCTCTGAATTGAGTTCATCAAATTTGCTGAAGTGACATTTTATCTTTTCATGAACATTTTCCAAAATTCAGATTTTAAAATGCCGCCTGATTTGGTGTACGGGGAAATGGAATCACATCCCGGATATTCTTCATGCCGGTAATATACATGAGTGCCCGCTCAAATCCCAGTCCGAATCCTGCATGAGGAAATGATCCGTATCGCCGGACATCAAGATACCATCCATAAACATCCTCTGACATCCCTTCCTCTTTCATACGTTTTAACAGCACATCTTCGCGATCTTCACGCTGACTGCCGCCAATGATCTCTCCTACACCCGGAACCAGCAGATCCATGGCCCGAACTGTCTTGCCATCCTTGTTGAGATACATATAAAATGCTTTGATCCCGGTTGGATAGTCGATCACAAAAACCGGCTTATTAAACACTTTTTCCGACAAATAACGTTCATGCTCGGTTTGAAGATTCGCACCCCAATTTGTGGGATATTCAAATTTTTCATCCGCCTTGTTCAATAACTGAACGGCCTCTGTATAGGTGGTGACACCAAAATCCGACCGGATGACTTTCTCCAAACGCTCAATAACACCTTTTTCAATAAAACGGTCAAAAAAAGCCATCTCCTGAGATGCATTTTCAAGAATATACGTGAAAATAAATTTCATCATTTCTTCGGCCAGTTTCATATCATCTTCGAGATCTGAAAACGCAATTTCAGGTTCAATCATCCAGAACTCGCTCGCATGCCTGGGTGTATTGGAATTCTCCGCACGGAAGGTAGGACCAAATGTATATACATTTCGAAATCCCATGCAAAAAGCTTCCACCGGAAGCTGACCACTGACAGTCAGATAAGTCTTCTTTCCAAGCAATTCTTTGGCATAGTCAATGGGGTGCTTTATTTTATCCAGTTCCAGAGTGGTCACCTGAAACATTTCTCCGGCACCTTCCGCATCCACACTGGTGATGATGGGTGTATGCACATTCACAAAACCGCGTTCGTTAAAAAATTTATGAATCGCATAAGCCAACATGGATCGCACACGAAAGACAGCATTAAATGTATTGGTTCTGGATCGTAAATGGGCAATTGTGCGTAAAAATTCAAATGTGTGACGCTTCTTTTGAATGGGATTCGTGAGATTCGATACAGCAATAATCTCAATCTCATCAGCCTGAATCTCAAAGGGCTGTTTGGCCTGTCGTGTTTCAACCAGTTTTCCCTGAATTTTCAGAGACGATCCGATAGTGACTTTGGTAATTTCTTTAAAATTCGATAAATTTTCATTAAACACAACCTGAATATTTTTAAAACAGGTGCCATCATGCAGTTCAATGAAACCAAATGTTTTTGAATCGCGCAGGGTGCGCACCCATCCCGAAATTACAACCGGCTGATTATAATAAGCAGAGGGATTTTCATAAAAATCTCGGATATCATTCATCTGACCGATCAAAACTCGCTCCTTCCAGCTTTTTTATTATTCATATTGATTAAGGTTGTTTAGACTGCAGGCTTTCAGGCAGCAGGTAAAATTATTCATGTTGTGAGATTTCTTGGTTTTCCTGAAATATCATCATTGTCACTTCATCAGCTAATTTAAAAGCCCGGGGCTTCTTTGTATGATCGCACATGATTTTTCTCTGCAATTGAAACACCTGCAGCTGACTTACCCATGTGAATCAACCCCAATCCTCTGCCTTTGCAGCCCGCGTCATTAAGTCATTAACTGCCTCACGGGGATCCTTCTCATCAAAAAGAACAGAAAACACTTCCTGCGTAATTGGCATATCGATTTTATAATGCAATGAAAGATCAAGCGCCGATTGAGTGGTTCGCACACCCTCGGCCACCATAACCATCTCTTTCAGTATCTGCCTTAGACTCTTTCCTTTGGCGATGGCCTCTCCAACAAACCGGTTGCGGCTGTGGCGGCTCGTACAGGTAACGATCAAATCTCCCATACCGGATAATCCTGCAAACGTCATGGGATTGGCATTGAGAGCCGTTCCCAGACGGGTGATTTCAACCAAACCGCGATTGATCAAGGCTGCTTTTAAATTGTCTCCCAGCTCAAGTCCGTCTATAATACCGGCAGCAATGGCAATCACATTCTTTAACGCTCCTCCCAATTCCACACCAATAATATCATCACTTGTATAAATCCTGAAAAAAGGACTCATCAACAGCTGCTGCACTTGATAAGAACTTGCTTCTTCTTCAGAGGCTGCAACCACAACCGTCGGTCTTTTCCTTGCCAGCTCCTCTGCATGACTGGGTCCGGATAACGCCACAACACGGTTTGGCAACAAATTCGGCAGACTTTCTAATAAAATTTCCGAATTCCGCTTCAATGTCATGTTCTCAATTCCCTTGCTTCCGCTGACCACAATGCATTGATCGGATAAAAAGGGCTGGCATTTTTCTGCCACAGACCGAATCACATGCGACGGCAGCGCGACAATGACAAAAGCTGTATCCCGAATAGCGCGATCCAACTGATCGGTAATTTTGACAGTCTTTGGAATGGTAATCCCCGGAAGAAACATAGAATTCTTCCGTGTCGTCTCTAATTTTGCTTTTATTTCAGGATTGAATTCCCATAAAGTGACATCATGATCATTATGAGCCAACGCAACAGCCAGGGCAGTTCCCCATCCTCCGGCGCCTAAAATTCCGACCTTTGGACTCAATTGTCTGTATCCTGATTTAATTTTTTACTGCCAAATCGATTCTCTTCACCACGAATCAGGCGGCTGATATTGGTCCGATGTGTAAACACAATCAAAGCAGCCACAATAATGCTAATCCATAAAAATATATCTGGAACCTGAACACCTGAAATACGCTGACAGAAAATAGAAACAGGCAGAGATATCGCTGCCACTATAGAACCAATGGAAACAATCCGGCTCAGCCAGACGATAATAATCCAAAGCCCCAAAGCAATCAATGCAGGAACAGGAATAAGCGCTATTAAAACACCAAAAGCCGTCCCTACACCCTTGCCTCCCTTGAATCCGGCAAAAATTGTCCATATGTGACCTAAAATGGCCGCAACACCTGCAAAAATTTGAATAAAGGCACTATCAATTGGAACTGCATCTGCACGAATCCTTGAAATGAACAAGACAGCCAGCACTCCTTTGGCCATATCAACCAGCACAACAAACAGGGCCGGTTTCCACCCCATAACACGAAATACATTGGTGGCTCCGGCATTTCGGCTGCCGTGATTACGAATGTCGTCTTTCATTAATACACGGCTTGTCCAAATCGCTGTGGGAATCGACCCAGCTATATAGCTTAAAAATATAACGAGAATGATAGAAATCATCGTATCATTATCCTATATTATTTTCAACCAGAATCAGACCACATCCCCCACCCGAAAGGGCGTTTCTCCCTGTTCTTTTAAAATGGTCATACATGCCGATTCAGCATCCTGTGGCACAATAAAAATAAAACCCACTCCCATATTGAATGTTCGATGCATATCCTGCTCAGGCACATGGCCCTCTTCCTGAATAATATGGAATATGGCAGGGACATTCCAGTTTCCCCAATGGATTGAAAGGGAAAGTCCGCCGGGCAGAATTCGCCGGGTGTTTCCTTCAATACCGCCACCGGTGATGTGGGACATACCGTGAATCTCAATTGAATCAAACAGGGAATTCGCCACTGATAAATAGCAGCGATGTACAGCAAGCAGAGCCTCTCCCACACTGCATCTCAGATCCGGTATTTTTGTATGAACATCATGGCCGGCATGATCGAACAATACTTTTCTCGCCAGACTGTATCCATTGGTATGTAATCCTGTCGAAGGCAGGCCAATGAGGACATCCCCCTTCTGAATGCAGCTGCCGTCAATCACCCGGTCTTTTTCCACAATACCGACAATACATCCCGCAACATCATACTCACCCGCCTGGTAAAAACCGGGCATTTCCGCCATCTCGCCCCCGATCAACGCACATTCGGCAGCCTTGCATCCCCGTGCCATGCCGGAAACAAGCGATTGAACATCTTCTGATTTGAGGACACCTGTGCCGATATAATCCAGAAAAAAAAGCGGGCGTGCGCCGCCAACAAGAATATCATTGATACAATGATTGACCAGGTCTTCGCCGACTGTATCGTGTTTATTCATCATGAAGGCAACTTTCAGCTTTGTGCCCACGCCGTCAATGGAAGAGACCAGAACAGGATGCTTGTATTTTGATAAATCGAGCGCAAAAAAACCTCCGAACCGTCCTATATCGGTTAATACGCCGGGTGTAAAAGTGGATCTCACCGCCGCCCTGATATTTTGTACCGCATTTTCTCCTGCATCGATATCGACACCTGCAGATTTATAATCGAACGACTTCGTCATTTTCCTTTTCCTGTTTGATAAATAATTGCCGAACCTGTTGAAAAAACGTCATGGCAAGATCGGTTTGATAATCAGGATATGTCCACCGGCTTGGATCGAATCTGCCTTGCCGGAAACGATACTGCACATCGCCGTAAATCCCCCGGCCGATATAAATGCGATGAGCAAAATCCTTCGTTGTAGCTAGCACCAATTTTGCCGCTGTAATATAACCGGGATCCAGGTTCACCCGGCGCTTGCTTTTGCAGGACCATTCATCTTCAATTTCGTTTGTTTTTACTTTACTCTCTGCCAGAAAAATCGGATCGTATAATCCCTGAAAGCAAACAAACAGCTTGCTCAGACCTTGTCCCATCTCATCTTCATAATATGAGGTAAATGATGAGAAATCGAAAACCGAACTCCGGATCTCGACTGGTGTAAATGACTTCTCCAGTTTTTGAATGACTGGATCAAGGGAGACGTCTGGAGCATATGTGATCCCGCAAATCATTTTCACCGGAATCGGATTTCGAATCAGCGCCACATGATTCCCCGGATTTTAATAAAATCTCTTTCTCTGGATTCATAAGGACGAGAAAATTCGATTCAGACCCGTGTCTGCCTTTGAAGATCTCATCCAAACAATATTAAAAATCAGACAGTTTTCAATATCGAAAAAATCAGACGTAAAGTCAAGGCAATTTCAACCGGATTGGGAATGAAAAGAAATTGTTATCTTAAACAGGTGGAAACTGGTGTCATTCAATTTCTATATAGTTACACTAATTGTCAGATGATGACTCAATAAATGGATTGACAATTTGTATATTTTCGATGGTCTGGCCGGAATTCATGTCCTCTGAATATATAACCTGACAATCCAGTTTTTTTGCAGAAGTGATAATCAATGAATCCCAGAATGATAATTGATGCTGAACAGAGATATTGATTGCCGATAGAATCGAATGATAATCAATTTCATCAATCTCGATGGTTCTTAAGAGCCGTATTTCCTGTTTGGCCGCTTCAGAAGACATTTTTGTTAGTATTTTCCGGGTTACTGTTACATAGAATTCACTGATGACCTGTGTTGAAATGGCGATGTTTTCCTTTTGAATACCTTCAAGAATAGCCTGTCTTGCTATTCGATTCTTTTTTCGATCAGAGGGATCATTGACATAAACCAGAATGTTTGTGTCGATAAATATCTTATCTTTCATACAGATCATCCCTCATCCAGTTTTTTTCGCCGATTCTCGCGTTGGAATGATCGAATAACTTTGAAAGCTCGGAAACAACTTCTTCTTTATTGATATCTTCCTGCTCAACGAGTCGATATAAATAATTTCTTACCAACTCCGAAAGTGTTGAATTTTTATCGATGGCAATTTTTCTTGCTTTTTTGAGCAAATCCGCATCGATGGCCATTGTGATATTCTTTGTCATCAAATCCTCCTGAAAACTACACATAATAAGTATAACAAATATTATGTGGAATAACAAGTGCCAATTTGTATTAAGAACAAAAAGTTACTGAATGTCCTGATAAGGCTAATATCAAGAAAAATATATCAATGTATCTTCATGATGATAATTATAAAATGACTGCAAAGTGCTTGCATTCTTATGAAAAAATATTTATTTTGGGAAAAATGGAGATATGAAGCAATGCCAACAATAACGATACGCAATCTTTCCGACGACATAGTCAATCGTATGAAAGCATCTGCCTCACGTCATGGTATTTCCATGGAAAAAGAAATACGGAAAACCCTGACAACACATTATATGATCAAAGAAGAGGTCATCCAGAGAATTCATGATAGACAGGCAAAATATCCGAGACCTGAAGCAAAAGACATTGAGGACTGGATAGAAAAAGGCAGGGAAACTGAACATGGTGATTGATACCATGATTCTTGCATATGCACTGCTGAACGAGAAACACTATGGCCCTGCAGCACTGGAGGTCATTCAAAAAGCGGATGAGATCATTGCACCAGATATCATTCGCCCGAAAACTGCCAATGTCATATGGCAATGGGTAAAATGGGCCCAATTGCCCCTTAATGATGGTTTGATATTACTGGAGGATGCTGAATTACTGATTGATGAAATCATCCCGGCCAATCAGCTCTGGTATCAGGCCCTGGAACTTTCAACTGAAAAATCGCATCCTGTTTATGACACACTTTATGTGGCTCTGGCAAGGATGAAACATACAAAAGTCATTACAAATGACAGGAAATTAAAGACAAACTTCCCGAAAGATGTCGATCTGATGCGGGAATTTTTATACTGAGGAATCTCATGAAGAAAATGCCAACCGTTAAAAAGTAATTATTATCTTCAATTAACAATTGAAAGGTTACATACGATTTCAAAACAATCCGTCCGTTTTCTTTGTCTGATTTTCAAAAATCTCTTCCTATCTCAAATTTCAAAATTGTGGTTATGCTTATGTCAAATCTTCTCCAGTCCCGCATTCATTGAAAATCAGACTGTAACCTTCTGGAATTATTATTGTACCTAAAGCACCAAGTCCTCCAACCAAAAAAGGCTCCCACTTAAATATGACTTTGATTGATAAAGCAACAGCCTGACAGTGATTACATCCTTATATGTCCCTGAAACCGTGTTGACTACATCAGAAAGTTGTAGTCCAACTTTGAGTTGGACTACAACTTTTCAACGAATCCAAATTAAAAACAGATCTTTTTGTTTGTTACTACAACTGAATAACGTTAGAATGATCGTAACGACGATAAAATTTAGTCTAATATACACTAATCCTCCCTTTTTATAAAAGGTATTATACTAAGAATTAATATAACACACCAGCTTTCCATTTTCTGCGACTGTATTTTGCGGTTCAAACGTTTGTCCGTCATATGAATAAACCTCAGGTTCATCAGCAGAAAATCCTTCCGGTAATTGAATATCAGACAATTTTTCGGTTAACAGATCAATATCCGGTCGGCAAATCGATAAATACCGTCTCCAGCTTTAACTTTTCTTCAAGATGTCTGCCTACAGCTTTCACTCCCAGCGTTTCTGTGGCATAATGTCCGGCAAAAATCACATTGATGCCGGCTTCCCGGGCCTCCCAGTACGCACTGTGTCTTGGTTCCCCTGTGACCAGTGTATCCAATCCGGCATCCAGAACCTGATTCAGAAAACCGACACCGCTGCCGCTGATGAATCCCAGTCTGCAGACAGATGAAGGTCCAAAATTCCATACCTGTGGTTCGACCTTTAAGCCCTTCCGCAAATCATCCACAATTTTGGATAACATTCTGGGTGGATCAAATGTGACTTCCGTGCCAAGTGGAACATCCTGATACCGGCCAAAATTATTGGTAATCGTCCAGCCCGCGGCCTCCTGTATCTGCGCATTATTCCCGAATTCAGGATGAGCATCCAGAGGTAAATGGGCAGCATAAAGCGCAATATCATGGTTAATCAGCATACGAATTCGCTGATACATGGCTCCTGTGACGGCCTCCGGTTTCCCCCAGAACAGCCCGTGATGAACAATCAGAAAATCCATACGCATATCGTTTGCTTTTTCAATCACATCCTGGGAAATATCCACAGTCAAACCGACTTTTTTAATATCCCGCCGGTTCTCCACCTGCAATCCGTTCAGGCTTGCATCCTGTATCGAGTCAATATCCAGCAGTTTATTCAAATAATCTGCCAATTCTCCGGATTTCATAGCATCACCTATTTTTTTCTTTAATTTTTGTTTCTTATTTCTTGTCTCTTGTTTCTTTGCTACGACCCAACGACTCAAGGACTCTACAACATTTCTTCACGAATCTTTTCTTTTCCTTAATTCCGACAGAACCTTCTGCATATCTTCCGGCAGCTCGGATGTAAATGACAGTTTTTCTTTAGTTACAGGATGAATGAATCCCAGTGTCTGAGCATGCAGCGCCTGCCTGGGCATTAAACTCAGCAGATGCCGGGCAAAAGCAGTACGCTCATGATTCAATCCGCCCATGGGCCGGCTGCGTCCTCCATAAGTCTGGTCGCCCAATACAGGATGCCCGATATACGACATATGCACCCGAATCTGATGAGTACGCCCGGTTTCGAGGCGCAAGGAAACCAGAGACAGAAAATCAAAAGTTTCATCGACCTGATAGTGGGTAACTGCCCGTTTACCTGCATTGGCCACAGTAAATAATTTACGATCACGGATACTTCGATTTAGCAGCGTCTCTACGGTTCCGGTTTGCTTTTTCCAGGATCTCCAAACAATGGCCCTGTACAATCGATCCACACTTTTTTCGGAAAATTGTCGGGCCAGCATACGATGTGTGTAATCATCTTTGACAGCTAAAAGCAGACCGGACGTATCTTTATCAATCCGGTGTACAATGCCGGGTCGTGAAGCTTCATTCACACGTGAGAGCCTTTCACAATGATGAAGCAGTGCATTCACAAGGGTACCGCTTCTATGACCATGGGCCGGATGCACAACCATACCCGGCGGTTTATTGATAATCATTAAATATTCATCTTCAAAAATGATATTCAGCGGGATATCTTCGGATACTAAATCATGGGATTTGGGTTTGGGAAGCGTGACGGTGACACGCTCTTCAGGCCGAATGGAATAATTGGATTTCACGGACTTTCCATTGACTTGTACAAGTCCTCCCCTGACCATTGCCTGAATCTGGCTTCGGGAAAATCTGGGCAATTCCCGGGTTAAAAACGTATCGATCCGTTCTCTGTTTTTCTTGGCGGGGATAAAAATGGTCAGTATCTGTGATTCCATGGGATTGAATGAAAATTGCCGTTATACTGAAATGTAAAAATTTTCAAACGTAATGATGGTAAGAATATTTTTAAATAGTGACGGTATTTTATTCAATACATCCGGATATTCATACCGGATTAAGCGGATTCTTCATCAAACGATGGATCGGTTGCATATTTTTTATCATGGATATACATCGTGATAAACAGGATAAACATTCCAATCACAACTGCGGAATCAGCAACATTAAATACCGGCCACCGGGTGGTTCCAATGCCGACGTCCACAAAATCGACAACTTTGGAAAATGCGATACGATCAATTAAATTTCCAACAGCGCCGCCAAGGATAAG
>Ga0272441_10001949_pt1 | contig 43111 bp, 37 predicted proteins | sample SSMProp6N_FD_193582 | JGI IMG/M metagenome (GOLD analysis project Ga0272441, IMG submission 193582) | Marine sediment archaeal communities from Little Sippewissett salt marsh, Falmouth, MA, United States - SSM-Prop-6N | ecosystem: Environmental > Aquatic > Marine > Wetlands > Sediment ...
GTCTTTGACAGGTATTGATATGTGTCTTTCAAAAAATGATGTGAGAATAAAATTATAGAACGCTCATTCTTGAGATGGTATCGCTCTAAGCTGTCGTCTGATTTGTTATTTTACGATATCTTTCACGAAAGAAGTATCAATCCTTACGCCCGGCCCCATTGTGGTCGAGACGGCAATGCTTTTCACATAGGTCCCTTTGCTGGATGCCGGTTTCAATCTCATTATCGTATCCAGAAAAGCAGCAATATTCTGAATAAGTTTCTCAACCCCAAAAGATACTTTTCCCATCGGCACATGAACTATTCCCGCTTTTTCGACTCTAAAATCGATTTTACCGGCTTTCAGTTCATTTACTGCCTTGGCAAGATCAAACGTTACCGTACCTGTTTTTGCGTTGGGCATCAGCCCTCTCGGCCCAAGCAACCGGCCGATTTTCCCGACGGATCCCATCATATCAGGAGTGGCAACGGCTTTATCGAAACCAAACCATCCGTTTTTAATTTTTTCGATCAGGTCGTCATTGCCTACGAAGTCAGCCCCAGCATCCAGTGCTTCTTTTTCCTTCTCACCTTTGGCAAACACAAGAACCTTGACCTCTTTTCCGAGTCCGTTGGGCAGCACAACGGTCCCCCTGACCATTTGATCGGCATGGCGGGGATCCACGCCCAACCGTACGGCCATGTCCACCGTTTCGTCAAATTTGGCGTAGGAAGCCTCGATGGCTTTTTGAACACCCTCGTTGAAATCATGTTTTTCCAGGGTGCTGAATTTGTTTTTAGACTCCAGATATTTTTTACCCCGCTTCGGCATTTGCTTTACTCACTCCTTTTTTGTTAAACGACCTCAATTCCCATACTTCTCGCTGTACCTTGAACAATACGGCAGGCAGCTTCCATATCGTTTGCATTCAAATCGGCCATTTTCAATTTAGCAATTTCTTCTACCTGCTGTCGGGTTACCTTTCCCACTTTGATTCGTTTCGGATCGGGAGCCCCCTTTGCGATTTTGGCCGCTTTTTTTAACAGCACGGATGCAGGCGGTGTTTTCGTTATAAAAGTAAACGTTCTATCCTGATAGACGGTAATCACGACCGGAATAATCATGCCCGCTTCATTCGCCGTTCGAGCATTGAAAGCCTTACAAAAATCCATGATATTTACGCCGTGCTGGCCTAACGCGGGGCCAATGGGAGGGGACGGATTGGCTTTTCCGGCCTCAACCTGCAACTTTATCTGTGCTATTACTTTTTTTGCCATATCAAAATTCTCCCGAAGTTATAACTTGGTCACTTGAACAAAATCCAATTCCACCGGTGTCGATCGACCAAAAATACTGACCAGTACCTTTATTTTTCCTTTTTCCTGGTTCACTTCCTCAACTGTACCATTAAAATTTGTAAAAGGTCCGTCAATCACCCGAATTTCATCACCGGTCTCAAAAAAATATTTCGGCTGCGGCTTAAGTTTTCCGGCTTCCATCCGGTTCAGAATCTGATCGGCCTCAAGATCCGAAATCGGCGCAGGTTTATTCCGCCCCCCCAGAAAACCGGTAACCTTAGCCGTATCACTGACAATATGCCAGGTTTCATCGTCAAGATCCATCCGAATCAAAATATAACCCGGATAAAATTTCCTTGAAGACGTTTTCCGCTTGCCTTTGATCAGTTCTACAATCTGTTCGGTGGGGACAACCACTTCACCAAATTTTTCAGGGTGCTTAGAGGTGGCAATGCGCTCTTCCAAGGCCGTCTTCACCTTGTTTTCATAGCCTGAATATACATGGACGATATACCACTTAAGAGCCACTGTTCACTCTCCTCACTTTAACGAAGGACCACTCGTATCAGATTTGACAAACTGACATCTACAAGCCCTAAAAAAACGGAAATCAGAATAACAAAAAAAATGACTATCGCTGTTGAACCCATCGTCTGCTTTCGCGTTGGCCAGGTGACTTTTTTCAGCTCAATCTTCACTTCGCGTAAAAATTGAAGAGAGTTTTCAACAAACCCCTTTTTTTTCGGTTTTGCCTGAGCCGACTTAGATCCGGGCTTAGGGCTTGGCGTCCGGACCTTTTTCCCATTTCGGTCATCCACCGACAACTGCTTTACCGTTTTTTCATTTTCACCCGGGTTTAACGGCTCATCACCAGCTTTTTTTTTCTTTATTTTAGCAGAACTCTTTTTTCGCTGTAGTCGTGCCATTTCTCTCCTAAAATGCTGAAAAGCTCAAAGATGAAAGTATATTGGAACCAAACGATATCCCTCAACCGTTATCTCTGAGCTTTAAAGACTATATCTTGGCAGGCCAGGAGGGATTCGAACCCCCAACCCTCGGATTTGGAGTCCGATGCTCTACCAATTAGAGCTACTGGCCTGCAAAACCCTGTTCAGCATAGGGTCTTCTTTTCCGGGGTATACTGCCAAAATACTTCTACTTGGACTCTCTGTGTGTCGTATGTTTGCGGCAAAAACGGCAGTATTTTTTAAACTCCAGCTTATCCGGTGTCGTTCGCTTATTTTTTGTCGTTGTATAATTTCGTCTTTTGCATTCCGTACATGCAAGCGTTACAATGATTCTCACCAGACTGCTCCTTATTATTATTCAAGGATCTCGCTTACAACTCCTGCCCCAACCGTTCGGCCGCCTTCACGGATTGCAAATCGAAGCTCTTTCTCCATTGCGATCGGGGTGATCAGTTCGGCTGAAATTGACACATTATCACCCGGCATGATCATCTCAATACCTTCCGGTAACGTAATTACCCCGGTCACATCCGTGGTCCGGAAATAAAACTGCGGGCGATAGCCATTGAAGAAAGGAGTGTGGCGTCCACCTTCTTCCTTGCTCAAAATATACACTTCTGCCTTGAACTTGGTGTGCGGCGTAATGGACTTGGGTACCGCCACCACCTGACCGCGCTCAACATCCTCACGCTTGGTCCCGCGGAGCAGCAGTCCGACATTGTCGCCGGCCTGACCTTCATCCAGCAGCTTGCGGAACATCTCGACGCCCGTACAGACCGTTTTGACGGTCGGACGAATTCCGACGATCTCGACTTCGTCACTGACACGGATAATCCCCCGCTCCACACGACCGGTAACGACCGTTCCGCGCCCGGATATACTGAACACATCCTCGATGGGCATCAGGAAAGGCTTGTCAACATCCCGCTCAGGGGCCGGAATATAATCGTCAATCGCATCCATCAGTTCAAATACGCATTTTGCCTCATCGCTGTCCGGATCATCGCTCTCAAGCGCCTTCAGCGCACTGCCGCGGATAATCGGTGTTTCGTCTCCGGGGAATTCGTATTTATCGAGAAGTTCCCGCAGTTCCAGTTCGACCAGCTCGATGAGCTCTTCATCGTCGACCATGTCGCATTTGTTCAGGAATACCACTATTCGGGGAACGCCCACCTGCCGTGCCAGAAGGATGTGCTCACGGGTCTGAGGCATCGGACCGTCATCGGCTCCAACTACCAGAATAGCCCCGTCCATCTGAGCAGCCCCGGTAATCATGTTCTTGATGTAGTCGGCGTGACCCGGGCAATCCACATGGGCATAATGACGATTCGCCGTTTCATATTCAACATGCGCCGTGGCAATCGTTATCCCACGAGCCCTTTCTTCCGGCGCCTTGTCAATCTGATCAAACGGGATAAAGTCGGCCATTCCCTTCAGGCCCATATGCTTGGTGATTGCTGCGGTCAAGGTCGTTTTACCATGATCGATATGACCAATGGTACCCACATTCACATGAGGCTTTGTCCGCTCAAACTTCTCCTTAGCCATCTTTCTTCCTCCCCTGTCTTTATCCAATATTATATTGATGGGTTTTTATCTGGTTTTGTTGCCATTTCCGCTCTTCAAAAAAATGACCGTCTTCATAAAACTATATACAAAGAAAGAGCTGGAGCCCACGACCGGGATTGAACCGGTGAACCTCTTCCTTACCAAGGAAGCGCTCTACCGACTGAGCTACGTGGGCTTTACATATGTTTCATCCGCATTCAAAATTATTAATTTCAATTGCGTATTTTTTTTGGAGCGGGAGACGAGGCTCGAACTCGCGACATCCAGCTTGGAAGGCTGAAGCTCTACCAACTGAGCTACTCCCGCCTGTACAGAAAGCACTGATCACCTACCGTTTCCACCCTACGCCATACAGTAGCCGATCAGACCTCCTCAAAGCATCGGAAAGCAGAATGGCTCTTGCGGGAAGCTATGCAGTGTTACCGATTCCCATCGTGGAATCTCCTGCATCCAGCTTGCGTTGAGGATGGTGGTGGGGGGAGGATTCGAACCTCCGAAGGCTTTGCCGACAGATTTACAGTCTGTTCCCTTTGGCCGCTCGGGAACCCCACCGTCACTTCTCATGGAGCCAGCGGAGGGATTCGAACCCCCGACCCACTGATTACAAATCAGTAGCTCTTCCAACTGAGCTACGCTGGCAACCCATTAATTTTAAAAAAGCCGTTACTTCAAAATAAATATTTCTATCGAATTAATACCAAAAAATCAAGAGAAAAATATATGTTTACTATAAAAAATTTAATCGCCGTCTGGTTCTGAAAAAATCTTCTCGAACGGTATTAAAACGAAAAGGGCTCTATACCCTATTTTTTTTAAAACTTCAACTCAAATCAACTATATTCCATTTTATCTTTTCAACACAACAGTTTTGTAAACATTTCTGGATCGCCTCTCGTCGATTCCAATTTTTTCATCAATCCTCAGCCCCATAATTTATCGTTGCAACCCATTTGAACAATCATTTATAATGAGTTTAAAACACTTTTAAGTGCATTTACCGTCAAAAATCACTTTCCAAATTCTTATCTATCTGTAATCACTTCTTAAAATTAAGTTATTTTTTCTTTTGATCTCATTCATCCTTTGCGTTGCATCAAGCGCACCTGCTTACCCGCTGCAATACGGCGAATTGCGCTCTTTTAAGATTTAAATCCGACCCGATCAATAAAATTGAAAAACCCGATGTTTCGGACTCCCCCTCCCCTAACTTTATATTGTCTTGACAATGAATCGTTCATCTGATTAATTTCGTACAAATTTTAGTGTATATCGAAATATCAGGTGCCGGTCGCGAAAAACTGAATCGGCTCCGGAAAAGGCTATGGGCAAGGATTCGCGGAATATGAAGGAAACCTGTTAATTTAGTGTAGTTGAACGACTGCCCTATCGAATCCTTTCGAGTTCATTTTTTTGAATGATAGATCAATTTAAAACTGAGGAACCGCTTTGCGTCTTCACCCCATTCGTAAGATTTCCGCAATCCTTTTCATTTTATGTATCTGCAGCGCCTGTAACAATTCCATGCGCAAACCTTTAGCGGTTCCATCGGAGCCTTCTCAAGAAGCCGCCCAACTCTCAAATAATTCAGAACATCAGCCCCCGGCGGCAATTCTGGACAACCCCCAGACTCAGGGAACCGACTGTGCGCTGTCTACACCAGTTATTGCAAATCCTGTATCCGACACTCAATTCAACTCTCCCGAAGAAGGGGCGGAAGAATTAAATCTGGTTCCTGCCGCCGAAACACCTGTTCCGGAAAACGCAGAACCCGAAAACGATACGGAAAAACAAATCCAGGCCAAACTGGATGAAGCGCTTGAATACTGCCGTGAATCACAAATTTTCTGGCAAAAAGGTGAGCTCGACGGCGCCCTGGATGCTTTAGACCAGGCTTACTCATTGATTCTGGGAGTTGATACCCAGGACAACTCCAAATTGATCCAGCAGAAAGAGGACCTGCGGTTCCTGATTTCAAAGAGAATTCTCGAAATTTACGCATCCCGTAATATCGTTGTCAACGGAAACCACAACGCTATCCCACTGGACATGAACCGCCATGTCCAGAATGAGATCAAGCTGTTTACCCATCGCGAAAAAAATTTTTTCATTCAATCCTATAAACGGTCCGGAAAGTATCGTTCGATGATTCTGGCCGCTCTCAAAGAAGCCGGGTTGCCGGAAGAACTTTCTTGGCTGCCGCTCATCGAAAGCGGCTATAAGGTGGCCGCCCTTTCCAAGGCGCGTGCCCTGGGGCTCTGGCAGTTCATACCGTCCACCGGGTATAAATTCGGCCTGAAACGCGATACCTTCATTGATGAACGTCTGGATCCGGTTAAAGCTACACAGGCCGCTATCGCTTATTTAAAAGAACTGCACAATATTTTCGGGGACTGGACCACGGTTCTGGCGGCCTATAATTGCGGCGAAGGTCGAGTGCTTCGAGTCATTCGCGACCAGAACGTAAATTACCTCGACAACTTCTGGGATCTGTATGAAAGACTTCCCATGGAGACCGCTCGGTATGTCCCCCGGTTTCTGGCCACCCTGCATATGGTCAAAAACCCCGAAAAATACGGACTTGATTGCGTTGTCCCCGACTCCCCCCTGGAATACGATACGGTGACCGTTTCAAGGCAGGTGCATCTCCGAAATGTAGCCGACCGCATACAGGTACCGAAAAAGATTCTTTCCGAATTAAATTCCGAACTTCGATATAAGATAACGCCTCAGGACAGCTATGAATTACGGATACCCAAAGGCAAGGCGGACCTGCTGATGGCGGAAATCAATAATATTCCCAGGACATCGACGCCTGAAAAGGCCTTTGTGTATCACCGCGTAAGAAAAGGGGAAACCCTGTCGACCATTGCCAAACGGTACCGCAGCAGCATACAGAGCATTATGCGGGCCAATCGGCTCAGCAAACGCAATTACATCGTTGCCGGCAAAAAGCTTAAAATACCGCTTCGAGGTGCTTCATCCGCACTCATTGCGAGTACTTCCGGAGGCGTATCCGCCATTAAAGGCCCGATCCCTGAAACCCATGTGGTAAAAAGAGGTGATTCTCTCTGGATTATTGCCAAACGTTATGCTACAACGACAAAAAAGCTGCAGAATATGAACAATTTAAAATCAACCCGCCTTCATATCGGGCAGGTCTTGAGAATACCCGGGGCAGCTGCTCAGGCAACCAATTCAACGATTGATCCCGGCAAATTGAAGGTCTACCGCGTCAAGCGCGGCGACAATCCGTTCAGCATCGCCAAAATCAATCATATGAAGTTAGGTCGTTTTTTACAGATCAACAAATTGACCACCAGCAGTAAGATTTTCCCGGGTCAGACCGTATATGTGGAATAAGCTTCGCCCCCGTAGCTCAGTGGATAGAGCAATGGATTCCTAATCCATGTGCCGCAGGTCCGATTCCTGCCGGGGGCACCACCATAAAAACAAGCACTTAGAGAGATTCTCCAAGTGCTTTTTTATTTTCCGGCTAAAGAATGGCTAAAGTCTGTCAGGGTAAAAGCTGGAAATAGTTCCGGGTTGTGGATAAATTATTGTGTCCCGGCAGGCTCGTGGTCTCAAAGAGCGGTCTACGCATCTTCTTTAGCTTAAAGCATAACATAGACTAAGCGGCAATGCTCTCAGCCTTAACCAATCTTTTCATCCAAACTTGATCTTTAGGATTCTATCTGTTATTTGCACTGTATCATCTTGTTGGCAAATCAGAACATCTTGTTGACATCGACACAAGGATCGCCGCTGTAGCCGGGGACGATAGTATGATTTTTTTCTGTTTTGCCGATGCAGGCATGAAAATATTCGGATGAATTCACTACCCGGGTAACTTACCTGATATCAGAACGCTTCGGATGAATACGTTACCTGCTTTTTGCGCAGGAATTTTAACATATGATAATCCCCGGGCTCGCGGCGAGCCCGGTTTTTTTTTGCCGAAAGCCTGACAGGCCGGCTACAGGCGAATACAATACATGAAACATTCAAATAAAAAAGTTGAACTGCTGGCACCGGCCGGCAATTTTGAAAAGCTTGAAATCGCCATTCATTACGGTGCCGATGCCGTGTACCTGGCTGGGAAACACTTCAGCCTGAGAAATCTGTCGGGGAATTTTACCTGCAACCAGCTTGAAGAAGCCGTCCACCTGGCTCATGAAAACGGGGTTCGGGTCTATGTCGCCTGCAACATCTATGCGAGAAATGCGGATCAGGCACTGATTTCCGAATTTCTTCGAGACCTTGGCGATATAAAACCAGATGCCGTGATTATTTCCGATCCCGGCATTCTCATGCAGGCCCGCAAGATCATCCCCGATATCCCGATCCACCTGAGCACCCAGGCCAATACCACCAATTACCGCACCGCCCAATTCTGGGAACATTTGGGCGTCAAACGAATCAACACCGCCCGTGAGCTTTCTTTGGGAGAGATCCGGGAGATATCGGATCGATGCGGGGTGGAAATCGAAGCATTCGTTCACGGCGCCATGTGCATTTCCTATTCGGGGCGATGCCTGTTGAGCAGCTTCATGGCCGGCCGCGACAGCAACCTGGGCCAGTGCTGTCATCCCTGCCGCTGGAAATATGCCGTGATGGAAGAAACCCGGCCCGGCCAATTCATGCCGATCATCGAGGACGACCGGGGATCTTACGTATTTAACTCCAGAGATCTGTGCATGATCGAACACGTCCCGGACATGATCCGTGCCGGCATCGAATCCCTGAAAATTGAAGGGCGCATGAAAAGCATTCATTACCTCGCATCCACGGTCAAAGTATACCGTGAGGCCATAGATACCTTTTATGAAGCCGATGGTCTGTATCGGGTCAACCCGGAATGGATGAGCGAACTTTCCCGGATCAGCCACAGGTCCTATTCAACCGGATTTTACCTGGATGATCCCGAACAGGCCCGACCCGACATTACCAAAAGCATCTTTAAGCCGGCATTTACCTTCTGCGCCAAGGTCCTCGAACCCGGTGATTCACTCAACCAACTGGCAATAGAGGTCCGAAACAAAATTCACATTGGAGAGTGCATCGAGGTGTTTCGCAAAAGCGGCCCTACGGTTCCGGACCGGATACTGGACATCATCGATGCTGATGGGTTGAGCATCCCGTTTGCCCAGCCGGGCAGCCGCGTTACCGTTAAACTGAACGACCGATACGAACGTTTTGATCTGATTCGACGCCCCAATGTCACAATTGAATAAATAAAGCAGCTGATTGCTGTTTGAAACCTGAACATCATGACGAAAACACCCATAGGAGTCGAAATCGTATGCAAAGCCCCAGTCACTCTCGCTGCCCGAGACGAAGAGCGGATTGCCCCAAAGCTGACCGCTGCCAACGTGAATTCTGTCCTCGTCCAAATATTCTTTATGTCGTAGGGGTGGGACCCGGAAATCCGGATTACCTGTCCAAACGGTCTCTGAGCGTGCTGAATCGCGTTAAAACCATTGCAGGATTCACTCCCTGCATCGATTTGATCCGCCCTCTGCTCAAAGGTAAACATATAGTTTCGACCGACGTGGAAAAAAACGGAGCTATTGTGATGGAAGCCGCTGTCGAAATCGCTTTCAATGAGGGCAGCTGCGCCGTCGTATCCGCCGGAGACCCTGAAATATATGCCATGACCGCTCTGGCCTTTGAAATGTGTCGGGAACGGCAGATTCCCATCGTTCCGGCCCATGCCCCTAAGAATCCGAACGGACTGCCTGACAATACGCTGCTGATCGAAGTCGTTCCGGGCATTCCAGATATCTGCTGCGGTGCCGCGCTTCTCGGCGCCCCCCTTTCTCATGATTTTGTCTCCATCAATCTCAACGACCCGACAACCCCGTGGAAAATTATCGAACAACGCATCGAGGCGACCGCCCGGGCCGATTTTGTGATCGTGATCGCCAACCCGACGAAAAAAGGCCGTAACACCGAACGACTCGAGCAGACCCGAAAGATCCTGCTCAAATATCGGGCACAAGGCACTCCGGTGGGCATCGTGTCCCACATTGCCAGCACCGGGCAAAGCGTGACCATCGTCCCGCTGGCGCAGCTGCATACCGTCGAGGTGGACATGCCGGCTACAGTGTTTGTGGGCAACAGCGCCACATCGACTTACATGGACTGCATGATCACCCCCCGGGTGGTACTCGAAAAAACACCCCCCTGAATAGAATACTTTTTAAAATTTAAAAAGCGCATTATTTACAAAATTTTAACGAATTTTTAAGCAATTTATTAATAAAAAAAATGTGCTTTTCAGGTAAAGATACTTGATTTTAAATGAACATAGGATAAACATGAATAAAATTACAAACTCGGTTTGCTTCAGTTTTCGGCAGGTCGATCTTCGGTGCAATCCGCAAGCCCGACGAGCGAAATGTATATGACGGATATCCGGTAGGATGAAACCTAAGGGCCGAGGCCCTGACAACCAGCTGGAGGTGGATAATGAAAGGTTATGTTCAGGTATACACCGGAAACGGCAAGGGAAAAACCACGGCAGCCCTGGGCCTGTCCGTACGGGCGGCCGGTGCCGGTCTCAGGGTCTATATCGCCCAGTTCATGAAAATGGGTGATTACAGTGAAATCAAGGCGCTTCAGCGATTTTCGGATCTCATCACCGTGGAGCAGTTCGGAAAAGGCAAGTTTGTCAAGGGCAAACCCTCTCCCGATGAAATCGAAGCCGGGCTCAGGGGGCTCCAAAAAATCAAGGATGTCATCGCCGCCGGAAAGCACGACGTGGTGGTCATGGAAGAAGGCAATGTGGCGGTGATGTGCGAATTGTTTCCGGTCGAAGAACTGCTGGACATCATCGATTCAAAACCGGAATCCATGGAGCTGCTGATCACCGGTCGCGGTGCGGACCATCGGGTCATGGAAAAAGCCGACCTGGTCACCGAAATGAAGGAAATCAAGCACTACTATCAGAAAGGGGTGCAGGCCAGAGTTGGAATCGAAAAATAAAGATTTGATCAACACGCCGTGCATCTGTGTGCTGGGTACCGGTTCCGACGTCGGAAAAAGCATCATCGTCACGGCATTGTGCCGTCTGTTTGCCGACAAAGGCCTCCGGACCGTGCCGTACAAGGCCCAGAACATGTCCAATAATTCAGGGGTAACGCCCGAAGGACTGGAGATGGGGCGCGCCCAGATCGTTCAGGCCGAAGCAGCCCGGGTCGCCCCCCATGTAGACATGAACCCCGTCCTGCTCAAACCCACGAGCGACGTGGGGTCCCAGGTGGTCCTGCTGGGAAAAGCAGTGGAAAACAGCACGGCCGTCGAGTATCACAAAAAAAAGGAATCTCTTTTTGACACGGCCTGCGACGCTCTGGACCGTCTTCGGGCCCGTAGCGAGCTGGTGGTAATGGAAGGCGCCGGATCGTGCGCGGAAGTCAACCTGATGCCCACCGATATCGTCAATTTCAGAATCGCCGAATACGCCCAGGCCCCCGTGATTCTGGTGGCCGATATTCATCGCGGAGGCGTGTTCGCCCAACTGGTCGGCACTCTGGAATGCATCCCTCCCGCCTGCAGGGATCGAATCAAGGGATTTATCATCAACCGGTTTCGGGGCGACATCCGCCTGTTTGAAGACGGTGTCCGCTGGATCGAAGCAAAAACCGGTAAGCCCGTTCTTGGCGTCCTGCCGTGGTACTCTCACATTACCATTGAAGCCGAGGACTCGGTTGTGATCGAAAATCCGTCACAGGCCGGGGGTGACCGCGTCACGGACCCGGCGATCGCCGTCATCCGCATTCCTCATATTTCCAATTTTACGGATTTCGATCCTCTGACGACCATTAACGGGCTCCAGGTGCATTTCATCGAAAAGGTTCAGTCGCTGTCTGCTTTCCGGGCCGTCATCCTTCCCGGGTCCAAAAACACCCGCTACGATCTGAACTGGATGCACCGGACCGGATGGACCCGGCAGCTGCAGGATTTCCACGACCGGGGCGGACACATTCTGGGGATCTGCGGCGGGTACCAGATGATGGGAGCAGCGGTGCACGATCCACACGGGCTGGAAGGCGGCCCCGGCACCACGCAGGGTCTGTCGCTCCTGTCGGCGGACACCGTGCTCAAAGCGCCCAAAACTACCACCTGCGCCTGTTTTTCATGGAACGGGATCCAGGGCCGCGGTTACGAAATTCACATGGGCGAAACCATTTGCCGCGGCGGATCGCCTCTGTTTTCCATCCATGAACGAAACGGGGAAACGGTTCACGTTTCCGACGGGTGCACGTCTTCCGACGGCCGGGCCATGGGCACTTATATTCACGGGCTGTTTGACACACCGGAAGTGACCCGGCGCTGGCTGGACAGCATCGGAATACAAAATCTGAACGTTTCGCAACAGCACGGCCCGGCTGCACGAAACGCTCAGTATGATCTTCTGGCCGCACATGTTGAAAAACACATCGACGTCCGGCGAATCGAAACCGAATGGGTGCGGTCGAATCGTTCCTGAAAACGCTTCAACCGAAACCCGCCAATCCGGGAGGCTTTTGTGAAAGAAACAGTTCTGGTAATCGGCGGTTGCCGAAGCGGCAAAAGCAGCCATGCGCAGCGACTGGCAGAGCAGATCCCGTCCGAGCGCAAATTTTATGTGGCGACCTGTGTGCCCCACGATGAAGAAATGCACCGGCGCGTAGCCCGTCATCAACAGCAGAGAGGCCGGGTCTGGTCCACGGTGGAGGAACCGATTCATCTGCCGGACATCATTCGGTCCCATGCAGAACCGGGGCATCTGCTGCTGGTGGACTGCCTGACCCTGTGGATCAGCAACCTGATGATGGAAGCCGACGATGTGGACACGATATTGAAGCATGTGCGTCGTCTGACCGATGCGCTGACCGACGCAGCCTGCCCGGTGATCCTGGTTTCCAATGAGGTCGGGGGCGGTATTGTCCCGGAAAACCGTCTGGCGCGATTGTTTCGGGATGCCGCAGGCTTTACCAACCAGCATGTGGCGGCCTGTGCCGACCGCGTCATCTGGACCGTGGCCGGTATCCCGGTCACGATCAAAGGAGAAGATATTCTCTCAGGCCTGAGATAAAGTTGATTGGGTGCCGTCAATTTTTATGAATATCGGATTGCGGGTACAGCCCGCCTCAGCAATATGGACATTGAGTGCATGTAAACGCCATGAAACATTTGATTTCCGCCATACAATTTTTGACCCGCCTGCCCGTACATGGGCAGGCGGAGTTCAATCCCCGGGCCATGATCCCGTTCTTTCCGATGGCGGGTCTGATCATCGGACTGCTGACGGCACTTGTGGACCTGGCCGCCGCAAGCCTGTGGCCCCGATCCACAGCTTCGATCATCGATGTCATTTTTATCATCGCCGTTACCGGCGCACTGCACCTGGACGGTCTGGGCGATTCCGCCGACGGTCTCTACAACCACCATGACCGTGAAAAGGCACTTTCCATCATGAAAGACAGCCGGATCGGCACCATGGGACTGACGGCCATCATCTGCGCACTGGCCGCAAAATGGGGCGGCATCGTACATCTGGATGCTCACCGCACCCTGCTGCTGGTCCTTGTACCGGCCTATGCCCGGGCCGGAATGATGTTCGGTATCCGGTTTCTGCCCTACGGCCGACCGGAAGGCACCGGCCGGGAATTTTTTGGCAACCCGCCGGGAATCAAGGCATTTGGCTGGTTCATTGTGCCGTTGGTCCTGTCCGGTTTTCTCGGATGGAAAGCCCTGATGCTCAACGCCGGATTTGCGGTCGGCACAGCCGGCATCCTCATCTATTACAAAAACCGAATGGGCTGCATCACGGGCGACCTGCTCGGCGGCATGGTGGAAATCAGTGAAGCCGGGCTTTTTTTACTCTTATCTGCCGGAGGCATCGGATGATCAACGGACACGGCGGCAATATATACGAACTGGCGACCGAACTGGGCTGCGAACCGGTTGATATTTACGACATGAGCAGCAACGTGAACCCCATAGGCCCTCCCCCGGGACTTACGGATTTTCTCCGGGACCGGCTTGACGAGATTACCGCACTGCCAGAGGTCGATGCCCGGACCGCGGTCGAATCATTTGCCCGCCGCTGGGACATAGATCCGCGCCGGGTCCTGGCAGCAAACGGCACCACCCAGTTTATCTACACCCTGCCCCAGGCCCTGAAACCCTTAAAAACGCTCATTTTCGGGCCGACCTATGCCGATTACGCCGATGCCTGCGTCATGTATCATGTGCCCCATGCGTTTGTCCAGGCCACGGACGCGACCGATTTCAATCACGATCTGAAGGCTGCCGCTCCCGCCATCGACACCGCGGATCTGGTATTTATCTGTAATCCCAACAATCCCACGGGCACCCTGATTGAATCACCAAAACTGAAAGCACTCTGCGAATCGTTCCCGAACACCTGCTTTGCCATCGATGAATCGTATCTGCCGTTTGCCCCGGACAGGGCGCGCTACACCATGATACATTGCGGACTTGCCAATGTGGTGGTGCTTAATTCCATGTCCAAAATTTTCCGGCTGCCCGGACTTCGAATCGGATTTTTGATCGGATCACCGGACATCATCCGAAACATCGAATCGTTTGCCCTGCCCTGGAGCGCCAACAGCCTGGCCCAGGCCGCCGTGCGGTTTCTGATGGAACATCGGGGCGAAACCGATGCGTTTATCGATCGGTCCCGGGAGCTGATTGCCGCCGAGCGCGGAAAGTTTGTCGATTCACTCGCCGGGACGACCGGCATCCATTTTTTTCCCAGTGTCACCTCGTTTGTGCTGGGACGGCTTGCCGACGGCCTTACCTCGGATGTCGTCTGGAAACAGATGGCCCGGCAGCGGCTTCTGATTCGAAACTGCGCCAATTTCCCGGGACTGTCGAACCGTTATATCCGGATTTCCATGAAAACACCGGAAATTAACCGCATGGCGGCGGAACGGCTGGTTCAGGTTTTAGGTGGGGAGCAGGACTGAGTTCTGAGGACTGAGGACCGAGTATGTGCCACCGGCAGCTGATCGGGGTAAAGGGGGAGAGGTTATGAGGTTAAGTCGCAGAGAGAAATTCGAAATTTTTGCGGCTTTGCGCGCGCGTGAGGTAAAAAAACTCTGACATCATAAATGGGGATCAAAGATTATGAATTATGGTCATCTGGTGTATGTGCTGCCAGCGGCGATCGTGCTGGATCTGGTGCTGGGCGATCCGCGAAAATTTCCTCATCCGGTTCGCTGGATGGGGCGGGCTGCCTCGGCCCTGGAATCGGATTTCAGAAAAATTCCGCTGAAACCGGTCATAACCGGCGGGCTGTTTGCCCTGTTTCTGATTGTATCCACCTGGATCCTTTCTTATGTCACCGTCTTTATCGGCGGCATGGTCCACCCGGCGGTTCAGACGGTCGTTGAAATTTTAATGGTCTATTACTGCATATCCGCCCGGTCCCTGGAAAAAGAAGCCATGGCCGTATCCGATGCCCTGACCCGGAAAAATCTCGGCAAGGCGCGCGAAAAGGTATCCATGATAGTGGGCCGGGACGCTGCACGGCTCGATGAAGCGGGCGTAGCCCGGGCCGCTGTGGAAACCGTGGCGGAAAATCTGGTGGACGGGGTGATCGCCCCCCTGTTTTTTGCCCTTATCGGCGGCGCTCCGCTGGCCATGACTTACAAGATGGTCAATACCCTGGACTCCATGATCGGTTACAAAAACGACGCCTATATCGATTTTGGCAAACTCGCGGCCCGGATCGACGACGTATTCAATTTTATTCCCGCACGTTTGTCCATACCGGTGATCGCCCTGGCGGCCCAGATCATTGCACGCAAAGGCAAAAGCGCCTTTCACACGGCCCGTCGGGACGGTGCCCGCCACACCAGCCCCAATGCCGGTCATTCCGAAGCGGCCTTTGCAGGCGCCCTAGAGGTCCGCCTCGGCGGCCCGAGTTACTATCATGGCCGTCGGGTGGAAAAGCCATGGATCGGGGAAATGTTTAAAAATGTCCGGCCGCGTCACATCCGCCGGGCCTGTGATCTCATGCTCCTGTCGTCTCTGCTGTGGGGGGCTTTTCTATGGCTGGTGAGCTTCGGATTTATTTAAATCGCACCCCCGACACGAAGGATGTTATTTTGAGCACGGATTCCACCTGCCGCCGGCTTTCCAAATCATACAAACGCACATTTCCGTTCAGCCTGGCGACCACATCGTTCATCTACCCGGACACCTACGCCAAAAACGTGGAGATGCTTGGCCCGTATGTCGATGAAATCGAACTGCTCATGTTTGAAAGCGACCCGGCCGGGTTGCCTTCAGCCTCTGACATTCACCATCTCGAAACTCTGGCCCGTGAGTTTGATCTCGTTTATAACGTTCATCTGCCGTACGATGTGTCCCTGGCGGATTCGGACCAGGGAAAAAGATATCGGGCAATCGATGCCGTCCGTCGGGTCATGGACCTGACCGCCCCCCTCTGCCCGACGACGTATACCCTGCACCTGCCGTATGACGACCCGAATAATTCAACAGATACCGTGCAGGCCTGGCAGGACCGATGCATGGACGGCGTCGCACGGCTGCTCTCCCCCGGAGGAAAACCGAGCGGCATATCGGTGGAAACTCTGGATTATCCGTTCGAATGGTTCCGGCCGGTCATCGAAACACTGGGGCTGTCGGTCTGTCTGGATGTGGGGCACCTGATGCTGTATGAAATGGATCTGGCAGAGGCATTGAAGCGGTATAAGGACCGGACGGCGATCCTTCATATCCACGGAGTTAAAAACGGCCGGGACCACCTGGCGTTAAACCAGGCCGACTCCCGGCCGCAAATGGATATTCTGAAGACGTTTTTGCCCCGATTTAAGGGCACCGTATCCATCGAGGTGTTTTCTTACCCGCACCTGGCCGAATCCCTGCCCGTGCTGAAACATCTGCTGGCGTTTTAAAGAAGCGCCAATCTTTTCGGGACGGTCACCGTCCGGGCGTTATCTCATGTCAGGCAGACTTTTTTCTCAGACCTCTCATGGCATAACGCTGTTGCGCCGAGAGTACGGTTTTTCTCAGACGAATGGAAAGCGGGGTCACCTCCAGCATTTCATCGTCCCGGATAAAATTAATCGCCCGCTCCAAGGTCATGGGTTTTACCGGTGACAGGATGACGCTGTCGTCCTTTCCGGACGCACGCATGTTGGTCAGTTTTTTCCCTTTGCAGGGATTGACGTTGAGATCATTGTCCTTGCTGTTCTCTCCGACAATCATCCCCTCATAGACCGGATCGCCCGGGACGATGAACAACCGTCCTCTGGACTCGAGATTGAACAATGCATATGCCACGCCGGCTCCCTGTCGGTCGGCCACCAGCGATCCGGTAAATCGGGTCGGGAACTCTCCCCGGTACTCATCATATCCTTCCAGATAAGAATTGATGATGCCGGTCCCCTTGGTATCGGTGAGAAATTCGTCCCGGTAGCCGATCAGCGAGCGGGTCGGCACGCTGAATTCGAGTCGTACCCGGCCCTTTCCGTTATTGACCAGATTGAGCATTTTGCCTTTTCGCAACGACAGTTTTTCGGTCACGATTCCCTGAAACGTATCATCGCAGTCAATGTACAGATGTTCGATGGGCTCGAGTGTTTTCCCCCCCCTGTATTTAAATATGACTTCCGGGCGCCCCACGCACAGTTCGAATCCTTCCCGACGCATGGTTTCTATGAGAATGGCCATCTGGAATTCCCCGCGTCCCTTGACCAGGAAGGTATCCCGTGAATCGGTTTCCTCAAATTTAACGGCAACGTTTCTGAGGGTTTCCTTTAACAGGCGCTCGCGAATCTTGCTCGACTGAACGATGCGGCCCTCTTTACCGGCCAGGGGGGAGGTGTTGATGGTAAATTTCATGGAAACGGTCGGTTCGTCCACGGCGATCCGCTTCAGGGCTCTCGGACATTCCCGGGTACAGATAGTGTCGCCGATCGTCACGTCTTCGATACCGGCCAGCACCACGATATCACCAGGTCCGGCGGATTTCACCGCCTGAAGGGTCAGTCCGTAATAGACCTGAAGTTTTGAGATCCGAAGCGGAATCTGTCGCTGCTGTTCGCCCAGGCATACAAGGCTGTCGCTGTTGCTGACCCGGCCGTTGAATATTTTCCCGACCGCCAGCCTTCCCAGATAATCCGAATAGTCCAGATCGGCCACCAGCATCTGAAACGGCGCACCGGGAACATGGGCCGGTGCCGGTACGTGCTCTACTATGAGATCAAACAGGTGGTACAGGTTTTCCCCTTCCTCCTCGAGCGTCTTTTTGGCAATCCCCTGCCGTCCAACGGCATACAGGTATGGAAAATCCAACTGGTCTTCGTTGGCGCCCAGATCGATGAACAGATCGTATATTTCATCCAGGACCTGATCCGCCCGTGCATCCTTCCGATCGATCTTGTTGATCACCACGATCACCGGCAAACCGGCTTCCAGAGTTTTTTTCAATACAAACCGCGTCTGAGGAAGGGGGCCTTCGGCCGCATCCACCAGCAGCAGCGCCCCGTCGGCCATGGACAGCGCGCGTTCGACCTCACCGCCGAAGTCGGCGTGGCCGGGCGTGTCGATAATATTGATTTTCACCCCGTTCCATTCCACCGAACAGTTTTTCGCGGCGATCGTAATGCCCCGTTCCCGTTCCAGGTCCATGCTGTCCATGATGCGGTCGTCGATCTTCTGGCCTTCTCTGAAAAGCCCGCTCTGACGAAACATGGCATCCACCAGCGTGGTTTTCCCATGATCGACATGGGCAATAATCGCAATATTTCGAAGTGTCTCGTTTCGTTGTGTATTTTTCATTTGTACATCCTTTCCAGCCGGTACACATACTGCTGAATTTCTAATATATTCCGGAGCCGTTCTTATCGTCCTGCCGCCGATGGATTTTCCTCACACCCGAATGTCCACGCCTCCGAACGGGTGCCGCCGCATCACGGCATTGCACCTCGATGTGACAGTCCGTCACATACGTTCCCATAACGGTATTTTGGAATCAGTGATCCGAGCTTAACGGCAAGGGTGTTGTCTTCCTGGCAGGCACGACTCTGCGGGGGCCCCTTAAATTTATCATATGGCATCCGGATTCATAAACACCGGCTGGAAATCATAAACGGAAGGCCAGTCCCGGTGTATTATTCAAGGGTGTCATAGAATGAACCAAATAAGTTCGAGACCTTCTTAGCAAAATTTTTTCGTATTGGAAACAAATAACCGTCATGACGGCATAACAAATTTGAAATATTGATTTTTTGAAATCCGGAACCCGCGACAAGCCAGCGTTAAGGCAGGGCCGTATAAGCTCGACAGCCCCGTACAAAAAATCGGGCAGGCACCAAAGGGCGGACACAGGGGTCGCCCATACGCAGGTGTGCCGGTAAGATCATTTGTGGTGCTAATGATGAATATCAAAAAGCAAGGCAGCCGATAAAACGATAATCAACCATCGCCCGGTTTTTTACAATTTTTCATCACGTTTTCATACACGGACAAACAGTTTTTCGGAATTTTCCGTTCCGCCTGCTTCTCAAAAAAAGAATTCTGAATTCTTTACTTTGGCCGGAAGATGAATTAGCAATCCTGCCGGCCCACCGTTCCAATTCAATCGATGCGTTACAAAACGGGGTTCGGCCTCCGTGTTCGAATCGGAACATAATGTTCTGATTCAATGATTTTAATTTCCCCGAACGCTTAAAACCTCAAAAACGAAACGAATCTGGTCCAGACAATATAATACGGCATTATTTGCCGAACCCGTCCGAAGTAATGAAAAAACGTGAAAAAATGACATGCCATGCTTCCTGATCTGCGCTTCGACTAAACAGCAACACATTTTTTTATTGAAAAAAACGCAAAACAAATAACGCGAGTCAACATTTGGCCTGTTTGTTGCAGAAGCGTACTAAAAATTCAGGGGGACATCAATGCCGGGGATACGCTACATCCTTTGGCCGTTTTGTTTGTTCACCACACGTATCATACGCTCCGCAATCACATGCGGACTACTTTCACGGGAGACTCAAGGGATTGGAAACAGCAAAACCCATCAAAAAAGTCGATTTCAGTCGACAAAACGCAATAATTGGCCAACCGGTCGAAAAAACCGGCAGGCCCTGGGGATACCTTACCAGTGTCGATTTGTACGGTTGCGACGGCCACACGATCCGGAGTGAAGAAAAAATCCGAAAATTCGTCATTGAACTGTGTGATCTCATCGAAATGAAACGTTTCGGAGAGACTCAGATCGTTCATTTCGGGCAGGACAAACGCGTCGAGGGATACTCAATGGTACAGCTTATCGAAACCTCCATGATTTCGGCCCATTTTGCCAATCAAACCAATACGGCGTATCTGGATATTTTCAGCTGCAAGTCCTACGATCCGGATACAGTTGTCCGTTTTTCCGAATCTTTTTTCAACGCCGAGCGGACCATATCCCATGTAATCCAAAGGATGTGACGCTCGAATGACTGGATTGTCATAATCTATGATCAGAAACAGCAACTTTGGATGAAAAAAATATTTATTACCGACTTGAACGAATGCAGACGTCTATGGGAATCGTTCATTCCCGCCCGTCATATAACCGATGACTGGAATTTTCGGCTTTGTTTCCATCATCACTACCAATGTCCGCCCCGTTTTATGGTTCTTCAGGATCATGAAGGCATCGCCGCCCTGATTCCCCTTTCGTTTCAAAAACAGATGAATCAGCATGTCTTCTTTCCAGGAGAAATCTGGAACGGGCGGACCTGGATTGAACGCACTCCGATATACTTCCGAAATCCTGAACGAATTCAGAATGTTCTGGAAAAATGCCCTGACAATACTTATCTCAGGTACCTGGAAAAGGAATTTGTTCAGGACGCTGAACAGGTCACCGGTGATGAAATCGGGTACGTCCTTTATCCCGGACGAGTTTCCGGCGGCATACAGGATTATTACCGTCGTTTTTCAAACAAAAGACTTAAAAATCTTTTCAAGTGCATTCACAACCTGTGTTCGCCGGGGTTTCGGTTTTATCTGAACCGACTGGATGATTTCGAGCGCCTCGTGGAGATGAATATAGACAACTTCGGCAGCCGGTCTTATCTGTATGACGAAAGATTCCGAAACGGGTTCAAAGGCGTTGTATCTCTGCTTCACAAACACGGACTGCTTCGCCTGATCAGTCTCGAGATCGACGGGCGCCTGACGGCCGTCGATCTGGGAGTTCTGTACCGTGGAACTTACACCATACTTATGGGCGGGACCCGCCGTGACATGCCCGGAGTTGCCAAGGTCATCAACATGTATCACATCGAGTATGCATTCGCCTCCGGCATTTCCAAAGTGGATTTTCTTTGCGGGGATTTCCACTGGAAAAAACTGTGGCATCTGGATCCAGAGCCTCTTTATGCGTTTAAAACGCAACCGGAATGCACCCGGATAATACCGGGGACCATGAGGCCGCGAATGATTTCGAAAGACACGCCGGAACCGGCTCAGGATAATTTTGAGGAAAACAGACGCCGGGCAATCGGCGGAAAATTTTAAATACATAGAACGAAACGCTACCTGCTTATGTCGTCAGATATTATACTGGTCATTGGAACCACACCGGATTACGTAACCAGACTCAACGAAAGTCATGCCGGCAAACTGTGTTTTGCCATGCATTATTCTTTTGAACGGGAATTTGATCTGGAATCCGGAAAACCCTGCCATCTCTATTTTACGGATATTGAAAATCACCACGTTTTGCTGGAAAAAACTGAACGGTACCTTAAAAAGCATAAGTTGATTCCGCAGGGGATTGCCTGCTTCGACTGTGAATCACTGATGGCTGCAAGTCTTCTGGCCCGGTCCCTGAACCTTTTCTTTGCATCGCCTGAATCCATCAGCCTGTGTCGAAATAAATTTCTTTCCAAACAACTCTGGCTACGGCACAATGTACCTGCCCCTGAAGCGACGATGGCTTCGAATCTTTCTCAAACAATTGATTTCTTTAGAAAAAACGGAAATCAGAATATCGTGATCAAGCCTGTCTCCGCCAGCGGAAGCGAACTGGTGTTCAAGTGTCGCAACGAACTGCAGATCAGCGAGGCTGTGGAGGTAATGACTGCAGAACTGAGCCGACGAAAAGACAAACGTCTGTTTAACGGATGCACGGTATTTCCGGATGATCGCGACGTTGACCCTTGTGGATTCTGGGTAGCGGAAACCTGCATCAACGGTCGGGAATTCAGTTGTGATTTCATCCTCGACCAGGAGCGGGTTCACCTGATTCGTGAAACCGCCAAGGTCATGGCACCGAATCAAACGTTTGGTTCCGTACTGGCTTATGTGTATCCTCCGTCCTATCCCGAGAATTTTTTGAAAGACGAGTTTAAAAAAACTTTAAAAAACGCGGCATATGCGCTTGGCTTTGACCGGGGATACTTTATGGCGGATTTCATCGTGGACCGAGACCGGCCAATGATTCTGGAACTGACCCCGCGCCCCGGCGGCGACAGCATTCCGGATTTGATCGAAACGGCCGCCGGCATCGATATCCCGGGGCTGTATCTTTCATATGTCCGAAAAGACCTTAAACTACCGGTCTCATTTCCCCGATCGGCATCAAGTTTTGCGGCCATAAACCTGTATGCTCCTGCAGAGGGATTGATCAAATACCTGAGTGCACAACGCATGAAGTTGCTGCCATGGGTCAAATCGGTCCGGCTGCTCAGAGAGACCGGAGACATTGTATGCTTTCCGCCCGAAGATTATGACAGCAGACTTCTGGGATACTGCATCGTTGAATCACGTTACGATACCGATGATGAAACCGACCCCTTTTCATTGAGCAGAATTATCTTCGATCACCTCATTTTTTCCATATCCAAATCTACACAATGGACCATCAGCCAGGATGCCTATTATTAAACCGATATTCAACAATGCTGCTCGTGTCGCAAAAAACCTTTTACAAAGGGAAAAACCGCTTCCCGACGCTCTTTTATCCGCATATATCCGGAACCTGCTGATTAAAAGGAAAGCTTTTCTGTCCAGCGCTTCACGGTTCGGGACCCCTCAATACATTCTGGATGAACCGGCCCTGGCGGAGCAAATTCGACGATTCAGTCAAACGGCCGAAGCCGCTTTCGACCGCTTCAGGATCTACTATGCCGTAAAAAGCAATAACTGCCCGGCAATTGTTCAACGCGTTGTAAACGACGGACTCGGACTGGACGTTTCCAGCGGCGTCGAGCTGATGACGGCACTGGCGACCGGCTGCAGCAATATCATTTTCAGCGGTCCCGCAAAAACCTGCGACGAACTTGCCCTGGCCGTCCGGCATCATGACGCGGTGACGGTTCTTGCCGACAGCATGAGAGAACTTCACCGGATTGCCGAGACGGTATCGCGTCTTGAATCCCCGAAGGCGCCTCTGCGGGTGGGCATTCGCATCCGATCGTCCTGTCAGGGCATATGGACCAAATTCGGCATCGACCTTCAGGAACTTCCAAAATGTCTGGCGCACTGGTCGGCATCCCGTCAGCTTAAGATCTCGGGCATTCAGTTTCATACCAGCTGGAATTTAGACCCGACTGCCCAGACAAGGGTGCTGAACGAAATCGGGCGATGTCTATCCGCAGTTCCGAAACATCTGAGCGGCACGATCGAATTTCTGGACATCGGCGGCGGATACTGGCCTGAAACCGGGGAGTGGCTCAATGCCGAAAACACCCTCATCGGGCAATTGATTCGATTGTTGCTGCCCGGCTGGCAGTTCCGCCCCCGGCATTTTTATCGTAAGGCCGCGCCTCTGCTCTTTTTTATGAACCATATCGCGCATACCATCAGGAAATTACCCTCCCCATTGTCAAACGCCGAAATCCGTCTTGAACCGGGACGATGGATTTCCACCCCCTCAATGCATATCCTTCTCCAGGTCATCGATCTAAAACCCGGCCGGAATGCCGTCACGGACGGAGGAACCAACATACTGGGCTGGGAGCGGCCCCTGTCTGAATTCATTCCTGTCATCAATCTGACCCGTCCCTCCTGCATCGAACAGCCGATGTACATTTTCGGTTCCCTTTGCACCCCTCATGACATATGGGCAATGTCCGTATTCGGGGAAAGTGCCGAACCCGGAGACATTCTTCTGGTCCCTGATCAAGGGGCATATACATACAGCTTGAGGCAATCCTTCATCAAGCCGATCCCCGGAGTCATTCGATTTGACGGACGGAATCTAGAAAAAATCGAAGATCAATTTCCCCCCCCTGTCAAACCATACCATTAAATGCTTTGTCCCCTTCATTTTTTGTGGTACACGTAATTCTGAATTAGTCCCTGCATAGCATTTCATGATGTCTATGGCGCCAAACGCACTGAATTTTAAAAGGTTTACCTTTGATAAACCTGTAAAAACGATATTCAGACTGCCAAGTAAAAAGTTCAAGACGTCGGGAATTCCGTCGAATAAGGTGTACGAACACGGACTTTTTACAAAGCCGTCACCATTGAAAAATTGTCGATGGGACAGTCAAATATGAAGCCGGCATTCAAATCCGTTATCGTCGCAACACAGGATTCCAATCTGTTTTCGGACTTTCAGGCATGCGTTCAATCCCGCCTGCATGCGGATCATGCCCCGGATATCGCAAGTTGTCTGGAAATGATCCGATACAAGCGATATGAACTTATTTTCATGGATATCAACCTGTTGATATCCGTTTCGAAGCACCGTACCCAAGACGCATTCAAATCCGGCCTCAAGCCGTTTCTGAAAATATATCCGACGGTGGGAATCGTGGTGATCACTTCCGGCGATACTATTCGGGACGCGGTTTACGCTGTAAAATCCGGTGCACACAACTACATCACCTATCCTTTGAATCCGGACGAAATCAAATTTGTCATCGATGGCTTCTACGAGGATACTCGCACGAAATCCGAACTCAATTACCTTCGCGATCAGTTCTGGGATCCGGATTCCCGGGACATCGTCAACACCCGAAGTCCGTTGATGAAACAGGTATTTGAAAAAATCCGGTCCGTATCTCCAACCCAGAGCACCGTCCTGCTGTACGGAGAAACCGGAACCGGCAAAGGCGTTATCTCCCGACTGATCCACCGTCACAGCAAACTCAGGGACCACCAGTATATCAGTCTTCACTGTGGAGCCATCCCCGACACCCTGCTGGAAAGTGAACTTTTCGGGCATGAAAAGGGGGCATTTACCGGTGCCAATCGAAGAAAACTCGGAAAATTCGAGATCGCCCGGGGAGGCACCTTATTTCTCGATGAAATCGGCACCATCTCTGCGTCTGCACAGATCAAGCTGCTCCAGGTCCTTCAGGACAGGACTTTTCAGCGGGTGGGGGGCGAACAGTCCATTGAGTCCGATGCCCGGATCATCGCCGCCACGAATTCCGACCTCAAGCAGATGGCAGACCATGGGCTGTTCAGAAAAGATCTGTATTTTCGCCTGAACGTATTTCCAATCGAGATTCCGCCGCTCAAAAACCGGAAAGAAGACATACCTCATATCGCCGACACGATTATCAAACGGCTCAACCTCCTGTACGCCAAAGATATCGAGGGCATAAACCCGCTGGTTCTTGAAGGATTCATGGACTACGCCTGGCCCGGTAATATCCGGGAACTCGAAAATCTGATCGAACGTGCCTATATTCTTGAAACCTCTTCGATGCTCACCCCGGAGAGTTTTCCTGCCGAGCTGTTCTCCTTTCTTCAAGGGGCGGCCCGCTTCCACGGCAGTCGCTGCCTGTCCCTGGCCGAAGTTCGACGCATCGGAATTGAAAATATCGAAAGAGAATACCTGAAAGATGTGCTCGAAAAAAACAGGGGAAAAATAAAACCGTCAGCCGCAGAGGCAGGCATCAGCACCCGGCAGCTTCACAAACTGATGACCCGGTACGGCGTACGGAAAGAGGACTTTAAATGAAAACCGGAACTTGAATTTCTTTTTACCGCTTGAATTCGGAATTCCGGGTTCTGTTTTATGAGCGCCCTGATGATCATCATGTCCTCACAGGTCCGTTTAGGGTTCTGGAACGGCCCTTCTTGCTCTCTCTTTTCATTTCCACTTGCAGGCTCGACTGAAAATCGAACTGCACCTCACGAACCGGCATATTATTTGCTAGTTTCATCGGGTCTGTAAGGGGCTTAAAGAAACATTCAGAAAACAGGGGCTTCGGCCAGCCATCCTTACCGTTGCACCTGTAAACATCACCTGAGTGGCGTTTTAATCCTGAAACCCGCTTGCAACATCGTATAACACGCTATACCTTGAAAAGGACGTACGCATCCCATGGAAGACAGATACACCATTACCTGCATTCAGTGCGGCCGGGAGTTTGAATTTTCAGCCGACGAACAGATCATCTATGAGCGGAGAGGATTTGACGCTCCTGCCCGTTGCCCGGAATGCCGAAAACGAAAATCCAAAAAAATCACTCCCCCCCCGGCCCACAAAGGTCGGACAAAGAAAAAACACTATAAAACCAGATATGAAACAGACTACTAAATCCCTGTCGAGACATCGACAGAGCTGACCAAACGGAATCCAGCATGTTGGAAGCCTGCGTCTCATTGCCCGCCCCATAATGAAACGCAGGCTTTTTCACAGTTGCCCCCTTCCCCATTCAACTCATTTCAGGACCCCCCACCGGCCGAGTCTGAAATTTTCCGGTTGCAAATGACTGGACAGCGGTAATATATTGAATCACTTCAGGATGAATCCAAAAAAGGGGGTAAATTATGAAAACACTGATTGACAATCTCCGGGAGTTCGTCGCCGACATCAACGCCTCGATAACGCAATTGATTCAAACCCATTCGGAAATCTACCGGTGGAATCCTTCCGGCAGCGGTCTTGTCACCCTCGACGGCGACTACGCCTGGCAGCCGTTATCCCTGGAGGGCAAACGTCTGCAGTCCAAAGTATGGCGGGATTACTCTGATTTTCATGCGCTGCTCACTACGCTCCTTCAGGACCAGCCCAAAAAATATTTCAAAAAACTGGATGAATATCATACGGTCGTAACTGAAATCATTCAGCAGAACGCATCCATGCCGGATTCCGACAAGAATGCAGAGTTAAAACAGACCGCTCGCGCATTGGAGGAACTTTTAACGCTGGTGTGCAATATATTTGAATCCGGAGATGACGGCCCTCTGCTGGTTCCGGATACCAACGTTCTGCTTCATGCACCAAATCCCGACACGTGGGAATTCGATCCATTCTCTACATTTACGGTCGTTCTCACCCCCACCGTTCTTTATGAATTGGACGCCCGGAGCTGCAATTATCCGAACGAAACGCTCCGTTTGAATGCGACGCGCCTGATCGACCGCATCAAGGGCTACCGTAAAAACGGTCGTCTTTCCGCAGGCGTCCCGATAACACCCGGCATCCGAATGCTTCGCTCGTTTGCCTCCGAACCGGCCATGGAAACGTCCCTGCCGTGGCTTCAAGCAACCAGTTGCAGCGACCGTTTTCTGGCATCCGTTTTCGAAATCATTCGTGAAAACTTATGCCCCGACACATTTATCGTTACGCGCGATCTCAGCCTGCAAACCAAAGCGGAATTCGCCCGACTGCCGTTTATCGAGCCACCCGATCCAACCGAATAAAAAACCCGTATCAAATAATTCCCGATTGTCTAATTTTTTCTTGAATTTATTCAGCCCCTGCTATAATAACCCGGTTCCCGATGCATACCGGATGAGTCTACTTTAAATATTACAGTCATTTTCAAGGTACCCACAATGAAACGTTTAACGTCATGGAAGGAACTGGCATTCAGCCCCGCATGGAACGTGGGACTGATTACCGCCGGGTCCGTTATTTTTTCTTTAGGGGTCAACTCGATAGTGGTTCAGCATGATTTTATCACCGGCGGGCTGTTGGGGCTTGCGTTGCTGTTCCATTATAAATTCAATGCGCTGTCGACCGGCGTATGGTTTTTTCTGTTAAACCTTCCCCTGTTTGCCGCCGGCTGGTTTTTTGTCAGCAAACGATTTTTCTTTTACAGCCTCTACAGTGTTCTGGTCGTCACCCTTGCGACCGAATGGGTCCATGTATCCGTGCCTATTCAAGAGCAGCTGTACGCCGCGGTTGCCGGCGGAATTATCTGCGGGGCCGGCAGCGGATTGATACTGCGGTCACTGGGATCCGGCGGCGGACTGGACGTTGTGGCGGTGATTTTAAACCAAAAATACAATTTCGGAATCGGAAAAACCTATGTGGTTTTCAATGTATTACTGTTTACCGCCGTCATTGCGCAAATGGGCATGGATCTGTTTATCGCGTCCATGATCCTGGTATTCATTTCGATGGTGTCCATGGAATATGTGCTGTCGTTGTTCAGCCAGAAGAAAATCGTCTATATAATCAGCAGTTACAATAAGGACATTTCCGATAGAATCATTAAAGATCTGAACCATCGAGCGACGTTTATCAAAGCCAGAGGCGCTTACACCGGAGATGACAGGGACATTCTCATGACCATCACCAACAACGTTCAGCTCAAACGGCTGGAAGAAGTGGTGTTTACCTTCGATCCGAACGCGGTATTTATCGTGGAAAACACCTTTACCGTCATCGGTTCGACCTTCAATAAACGAAAAGTCTACTAAGAGTCACGGAAGGAATAAAATCCACAAGTATTGCGCAGGATATTTGTTCGTCTTCAAGGCGTATCAAAGCATGCATACTTTATCCGCACGCGCGCTTTGATGCAACGCGGAAGACGGACAAATAGACAGGCAAGACTGTGGAATTTATTTTTTCCGGGGGCCCTAACATAAACCGATCAATTTAGTTGTCCCGGACCAGGCAAACCAGCCGGCAAAAAAAACCAGACATGCGGCACACACGGCAATGATGTGTCTGTATGCTCGATCGCTGAGAAAATTCCGGCCTTTCCACACGGCCACCGACACAGCCGAATACCAGACCAGATCCGCAAGAATATGGCCGCAGAAAAAGGAAAAAATCCCCCAGCCGCCGTATTTGAAACTGTACAGAATATAGCCGACACCGATCGATGCCCACCAGATCGTCCAATAGGGATTGGCAACGCTGATCAACGCCCCGGCAAGCACCAGATTCCTCTCACCGGAACTCTGCCCGGTGTCGATTTTCAGGGTCAGCGTCGGCAAAACGCGAAACATGCCGACCGCCATCCAGATCAGGATGCCGGACCCGATCAATGAGATCGTGATAAATACGGCATCCTGCTGCAACACAGGGGCCAATCCGAGGAGCAGCAGAACCAGCAGCCCCAGTTCCAGAATGCCGTGCCCTGCAATCAGCAGGGGCCCGGCGACAGCCCCCCGTCGCGAACTTTCGCTCACGGTGACAGTCAATAACGGTCCGGGCATCAGAGCCCCGGAGAGTCCGATTAAAAACGAACTGGCAAATATACTCCCCAATGTCACGATGTGATCTATCAGCATACACGTCCCCGACCTGCCTGAATGTCATGTGGTTGCCGCTGTTATAGCGGTTTGGAAAAAATATTTTTTCCGCTCTTTCAAATGGATAAAGGCTTTGCAGTATAACCGCTGTGACTTTGACAGACAAGTCTCAATTATCCAGGACGATGAAAACGTATGAGCGTATATGGATGGGGGGAATATATCTCGCGGGCGCTGTCAACGTGCGATGTTGAACGAATGGTTGTCGAACAAAAAAATCTCCGTGGCACATGAAAGAACCACGGAGATCAGCATATCATTCGAATGAAGTCGTTGCCGAAACGCTGTTCAGGAAGCATTCAACAATTTTTCTCTGGCCTCCATTCTTGTCTTGCATTTGATACAATAGGTCGTGACCGGTCTGGCCTTCAACCGTTGAATGGAAATATCGTCACCACACATCTGACAGATGCCGAATGTGCCGTCTTCGATATTTACCAGTGCCTGCGTGATCTTGTTAATCAACCTCCGTTCCCGGTCTCTGATTCGAAGCATAAAACTCTGGTCCACATCAAACGATGCGCGATCCAGGAGATCGGGTAAATCCTCGCTTGAAATCTTCAATCCTGAAACCGTTGCATTGGCTTTAGCCAAGAGTTCTTCCAGCTGGTCATTGAGTAATTTCTTAAAAAAATCGAGGTCACTTTGTTTCATTGTTTTTGGGTTCCATCCTCAATCATGGTTTTTTTAAATGACGGGATATTCGCTGAAGCATTTTCCCATCCGCAAAGTGGAATCAGTGCTATGGTATTCATGAAATTCGGCCTGTCAAGGGGGGAAAGTCAATTTTCCCCGAAGACGTTTGATCATTTTTACATCAAGTGTTAAGGTATCCCGACGCATGAACGATATAACGGAGGGAATCGGTGTCCGTCCCCAAAAAAAAGACTCCTTTCCTGATACTGGCGGGAGCAGCAATTTTCGGCATCATGGGTGGATGTGTCCTTGCGCTGACACACGACCTGCCGCAAATCCGTTCGCTGGAAAGTTACAAGCCCTCGGCGGTCACCCGGATTTATTCCGCCGATAACGAACTCCTTGCCGAACTGTTTGCCGAAAAGCGCGAACCGGTTCCCTTTTCCATGATTCCCGATCTATTGAAGCAGGCGATTATCGCCACGGAAGACCGACACTTTTATCACCATACCGGCATCGATATCAAAGGCATTGCCAGGGCCGTTTTCAAGGATATCTCCGCCGGAAAATTCATTCAGGGCGCCAGCACCCTCACCCAGCAGCTGGCCAAAACGCTCTTTCTCACTCCTCACAAAAGTCTGATACGCAAACTCAGAGAGGCCATCCTGGCCATTCAACTCGAACGGCGATACACAAAAAATGAAATACTGGGTATGTACCTGAATCAAGTGTATTTCGGCAGTGGGGCGTACGGGATAGAATCTGCCGCCGGACTGTATTTCGGAAAATCGGTAAAAGATCTTTGTCTTTCGGAATGTGCGCTCCTGGCAGGGTTGCCTAAAGCACCGTCTCGTTACTCGCCTCTGGTGAACCATACCCTGGCGAAAAAAAGAAGAGATGTTGTTCTCAAACAGATGCTTGACACCGGCGTTATCACCAACGATGATTTTGAGCACGCGAAACGCCACCCGGTTCCGTCAAAACGTCATGGGCATCAGGCTGTCAAAGCACCTTATTTCACTGAATATGTCAAATCCCGTATGGAAGACCGCCTGGGTTCGCAGCGGCTGTATCACGGGGGGCTGACCCTGTACTCCACATTGTCCGGCCCGCTGCAGGCTGCGGCTGAAACGGCTCTGAAACAAGGCATTAACGAGCTTTACCATCGCATGAAACAAAAGCATATTCAAAATCCAGATCCGCAGGCCGCTTTGATTGCCTTAGATGTCGAAACCGGTGCAATTCTGGCTATGGCAGGCGGAAAAAATTTCGACCGAAGTCCGTTTAACCGTGCAATCAACGCCAGACGGCAACCTGGGTCCGCATTCAAGCCGATTGTGTTTGCCCATGCCGTCGAACGGGGATTCACCCAGAACACGATGCTTCTCGACGCTCCGGTCGCATATAAAGGCGGCCCGAACGGTGGAGATTGGGAGCCGCAAAATTTCTCCAAAACCTACAAAGGGGAAATCACGATGCGGACGGCCCTGGCGTTGTCCAAAAACATCCCGGCTGTGCGTCTGATTGAAAAGCTGGGCGTGTCTTCGGCGATTGAATTTGCCCATTCACTGGGCATCCAGTCGCCCCTTCAGCCTTATTTATCACTGGCGTTAGGCACATCCGAAATGACACTTCTCGAGCTGACCGCGGCCTACAGCGTTTTCCCGAATAAGGGGAAATACATCGAACCCTTTGCCGTTTCAGAAGTCATCGATCCCCACGGCCGGATTATCGAACAGAAAAAACCGATTGAGCGAATTGTCATGTCCCGCGAAGGGGCGGCTGTGATGGTAAACATGCTGGAGGCTGTCATTCGCGAAGGTACCGGAAGACAGGCAAAAATTCTCCACAGACCGGTCGGGGGCAAAACCGGGACCACAAACGATTATAAAGATGCCCTGTTTGTCGGATTTTCTCCCCGGATTGCCGTAGGCGTGTGGGTCGGAAATGACAACCACACGACCTTGGGAAAATGGGAAACCGGCGCTCGGGCAGCCCTTCCCATATGGATTCGTTTCATGAAAAAAGCGCTTGAATCCGAGGAGGTATGTTTTTTTGACATTCCGGATAACACCGTAAACGCCCCGATAAATCCCCGCAACCAAAGACGTGCCGTCTCCGATACCGCCGGTTCCGTAAACGCCCTGTTTATAAAAGGGACCGAACCGCGTTAAATGCGGACCCGCGATGGTTTCGATGCGTCCGGATTAAAGGCAGATCCGTTTTCAGGATCGGACAAGCCGACGAATCCTGCATCCCTTCACCGGCTTGTCCGGCTGTCATTTATTCATCTGATACAGCTAAAGCCAAATCCGCAAGTCCCAGCGATTTTAGTTTTTCCTGTGTCGGCACCCCGTTCGCATCCCATCCGCGGGTCTCATAGTACGCCGGAAGCATCTCAGGCAGGCGGCTGACGTTTCCCCTGGTCGGTCCAAAGGGAACCGGGTCGTTGAGCAACCTGGGCGGAAGTGTATCATCCGCCATGGTCAAACCGGCTTTCAGATTGAACAGCCGTTCCAGGTTATAGATTCTTTCACCGCATTCCAGTATGCTTTCAGGCGTGTAGTCCACGCCGGTAACCGCCGCCAGCTGGGCGGCGATATCCTCCGCTCCCAGCCCGAATGTGGTAAACAGGCATAATCCGGCAGAATCCACGGCCGCGGTCAGGTCCTGAAATATTTTCAACCAGACGTCCTTGCCCTCAACCGCCTGGGGATCGAGTTTTTCAGGGACTCCGAGAATTTCCGGAGAAATCAGATAACCGCGGACATGACATCCCCCGCGGTTGGATGTGGCATATTCCAGTCCCATGCCTTGAACGCCTCTGGGATCATACGCCGGCATTTCCTGTTTTTTAACGGACATGGACAGTTCGGGATAGCCGTAAAAATCCGCCAGACGATAGGAGCCTTCCGCGATTTTGTCGCCGAATCCATCCCGGGTCGCCGCCATTTCGGTCAGCCGGACCACGGCCTCGGCATTCCCGAAACTCAGATCCATACCGGTGTCGGCCCGGGTGATAACGCCTTTTTCAAACAGCTCCATGGCACAGCCGATCGTCGATCCCACGGATATGGTATCAATGCCCTGCTCGTTGCAGATAAAATTTGCCTTGATAACGGCGTCCAGATTACTGACCCCGCACTGGGCCCCGAACGCCCAGGCAGATTCATATTCCGGTCCTTCGCCAAACCCCTGAAAAACCTTATTGGTAACCCGCGTTACCCGCCCGCAGGAAATATTGCACCCGAAACAGGATTTTCTCTTGATCAACTGGTTTTTCGCCAGTGTTTCTCCGCTGATCTTTTCAGCCTCGTCGAAAAACGCCTCCTGAAAATTTCGGGTGGGCAGCGCCCCGCTCTGATTGATGATATTCATCAGAATATTGGTGCCCAGGGCCGGCAGCCCCTCGCCGGATACCGGATGCGCCGCCAGTTTGGCACGAACGTCCAAAGCGACCTGTCGGGCTTTTTCCGCATCGGCCGGCACTACGCCGCCGCTGCCAAGGGCAACGACAGCCTTGAGTTTTTTGGCTCCCATGACGGCCCCCACGCCGGAACGACCGGCCGCCCGGTCCTTATCACACATGATACAGGCCATTTTGACCAGATGCTCACCAGCCGGTCCGATACAGGCGACTTTAGCCGTAGGCGCCGTTTCATCCAAAAGCACGTCCGTGGTCACGCCGGTCGATTTACCCCACAGGTGAGATGCATCCCGAAGTTGCGCCCGGCCGTCCTCGATATAGAGATAAACCGGCTTTGCGGAAACGCCTTCCAGGATCACCAGATCAAATCCGGCATATTTTATCTCCGGGCCAAATAACCCACCGGAATTGGATGCAGAGACCGCTTCGTTCAGAGGCCCTTTGGCGACGACATTATACCGGCCCGTGGACGCGCCGAGAGCTCCGGTCATGGGCCCGGCGGCAAAAATCAGTTTGTTGGCCGAACTCAGCGGGTCCACCCCGGGGTCGACTTCATCCACAAAATAACGGGTGCCCAGTCCTCGAGAACCAATATAATCCTTTGCCCACTGTTTGTTCAGTGGTTGCGATTCAACGGTACCATCCGTGAGGTTCACGCGAAGTATTTTTCCAATCCATCCGTACATGATTTACACCTCCTTTCCGAATACCTGTTCAAATTTATCCGACATCGCTTTCTTACGCGCCAGCGTCTCGAGATCGGCCCTCACCCACTGGATGGCATCCGTCGGACAAAACCGGGCACACTCCGGTTCGCCATCACACACATCGCATTTGATGACCGATCGGCTTTCCCTGTCGTAGGAAATATTTCCGAAGGGACATGCGGACACACACATTCTGCAGCCGATGCACTTGGCCGCATCGTAGTCCACCACGCCGGTTTCAGGGTTTTTCTCCAGTGCGTGCACGACACACACCGCTGCGCAGGCCGGTTCTTCACACTGCAGGCACGTCAGCGGCACTGAAAATTTCAAGGGACTGGTCAACACTTCAATCCGGGATTTAGACGGGCGAAACGCGCCTTCATGCTTCAGGGAACAGGCCAGTTGGCATGATCGGCAATCCACACAGTACTCGGGTTGCAACAACAATACATGGTGCATGCGGTAACCTCCTTTTACGATTTTCGGTTGTGCACATTCAGATCTAAAGTACGCCCTTTTCGGTTTATCAAGCTGCTTTACCAGGGGGCGCGAAAGGAATAAAACCCATTTTGTCTGCGCAACACCGGGGGCCACAGTTTTTTGCGAGCGGTGCGGTTTCAATTGAGACAACACCGCACGTTAAAAAAATCGCCGCTTAAAAAATAGGTTATAAAAAGTTGATTTGGATTATTTATTTCGACTTAACCGGATAAGGAAATGCTGTCAAGCTAATTTTTCGCCGATGCGAAAGCCGCATCAGGTATAAATCACATTGATGGGAAGGGGAGGGTATTTCCAGGTCCCGGGGTTCGGAAGAATGTACTGAGAACTCACGGACAGCCAGTTCAAATCCGGTTTAATTTCCCGAAGTTTTCCGTCCTCCGGCGATCGGGCCTGATTAGTGGGGGTATAGGTAGTTTGAAAAATGCAGACATCTTCCCGACCTTCCCTTGCAATTACGTAATGCTTTCGAAATGTTCTCAAAGACAGGCAGGTATCATCCAGAAGCTGAGCGATGGTTTCCCGGGGCAGCTTCATCAGCACGGATTTCGATACCCATCGCTCGCAGATACGGAACATGGCCCTGGCTTCGCTGCTGCCGGCGTAGATGGTGGAGATACAGGGAATCCGTCTCAGGTACTGGGCCGCCACAATAGCGGCCGTTCGTCTACCGCCTGCCATTACCGGCAACCCGTAGTACTCAAAAAATTTTTTCTGCACATCTTCGGCGTATTTATCGCCTTTTTCGTATAAATCCTTAGAGATATATCGAAGATTTTTCGCCAGATCCTCTGCCGCCTCGGAAATCGGCCAGTCGATTCTGACATGAAAATGGCTGAGAATATAACGGTCTCTGACGCGACTTGAGGCATCCCGTTGAATCAGCAGAGCATAATCCACCGGGAGAAGGTTCTTGAGAAAATTAAAAAAATTGATCGATTCCAAGCTCTTCTGGTTTCTGTCAAATGCCTGATCGAGCCGAAGAGTCTTTGAACGCAGAAGGTTGGTCTTGGTCGTCTGGTTCACATCAAAAAAACGAATATATTTTTTATGGGCCGCCGGGATGGAATCTTCAACAAATATAACCAGAAAGGTATTCTGGCATTCAAATTCCAGATCTGGAATTCGGGCACGGGGTTTTAATTCCCGCTTTTCAACAAACGGATAAGGCCGGCCGGACCGCTGGAAATTCTCATAGGAATCAATCAACGCATACTGAAGCATGAACTGATCGAGTTCATCTCTCAGCAATTCATAATACGATCGTCTCAATCGATTGGCTAAACTTAGATCTTCCCTGACGCACCAATACGGCAATGTTATCTCCCGATCATACTCATTTTATGTAGTTCCTATTCAGAAACAGCCTTTGCGCTCACAATGAGCTCAAGACGAATTTACGGATAAGCACAACCCTTATCCACTTATGCTGCACTACCCGTGTAATTCATAGAACAAAATTTTATTGTAAGGATGTTGTAAGGAAATTCAGTTGAGTCAAACGGCCTTCATATTCATAGCACCATATCCAGGCAGCGTCAACTTGAACCGTTATGGCGGGAGTTTATTTTTTCAACCCATAGATAAAGTTTTTCGCGATACCGGTAGGCAATCAATCCTGCCGTCAGGCATACCCCCCCCACCAGGGCAAACAACCCATACATGCGGTCAAACAGAAACGCCCCCTGAAGACTGAGAAGAAACGTGCCGGGAATGCGGCCGATTGCGGCAATCACCATGAACGCTTTCAACGGGATGGCGCTCAGCCCGAGAAAAAAGCACAGATAATCTTTAGGAAACCCCGGAAATACAAACAGAACCAGCAGAACGAAAATGCCCTGATGCTTGACAAACCGGTCGAATTTTTGAAGCTGATGGGGCGGAATCAATCGCCGGATAAAACGTTTCCCCAGAAAACGACCGATCACAAAATTCAGCCAGGACCCGACCGTCAGACCAATGGTGGAATAGAGCAACCCCTGGATCGCACCGAACAGATAACCGCCGATAAAGCCCGTGGCTTCTCCGGGTATGGGGGCCAGCAGCACCTGCAGAATCTGAAGCAGGATAAACACCCCGGGCGCCGCCAGACCGAAGGAATGAATGAACACCTTGATTTTTTCACGGTCCTCAAGTACCTGGCAGTAACCGACCAGCGCGTCCCACAGCGATGTGCGAAACACACACACCATCAGGAGGGCCAGGGCAATTACGACCAGCATGCTCCACAGGATTTTTCGATAGACCGAACGCAGGGGCATCAGCCGATTCCCCCGCGATCCGCAAGGCACTGCCTGAAATCCCGCGGTCTTTCCCCGGTATTCGATATGCTGCGCTTAAGTGTGGTACCCATAACATGAAACTGCTGCCATAAGGCGTTTGGTCAACACGGGGCGCTAATATTTTCTAAAGCGATCCGTAATCTGTGCCCGCAACCCAACATCTATAAAAATTATCCATACCAGCTTTATTTGTCAGCTATTTGAGTCATTCCTTCTGCTTGTTTCCGGCCTTATCCGCGGGCATTTGCGTAAATCCGCGGCCGGATCATATTTTTTTGGCGCGGATACCCGCGGATCTTCTTTGTTATGTAACGCCCGTTCGCTTCGCTCTCTCAAGGTACAGAGATCGCAGAGCCCCGAAACGGCGGTTTTGGATTCTGCGTTCTCCCGCCTCAGGCGAAACGGGCGGTCAATATATCCGGCAAAAAAACCTGTTTTTTTGACAGACGTTAACGAATAGGGCTTCAAACTCGATTCAGCGCCGCAACGGCCGGCAGGGTCTTACCCTCCAACAGGGCCAGGAACGCCCCCCCACCAGTTGAAATATAGGTAATATTGTCTGTTTCCCCGGATTGATGAACGGCAACATCCGTATCGCCGCCGCCGACGATGGTCATCGCCCGGGAACGCGCCACTCTTCGTATCAACTCCATGGTGCCGTTGCTGAAGGCCTCCATTTCAAAAACTCCGAGAGGCCCGTTCCATACGATGGTTTGCGCATCCTGCAAGGTTTCTGCAAACAGTCTTACCGTGGCAGGCCCGATATCCAGAGCCATCCAGCCATCTGATATGTCCTGAACGGAAACCACCTTTGTTTCGGCGTCATTTGCCACTTGTTGCGCGACAACCGCGTCTTTCGGAAGATATATCTTTATACCGCCGGCCAATGCCTCTTTCAGAATGGAATCAGCCGCCCCGAGCAGATCGGTTTCAACCTTTGAACTTCCCATGTCCATGCCCTGGCTTTTCAAAAACGTATTGGCCATGGCACCGCCGATCAATATATTGTCCACGTGATGCAGCATGTTTTTCAACGCGCCGAGTTTACTCGACACTTTGGCACCGCCAATGATGGCCGTCAAAGGTCTGCGGGGAGACGTCATCGCCTTTTCAAAATAATCGAGTTCCTTTTTCAGAAGAAATCCCCCGACAGATACCGGGGCATACTTTGTAATCCCCACCACTGAGGCATGCCGTCGATGACTCACGGCAAACGCATCATTGACGTAGACGTCACACAGGGCGCCCAGGCGACCGGAAAACGTATCGTCATTCTGCTCTTCTTCGGCATGAAATCTCAGATTTTCCAGCAGGACCACCTCCCCGGCCTTCATGGCGTCTATTGCCTCCGCCACGTCGGATCCGATACAATCATCGAGCAGCCGAACCTCTCTGTTCAGCAAATTCCTCAAATGATCTGCCACCGGCGCCAGGCTCATTTCCGGGACTCTTTTGCCTTTGGGCCGCCCCAGATGTGACATGAGAATCACTTTTGCCTCCCGGTCCATCGCATATTGAAGCGACGGCAACACCGTTATTATCCGCGTGTCATCCGTAATATTGAGTTGGGGATCCAACGGAACGTTGAAATCAACCCGGAAAAGCACTTTTTTATCCCTGATCGGTACTTCATCCAGAAATTTCATGAGTTCCTCCTTAAAATTGAATGGGGCAGGATTTGTTTCTTTTTACGATCAATCTGTTTTTTTCTGGACCACCGTTGGAAAAAATTCAGCATGCCGGCGTCAGCAGCATTATCGATCATTTCATCCTGAAGCTTCACCCCCCCGGGTTGGCTCATGGCCCGACGCAGGCACTCGGTTTTAAACGAACACGCAAAACATGTCTCCGGGGGCGTTCTGAGACCGTCCTCCCCTTTTGGAAACACGACGTCCAGATTACCGAAACAATCGGGATATTCTCTGTTTTCAGGCATTTTCTAAAATTCCATAGCGCACAGGCCGCGGTAAAACTTGATTTTACATGGTTCGCGCGGAATTTTCGGAGGCAATGGTTACCCGGACCAATGTTCCGCAGGGCGTTTTACGACTTCACGTCAAACTCCCGAATCATTTCTGAAATGTGTCCGTGATCTGCGAAGCTGAAATACCGGTTGTTTCCAACAATCAAATGATCATGAACCGAAATTCCAACCGTCATGCAGGCAAAAACCAGGCGGCGGGTAATGGAAACGTCATCACTGGACGGATTCGGGTCACCGGAAGGATGATTATGTGCAAAAATGACGGCGGCCGCCCGGTGATTCAGGGCCGAGCTGACAACCTCTCTGGGATAGACGGCGCTGGACGTCAGGGAACCTTCAAAGAGGGTGTCCACGGAAATAACTTCATTTTTAGCGTTCAGAAAGATGACCTTGAAACATTCCCGGTGCCTGTCGCGCATATTGTGGTACAGATATTCAAACAGCCGCCCGGAATTGGAAAGCGTTTCCCGACCAATCAACCTTTTTTTCAGATACCGGTCCGCAACCGCCTTGATCAGTTTGATGCCGAACACATTACGGGGTCCGATTCCCTCAATTTCACAGAGTTCGGCTTCCGAGGCTTCAAAAACCGCCTGAAACGTTTTAAACTTCTTCAGGGCCGCCTTGGCGCAGGCTTTGCAATCTTTTCTCGGGGTAGCCAGGCTCAGGAGAAGTTCAATAATTTCATAATCGTGAAATCCGGACAACCCGGATTTCATGAATTTTTCTCTCAGCCGTTTCCTGTGGCCTTCTCCCGGATTCGCTTTCTCATTCATGCGAAGCGTATTCATCGTTTACGCAGGCGATCCAGTCTTCGAAAAAACCGACCGAAGCACCACTTAAGGGCATTTCCGCCGTCACCGTTCATCCAGTTCCTGCTTAAGCGTTCGGGTCATCAAGCGGTACACACCTTCCTTTGGTGAACCATCCTCATAAAGGATATGATAGACTTCATTACAGATCGGCATTTCCACATCCAGCTTTCGAGCCAGGTTATATACGGACTTGGCGGTTTTTACACCCTCGGCGACCATTCGCATCTCGGAAAGGATATCACTCAGGCGCATTCCCTCCCCGATCTTTTTTCCGACGGTATGATTCCGGCTCAAGTCTCCGGTACAGGTCAGGATTAAATCGCCGGCACCGGCAAGTCCCATAAAAGTTCTCGGATTGGCTCCCATTTTTACGCCCAGGCGCCTGATTTCCGTCAACCCCCGCGTGATCAACGCCGCGCGGGTATTCAACCCCATACCCAGGCCGTCGATAATTCCGGCGGCAATGGCAATCACATTTTTGACCGCACCTCCCAATTCCACACCAATCAGGTCATCACTGGTATATACCCTGAAATAGGGTGCGGCAAACACGCCCTGAAGCAATGATGCCACCTCCGCATCCATGGACGCTACGGTCACGACGGTCGGAAATTTCCGTGCCACCTCCCGGGCAAAGCTGGGGCCGGATATGACGGCAAACCGCTTTGCCGGTATCTGCGGCAGCGTTTGCTTCAATACGTCAAACATGGTCAGGCATGTGGTGTTTTCGATCCCTTTGGAAGCCGTTACCACGATCGTTTCCGACGAAAGGCTGCCTGCAAGACGTTGAGCGGTCTCGCGCATCACGTGCGACGGCACGACCAGTACGACAATGTCTTTGCCCGATACCACCTCGGAAATATCGTTTGAAGGAACGAGATTTTCAGACAACCTTACGCCAGGCAGAAACACCTTGTTTTCACGAGTGGTTATGATCTGCTCTTTGACCTCTTTCTCATACACCCAGAAATCAATCCGCCGGCCTTTCTCCGCCAGCAGATTCGCCAACGCCGTGCCCCAGCTCCCGCCACCGACAACGCCAATATTTACCTGTTCCGCATCCATATCCACTTTACTGTTCATGGTGCCCCAATCAACTTTTTTCAATAGAATTTTCAAATAAGCGCCGGCTCTACTCCTCTTTTTCCGCCAGTCTGGCCGCACCGGTCACCCGTTCCCCCGGCTCCAGGCCCATCAGCTTCACCCCCTGGGTATTTCGGCTGATGACGGAAATCCCTTTGATTGCCGTTCGGATAATTTTACCCCTGTCGGTCATAAGCATCAGATCATCATCTTCGTCCACCAGCAGTATCGCCACCACCGGACCGTTTCGATCACTGGTTTTTATGGTAATTACGCCCTTTCCACCACGTCGCTGGATCGGGTATTCATCGATGGACGTTCTCTTTCCGTAACCGTGTTCCGTAGCGGTAAAGAGCGTCTGCCCATGGGTCAGCACTTCCACGCCCACGATTCGATCGTCCGCGGAAAGCCTCATGGACCGGACGCCTCGAGCGGTCCGGCCGGAGGGCCGGATATCAGACTCATGAAATCGAATGGATTTCCCCATGGCCGACCCCATAAACACGTTATTGGTGCCGTCGGTCAACCGGGCCGCAATTAACTCATCACCGGAGAGAAGATCAATGGCAATAATCCCTCCGGCCCGGGGACGGCTGTACGCCATTAAATCCGTTTTTTTGATCAGGCCGTTCTTGGTCGCCATCAGAATATGGCTGCCGGGTTCAAAGGACGGAACCGCCAGGACCGTAGACATCTTTTCATCTTTTTCGAAATTCAGAAGATTCACGATGGCCTTACCCCGACTGGCGCGCCCGGCCTGGGGGATATCATAGACCTTGCACCAGTATACCTTTCCGAGATTGGTGAAAAACAGAAAGGTGTGATGCGTCGAGGCGACAAACAGATGCTCGACAAAATCTTCTTCCTTGGTCCCCATCGCCGTCTTGCCCTTTCCGCCCCGACGCTGACTCTGGTAAAGCGTGATGGGATTTCGCTTGATGTAGCCGCTGTTGGATATCGTAACGACCATATCCTCTTCCACGATCATGTCTTCGATCGTAATTTCCCGGGTAGACTCCACGATTTCCGTTCGGCGAGCGTCTCCGAAGGTTTCCTGAATTTCGGTCAGCTCTTCCTTGATGATATTGAGCACCAGGCGTTCGCTGCTCAGAATTTCTTCGAACCAGGCGATGTCTTTCAGTACTTTTTCATATTCTTCCAGGATTTTGTCCCGCTCAAGTCCGGTCAGACGCTGCAGACGCATATCCAATATGGCCTGGGCCTGAACCGGCGTCAGTTTGAATGCTTCCATGAGTCGCTCTTTGGCCTCTTTAGGCGTTTTAGAGGAACGAATCAATTCCACGACCGCATCCAGATGATCGAGAGCGATTTTCAAACCTTCCAGAATATGAGCCCGTTCCCGGGCTTTGGCGAGATCGAATCGGGTCCGCCGAATGATAATCTCTTTACGATGAGCGATAAAATGCTCCAGAATCTGTTTAAGATTCAGTATCCGGGGACGACCGTTGACCACCGCCAGAAGAATGATCCCGAAACTGGTTTCCATCTGGGTGTGTTTGTACAGCTGATTGACCAGCACGCCCGACATCTGATCCTTTTTCAGCCCCAGAGCGATTCGCATCCCCTCCCGATCGGATTCATCCCGGATATACTTGATGCCTTCGATCTGTTTGTTTTTCATCAGTTCGGCAATTTTTTCAATCAACCGGGATTTGTTGACCTGATACGGCAGTTCCGTAACGACAATAGTCTCGGCGCCGGTTCTCTTGTCTTTTTCCACCATCACGCGGGCGCGCACCCGTATAATTCCGCGGCCGCTCCGGTAGGCATCGTAAATGCCCCTGGTGCCGTAAATAATTCCCTCAGTGGGAAAATCAGGGCCGGGGATGTGCTCCACCAGATCCTGCCAGGTCATGTCCGGACGATCGATCAACTCCTTGATACCGGAGATGACTTCCGAAAGATTGTGCGGTGGAATGTTCGTGGCCATGCCGACGGCAATCCCGGAAGACCCATTGACCAGAAGCGCGGGAAATTTGGCGGGAAGCACCGACGGTTCGAGCAGGGATTCATCATAATTAGGCGTAAAATCAACGGTTTCCTTTTCCAGATGTTCAAGCATCAGATGGGACAGACGCGTCATCCGGATCTCCGTATACCGCATGGCCGCTGCGGGGTCTCCGTCGATGGAGCCAAAATTTCCCTGCCCGTCGACAAAGGGATACCGAAGAGAAAAATCCTGGGCCATCCGAACAATGGTATCATATACCGCGGTATCGCCGTGGGGATGATATTTACCGATCACGTCCCCGACAATACGGGCGGATTTTTTATAAGGTTTGTTCCAGTCGTTTTTCAGCTCTCCCATCGCGTAAAGTATTCGACGGTGAACCGGTTTGAGCCC
>Ga0272441_10001950_pt1 | contig 43089 bp, 42 predicted proteins | sample SSMProp6N_FD_193582 | JGI IMG/M metagenome (GOLD analysis project Ga0272441, IMG submission 193582) | Marine sediment archaeal communities from Little Sippewissett salt marsh, Falmouth, MA, United States - SSM-Prop-6N | ecosystem: Environmental > Aquatic > Marine > Wetlands > Sediment ...
CGAAAAGACCTTTCCCTGGTCTTACCAGATGGACATCTGTTGCTTTCCACAGCTTTTTCCGAAATCTTTAGTCGCGTGTTGTATGAATTACACACCACCAAGCTTATCGATACTCGTATTATTCAACAGGATCTCCATCATATTGAGGTGCAACTGGTTATCGATAAAAAGCAACAAACAAGTAAACCCTCTGTTGACGAAATCATTTCTGTCGTGAAAAAAGGATTTCAGCAGAAGACAGGGCCAGACGTCACGATTACTGTACAAGAAGTAGATCATTTGGAAACACGAGTTGCTCGTATCGTTTCCAAGGTTGACAGAAGGAAATTTCAAACAGGTCAGTATCTGTAATTGTCTAAAATTTGAACAGTACTTCCGAATGCAAAAAAACGCCAAAGAAATTTACCTTCTATTAACTAGTAATTTTTCTATCTAAACTATTCAATGCCAAAAACCTTGGTGATTTGTTTTAACTCTTGATAACTCAGTACCCTCTTATCTATCGCTTCAAGGAATGCTTTCTCCGCAATTTTTGATTTATCATCTAAATAATAGACCACTCTACCGTACATCCTCGTTCTTCTTATCTGTGGAAAATCCTTCTTTAATCGAATATATTCCTCTAAACCATATCTATCCTTGGATAAAGCATAGCCTTTTTCTACAAGTTCTTTTAAAAGATCCAAAGATTTACCAGAAATACCTTTGGAATAATGATATGTTATGTTCATTGGTGTTCTTTCAAAGACGTTTCTTTTTAACATATCTCTATCGATCCTTATATCCTTTGTATGAAACAGAACCGTCTCATACGAAAGCCCAAACTTAATCGCTGTATCAATCTTTGAATTAAACTTCTTCACATACTTTCGAATTTCTTGAATCTGAGCATAGGATAATTCTTCTCTCATCAACCAAGAGGTTTTTAGGATGTATAATAAGCTTTGTAATTACTGATTCATTGGCATAAAAAAAGAAAAAAATGGTGGGGATTAGGTCAATGACGCCTCAAATTCGTGCCACGCTGCTAGATAGGTTTCGTCATCACATTGCAGGATATTGTTATATGGATCTCTGAAGGCTGCATAGATACGATAGGCCCCGTTGCCATTGACCAAATCATCGGTGTTTACCAGGCCATTGAAGATAAGATCTAGGGCAAGCTGCTCACTGACATTGATGGTGCGTGGTGTGGTCTCATTGATTGTGTCGTTGTCCACGACCCAGTCTTCTTGTGTATCGTTATAATACTGCACCTGAATCAACAGATACCCAGAGATATTCGTAGAACCAGTATTGGTGATCTTGGACTGAAGAAAGCTCAGTTCCTCGCCAATATTCAAGAACCCATCTGATTGATTAGTGGTATGAAACGTAGCATTCAGCCAACTGCTATTGCGTGCCACATCAGAGACTCTTACCTCATCAAGATACCCTTTTAATGCCTCATCACTGCCGCAAGAATATCCTATTCTGGCCATAAACGACGACCCATTGCTGACATTGTACGGTTCACAGGTTCCACCATCGTTCTGTCTTGTGGCATTCTTGTAGAGTGACAGGTTGTTTGCCTGATAGTTGACCACGCCAGCTTGATAGATCCACTGCCCAACAAGATCAGCACCAGGTTCGTCTCCAATGGCAACTGCTCCATCGGTCACCGATTGGTATCTGGTTTGGAACAGCCTGCCGTCCTGCAAGCCAGAGCGATGCTTGGCAGCCCACAGATCAGGATACCAGTCCGCATCACCGAAATACAGCATGGTTTCATACTCATTCCTGTTCTCGTCAATCTTCCACCACCCCTCCAAGGTGACACTTTGGTTGGCAAACTTATAGGCATCATGGGTAATGGTAAAGTAGTCTTCATTCCAGCTCTCTCCATCCAAGTATACTCCATAGCCAACTTTACCGGTCTGCTCATAGGTGGGATTGCCTCCTGGTGTGCCATTCCGTGTCCACGTGCTATCCTTAATCGAGCGGGCACCCTGAGCTTGTTCATTCATATGCCATACCCCAAGATAGTGATCATCCCACACGCCTGTGCCATTCTGCCCGTCCGTTGCATTACTGTTGTTGTAGTACAGATAGAAAGAGGTATCCTCTGTTGAAGAAAGGTCAACCTTGACCCATACATAGCTGCCACTACTCGCATTCCACGACTCGATTTCATAAGGTAGTTCGGTAACATTATCAGTCGCGACAAATCGGATGCTGTCACCACCGTCACTTGCTGCACCAATGGTTGCATTTACCACGACCAAGACAGGAAACTCTGGAAGGTCAGCATCCACAAAGCTAGCGTTCACCGTTACTTTCTGGTAGTGATTCCAGCTGGCGTTCCACCAGGGATCCAGGTAGTAGAAATGATGATTTGCTATGGCCTCCTGCATGCTTTCCCCGTGGGGCTTGATGCCAAACCAGTATTTGCCCTTGGCACTGGTGAGTCCTCTAAAGGGCACGTCGATCCAGGCCCGTGCCTTGTAGCGCACATCCTCTTGAAGGTTGGCACTGACCCTGTACCAGGTGTCGTATCCCTGGTACTCATGATGGAGTACGTCAATATCTCCCTGGAATCCCTGCCAATCCCAGAAGGTCTCTTGATACTGGTAGGCTTCGTAAACATCATCCCTGTAGGTCATAGTGATGCAGTCACCATTTATCTCGTAGTCATTAAAGGCAATGATGAGGCTATGTTCGCCCTCGTTAAACTCGAGTCTGTACAGATACGTGTTGTTTTCATTGCCGTACTCGACACCGTAGTCTCCATAGTGTTCCATACCCAATGCTTCATAACCTGTGACACCGCAGAAGGTGATTTCCTCCTCTTTTTCCACCCAGTGCCAGGCCTTAAGGTCATGGGTGTAGTTCTTCCAGAGTTGGAGATTTGTTGGCCGAGCTTCTGCGGTATTGAATCCAAACAAAAAGTCGATAGCGCCACTGTACTGTTTGGATTCCAGTTCTACCTCCACCCATCCGTCACTGGTGATGGTATGGGGCGTTACTGACAAATATGCATCTTCATTGTTAAGATATACCGAGTCCCCCTCGATAGTCCAGTTCCCCTCAGGTGGATTAGGGGGATCGGTGATGTTAATGTCTTCATTAGCCCCATAACTGTCTTCCACCGTACAGATACTTATGGTTGCAGTTGCTGAGACATTAAAGCTATGTCCTAAAGAGATATTGCTGTTATTTAAGACATCTTGAGCCCAAATAGTATAATTATATTGCCTCCTTTCCCACGTGTCTGAAAAAACATACTCGTACGTATCATTTCCGACCAAGGTCATATTGGTATAACCATAGCCAGTAGTAAGACCAGGAGAGGTAATATTGATCTTCACAGAGTCTATACCATAGTCAGCAGTGACCTCTGCCGTAATGGTCACATTGTCACCGAAGCCAACAGGATCTGGTGCTGCAGTGACATTGGCAATCTCAGGTGGCGTTTCATCTATCGTATAATTACAATAAATAGAATACATCCTGCTCTGATTGGTAAAATTCCCTGGATTGGGAGGAACACCAGGCGGATCACCATCATAGGTCTCAAAGTCGTATCTTCCCAGAGGATCTGATATCTCAGTACTATAGAGTGCAGTGCCAGTGTAACAAGACCAACAGGTCAAGATGTATTCTGTTCCTTGCGTCAGTATGGGTTTGGGATCTGAAAAATTAAAGGTCACCCAGCGGGGATCGTAATATACATTAGGAATTTTTGCTTCCGTAGCTCCCACCAGCGACTGATTATCAGCTCGATAAATCATGCACTTAAACTCGGATAAAGCTTGAACTGGGGGCCGCTCTTCAATGTAGGCAGTGATATTGTCTGCAACAGCACTGTGCTGGATCATAAATACGGCACCAGCAATTCTATTATTGAGGTTGCCTTCATATTCATAGTCAAATACCTCATAACAACCAAAAGGGTGATAGAGTTGCACTATGTCAGAAAGATCTGTATCATTATGAGAGTCAGGAGTAATGCCCACGATTCTATTAATTCTATTCGTGGAATTGTATAGATACAGTTGCAGTCGATACTCGCCATCGGTTTGATTGTATGGGAGAGGTATGGTAAATTCCTTTTGTGCTCCTGATGAAGTAATCGTATAATTAAAGAATTCAGTATGGATACTGTCACCTGATGGATACTCCATCAGTTTGGCTCTAAGCATCACGTAATCTTGGGGCAGTATGGTATCTATGGTACAATTGACGACAATGGAATCATTCAGCGTATCCGCATCATCTGGCGAATCAATAACTTGGTAATTGACATCGGTAAACCAGCAATGAGGGTCAATCAAAAAGTATTTCGAAATATTTAAGGCATATTCAGCAGTAACGTTTATGTCGTTTCTATCTGTATAATTCAATGAATCTCCTTCCGTGTAATTATTGCCTGTCCTATGATATCTATCCCAATACCAATAATACCCCTTTGAAATACAAGCAGCTGTACATCCATATTTCTCAGCAAACACTTTTTGTTCTGTCCCTCCAATAGGTTCACCCTCAGTTTTAATTTGATAACCCGTCCTTTCTTTATATCTCGTTTCGTTAGCTATCTCCCAAATCACTTTCTTATACTCATCATTGTTAATTGACGCCTCTTGAACGGTATCACTTTGGTCAAATGCAAGCTGATCTAGAACAAACCAAAAAACGATATTGTCATTAGGATGGCTGTCACTATAGTGATATGCTCCCCTCAGTCCATACTCTTCGCCAGTGGTAAAGATGAAGGACAGATTGTATTTGGGGGTGATGTTGTGATCTTTGAAATATTTTGCAATACCTAAGACAATAGCACCGCCTACTCCACTATCGCCCGGTGTTTGCCCCCACATCCCGTCGTATCTGTTCGATATAACGGCGATTTCGTCGTTTGGATCTGGTGGTTCACCATTGAGGGTGAGGTTTCCTATGACATTATATGCTTGAATTCCTGGTGTACTTTCCGTTTGTCTAAAAATTTTTTGCTCAAGTAATCCACTCAACGTTGTTGTTGAGCTGTTGCAAACCAAAAAATCTCCGGTAGAATGGTTTAATGTAAATGTTATAATCGCTGGAGTGGTACCTAAGAAAGGACCAGGACTGTCCCACCTTACCTGTGTGGGCATCATAAAATGATGATTAAAAGAATCGTATAAAATAAATGCCTTACACTGAGATAATCCTAATAAACCTCTTATTCTATTTAATTCGTACCACGCAACTGTTTTTATTGCATAACAATAAAGATAATGTATAATATTTGGTTGATTGTCAAGAAAGAAAAAATCAAAAAACTCTTCTGCTGCCAAATGTTGAATAAATGCATCTGAACAATTTTTCAGTTCCGAATGATCTGGGATTCTGTCGATAATTACAAAATCTTCAGATGGGCATAACCAATTACAATCAGTAAAATTATAAGTAAATATTAGGTTTCCAGAGACATCATCTACAAAAACTGTAGTATAATTATCCAACAATTCTTTTATTGAATCACCATCCGAGTCATTAATCCTGATAATCGGATATTCTTTGTTGGAAGTATTCACAGAATATACCCCTTTTGTGACATTAATCAAAATGACACCTGTTGCATCTGTTATATTATCTATCTTACTCTGAGAACCATTAATTTCATCAAAAATATAGACCTGTCCATATTGTTCAGAAGAAGGTTGTATACTATCATTATTTTCAATAAAAGAGGCGTTTCCAACGATAAAACTATATTCATTTGCACTTGAATAATTTGATATATTCATTGAATGATTTGTCAAAGTTCCTGCTAAAGGCCAATATTTCGTCATGTTTCTGGGCCATATAACACATTCTGAGAAATTATATGTATAATTATAATCAGATTCAAAATAGGGGTATGCGCTAGGAAATGGAAAGAATTCTTCATACTCTATAGTGTTATTATATGGATAATTATCATTATTTACAGTTAAAGAATAATTAACTGCTTCTAAAACTGTTGAATATTCAAGATCAGAACCATCAATATGTCCTATGCGTAAAGTGTGAACGTCCTCAAGACCTAAAGCATTCATTTTGGGCAATAAAGTATGATTTAAAGTATAATTACCTCCCCAACTTCCGAAAGATCTACCTTTGGGTATTAAATTATCAGGATATTCATAAATTATATTCGCTAATTCTACAGTCCTATTCCAGATATAATCATAGGGAAAACCCGGGATACTACCCTCGTCTTCATCAGGTGAAGCTTTTACCTGTGAGTGTTCAGGGTTGATTAAAATCAAGGTTGAAGTAATCAATAGCATACATATAAAAATACTCACTATTTTTCTTTTCATACTACTCCTCCCACCATTTATGAATAAGAAATTAACTTTTAATTTTTTCCATTTTTTGAATATATTTGAAACAATACTATTTTTTTTTTTTTCTTAATGAGATTTTATTTCATAAATAAAGATATTGAATGAAAAGATTTTTAAAGAGGAAGAACGATAATATTTTCTGGAGTAGTAATAATGATTAAAAAATCCGTAAATATTTTACTATCACTAACTATATTTAGTTTGTTTATTCTTTCATCATCTGCACCAGCTTTTGATACATTTACCAATAAAATAAAGGCAATACAATCCGATGAATCAATAAGTTATAATTGTTTTAATAAAAATTTTGATATATACGATTTACCTGAGTATGTTGCCAAAGATATATTTCTTAATAGCATTTTTTATCAAAAGAATGGTTTTAGCAATAAAAAGGATGCGCAAAAATATTCAAACAGCAATTACCAGAAAATATTAAAGAAGGATATGAAAAGCGGGATTGAATCATTAAAAGACTCAATATGTTCACCATGGCCAATGCATGGTCACGATAAATTACATACTGGTAAAAGTCCTTATAAAACTGAGGATAACTTTGGATCTATTTTATGGAAAAGTGAAACTCAGGGATGGGCAGCTAGTTCTCCAGCAATAGATGATACTGACACAATTTATATTGGCTCGTGGTATTTTTATGCTGTATCTCAGAATGGAACATTAAAGTGGAGCTATAATATTTTACACGATTCAGAGGGAGGTGTTATTGAATCGTGTTGTCCAGTGATTAATAATAACGTAATCTATATTGGAACTCAATCAGGAGATTCTAATTTTTTATATGCTTTTCATTCAAATGGTACAATAAATTGGAAATATTACGAAGGTGGTATGAATAATATTGTTGCTTCCCCAGTCATTGGAGATAATGACATAATTTATTATACATCTGGTGGCGGATATCCGCCAATGGGATATATTACTGCTCTTTATACAAATGGTACATTGAATTGGAGATATGAAACTGGACATGTCATATATTCATCGCCAGCAATAGGCTTGGACGGTACAATATATTGTGGCTCACATGATGGTAATGTTTATGCTTTAAATCCAAATAATGGGACGCTTAAATGGAAATATGATACAGGTAGTTGGGTGCATGGATCACCAACTATAGGTGACGATGGGACTGTTTATATCGGTTCTGATAACGGCTATCTTTATGCTTTTTACCCTAATAACGGTACTATTAAATGGAATATTAATATTGGAGCAATATATGGCAGTCTAGCATTAGATGATGATGGTACTATTTATACAGGTGTTTGGGAAAAAACATTCTATGCGATTAATCCTAACGGAACTATTAAATGGAGTTTTGATACCGGCGATGGTAAAGTTTGGGGATCGTCTCCTGCCCTCTCTGCGGATGATACCCTCTATTTTGGAACCTGTGATCTCGAGTGGGAAGGTGGCATTGAACTCATTGCTCTTTATACAAATGGAACTGTAAAATGGCGAAAAGAACTTGATACAGTGTTCTCTTCTCCAGCGATAGGAAAAGATGGAACCGTTTATATTGGTTCTACTCTTGGATTGTATGCTTTTAGTAAAGAACCAATTAAAGCTGATGCTAATGGCCCATATTATGGATTAATAGATGAGCCTGTACAGTTTTCTGGTAATGCATACAACGGTGTGGAACCATACACGTGGCACTGGAACTTTGGCGATGGAAACGAAAGTGATATACAAAACCCGATGCACATGTACATAACTGCTGACATCTACGATGTTACACTGACTGTAATCGATTTTGAGGGTAACAGTTCAAATGATACAACAACTGCAACCATTGCTGAAGAATATACGCCCATCTCACTTGATATTTCAAAACCGCAACCAGGCATCTATCTCATGGACCAAAAGGTCCTTCCCTTCATCACTCCCATTATTTTAGGTAGAATTACTATTGAAGTAGAAGCATCACAGATCGAATTTGGCATTGATCGTGTTGAACTTTTTATCGATGGAACATTCAAAGCAAATCTGACTGATGCACCGTACTCTTGGACGTGGAGCGATAGAGTATTTTTGAGGCATACGATTACTGTTATTGCCTATGATAACTCTGGACAAAACGTAAGTAAGGTATCGACCGTTTGGAAGTTCTTCTGATTTATGAAAAGATTCTAACATAGTCACCCCTTCCACGTAATAAATTGCATCGTTTTGACTGGGGTACAACGTCTATCGATATTATTAGTTCAATTAATATTCTTGATTTTATAGCTTTTTTGGTTGCTTCCTTGGTTTATTCCAGTAAGGGCTTTTACATCTAGGACAAACTAGTGGTTTTTCCTTTATCTTTGTTATCCACTTATGTCCACATCGTTCGCAGGTACATTTGAAGACTGTTGCTTCTTCAATGCTCATTGATCAGAGTATGAAAGTTTTATTATATAAAATTTACCTGAAGTATATTATTTAAGGTAAAATTTAAATACTATGAACTATATACCTTAAGTAATACATTGTAAGTAAATACCAAGGAGAGGGTTGTGGCCTCCCTTGGTTTGGGGACATCGTATGCGACCAGGCACACGAATAATCTCCAGCAAAAACATAGAACTGGAGATATATAACACATTCGAACTATTCAATAAAGAAAAAAATATTGGTATAGCAGACTTCATAGAAAAACTCGACATCTCCCCAATAATCAATAATATTAATAATATATTAATTGATAAAACTATCTATACGAATTTATATTTTAATTATTTAGAAAAATAATTTATTATGTTCTTTATGACAGTAATATTAGTTAAGAAAATAAATTAAGGAACTGAGATAGTTAGTGGGTTGCTTAAAATGCATGCAATATTGATAAAAAGAATTATAAATATTTCAAATAATGAAGCAAGCAAACATCCCGGAAGCCAAATTCCATCAACTGTAATTAATCCAGGAGTTTTTTCCTCATGAAGTACAACATAATTTTTAAATAAATAAGAATTTTCTCGAATTTTTTCCAATTCTTTTTCAATATAGTCCGATTTTTGATACAGGTTAGGATCTTCTTGAACTTTCCTCTTTAATAATTGCTTAAGTGTATGAAATTCTGAATCATCCATCCTACTTATTATGTATGTGATCTTTTGTAATAACACATTTTGATTATCTCTATCAGGAATGAACAAGTCAATTTCTTTTCCATTTCCCAAATAATCGGATGTGAGAGTATCTTTATTTTCTATATCTATAACTCTTTTGCTTCTGATTCTAAACAAAGGAGATAATCTTACTTTAGATGATTCTGTACTTTGAAATCCAACAACAGAAGTATATGAGGCGAGTATAATAACAATAACGGCAACGATACTACTGAAGAGTATTTTCTTCTTCATACCTTTCCCCATATGATTTATACATAAATAAGTATTTAATGCTTTCTAACTAAGGTGAAATAATTTAGATATTAATTAAAACTATTTTTATTATAACATAGATTTTATTTATTATTTAAATCATAATATTTAGATGAATTAAATATATATTCGGATTATATATTCGGATTTCTTATTTAACATTCTTAATTTTACAGTTTTTTTAGTTGCTTTCTTGGCTTATCCCAATATGCACTCTTACATTTCGGGCAGACATTGGGATATTCCTCCTTATTGCGTGGAACCCATTCATGTCCACAACGTTCGCATTTGTAACCTTCTAGCATGATTTTTGCCATTTCACTAAACTATATTACTAGTAGTATTTAACTTTAACTGATTAACTTTAAATAAGGAACATACTATTAGTTAATTACTAATAAGTAAATTGCCAAGGGTAAGCTACGAACTCTCCCTTGGCAGGAGTCAATTGAATGCCTTTCCGCAAACAAAATATCTCCACTGTAACCATTGAAAAGGAGATATATAACACATTCGAACTATTCAATAAAGAAAAAAATATCTGTATAGCAGATTTCATAGAAAAACTCGATATTTCAACAACAAAACATCAGGAATATAGAAAAATCAAATTCTCCTACGAATCACTAATTCGATTCATCCTATATCAAAGATTAAAGAAATTCAGATTCATAACGCAAACAAGACAACATCTAAAAAATCATCCAGAAGAAACAATACAACTTGGATTCAAAGAAATACCAAACAGACGGCAAATAGGATATTTCCAAAACCATATACTTGATAATGAAACAAAGGATTTACTTGATTTTATTATAGATAAAATAGAGGAAATCACTGATAAATTTGGAATAGCACTTGATGTAATCTCTCTGAAACAAAATAAAATTAAAAAACATACTAAGACCAGAAATCAGTATTATATTAAAGATAAGAAAACAAGAGAGATCTGTAAACTTGTAAAAAAACGATTTTCGCCTTTTATGGATTTCAAACTAAACTATAATACGATCTACAAAAAGAAACAATTCATAGATCTTATGATACATATGGGGATGACAAGAGATTTTGCAGAAAATGGGAGTAAAACATTTAGAGAAATCAAAGGACAAAAAAGCCCAAACTCAGATACACTCTTGTATCATATCAAGAATCATAATGATCTAAAAGAAATACAAAGAATGTATCGCACTCTTTTTGAAGTGCTATGGGAGACAACTAAACAATCTAACGTCATTGATATCCGTAAATCCTATGATGTTGCCATTGACTACACCGAATGGTTCTATTATGGAGATAGAAGCACTCCTATGGTGGTTGGAAAAAAACCAGAAAGGGGAACCCCAAAATGTTATAAATTCGCAACTATCAACATCGTTGAATCAGGTAAACGATTTACACTGCTTGCAATACCGGTAGGTCCATTTGATAATAAAGAAAAGATTCTCAAACAACTCTTTACATATGCATTAAAAAGAATAAGGATTAAGCGAGTATATGTTGATCGTGGTTTCTTTGACTCAACCTCGATAAACACGATTAAACAATTTAGACTTAAATTCCTTATGCCCTGTACAGCAAATGCAAGGATAAAGAAAATCCTGGATATTATGCCTTCACCAACTGTAATCAATGATTACGAAATGGAAAACACATTGTTCAATGTAGTAATCGTAGAAGATGATGAAGGAAACAAACGTGCATTTGCCACAAATGAACAATTCAATGAAAACGATGTAGATCTTGCAACAAGACTTTTCTTACTATATGGAAAAAGATGGGGAATAGAGACAAGTTACAAAGTCAAGAAACATTCATTCCTACCAAAAACAACATCAAAGAATTATTTGATTAGAATATTTTACTTTTTATTTTCAGTACTATTGTATAACCTTTGGTTACTCGCAGATATCTTGATATGGCTATCTCTTCATGGGGAAGTAAAACAAGACCATCTCATTACCTCAAAATACTTTGGAACTATACTCTATACAATAGATCCTGGAGGAGGATAACATGTTTCCTATAATCAATTCTATATTCTTTTCTTTAATTAGTTTATATTAGATCTATATTCTCTATTTTTAGTAAAAAACCTCTTATTTTTACTCTCAATAGATAAGAAATCCTGTTTTTCTCCATATCAAAACCTATTTATATCCTACTTCTATCCTGAATTTCTCTTATTTTAGAGCACTTTCGGAAGTACTGTTGAAACCGAAAGGTTTTTAAGATTCTACAACCTAATATATTAACAAGTGTTAAATGAGGGAAAATATGAAGATAGTCTTATGTAATGATGGTACCTGTGTACCTCCCAAATGCCCTATTGTTGATGTTCAGAATGACAAGGTCATCATTGGAGAAAAACAGAATATCTGTATATTGACAAAAGAACAATTCAACATCCTAAAGCAGCAAATCAAAAAGGGCGTTTTATAAAGTAGGACGTTCCTACTTTTTTCTTTTTTCTAGTCTGGCAAATACCCTATTTTATTATCGTTATAAAGATCGATACTTTCTTGAATCAAGGTGCGTAGCAACTGTTCCCGTTTGTCATTGGCATCAAGATTCAAGGTTCCGTAAGCCGAAGTATAGTAGGGTTTGATAAAGCCGTCATCGTAGCCTAGGGTAATAAGCGTAAATTGGGGAACGCCGTGAATGTGGTCTTTATCATATAACTCCAAAGCATCTTTAAGGTCCTGAGATGCATGATCAATATTGATATGAACAAAGGTAACATTGGTACCGTTGAAGTCAACGGTTGTATCCAGTGTTTCCTCCTTTTCAAAGTAAATATCGAAAATATCTTGGATGACGGGCTCCATAATATCACAAGCCGCGCACACATCCTCTCGAAAGGCAAGAAAAACAGGTCCTTTGGAGAGATTATCAAGAACAAAGGAAGCATGGGATGCACCTGTTGCAGTGGTAAACGTAAAGTCTAGTACCGTCTTAGGATCAAGCTTAATACAGCTCAAACAGAGAATCTCGACAATGCCATGTTGAACGCGCTCGTATACATCAGTAGTGACCAGAACACCTCCAAAAGCTCCCGCTACCAGAACAAAGGCTGTGATTTGGATTGCAAGTACTGTTTTCATTTACGTCCTCTTATAATGAATAATAGATTTTGGGCAGGTGCTAATACATTTTCCACAGAGGATACATTCAGGATCCCGGACCATGGTAGGAACATCGATACCCATGGGGCATACTGAAGAGCAAGCATTACAATGAATACATTCTTTGGTATTCACTTCAACTGAAAGGTACGAGATTTTATTCAGCGGTGCAAGAAGAGCACCCACCGGACAGAAATAGCGGCACCAACCACGTTCAACCGTGAAAATTAATACGAAAAACAAAACGAAAATAAGAAGTGCTGGATAGAAATAAAAGCTAGGAACAAATTGGCCGGGATTCAGAATTAAAATAGGTATGGTTCCTGTTAAAAACCCAACAGGGCAGATATCGGTAAACATAAAGCCAATGAGAAAAGGAGTAATAAGAACCAGACCAAGAAGACATATATATTTAGTATAACGCAGGTAAGGTTCAATTTTTAAACTTCCCATCTTTTTAAAGAGAGACAGTTTCTGTAATTTCCTTGGAACAGGGCTTGTGGCACGCTGTAATAATCCAATGGGACAGGCCCAACCACAGACTGCTCTGCCTGAAATAATTCCGACCATGCCAATGATGACAAGAGGAAATAACAATAGTTTCCAGGTAATATTCCCACGAAAGACTCCTATCTCTAGCGAACGTAATGGACAAGCTGCATCAGCACTTGGACAGGCATGACAATAAAAGAAGGGATAACACATTCCTGATTTTAGTCCGAAAGCACCTAGATTAGCAGACAACAGAAAAAAGAGTTGTGCAATTTTTCGTTTTACTTGCAGGTTCATCGAAATCGCTTACGCTTTATTACAAATAGTATAAGCCCGCAGGCTAGAAAAAAGGCAAAGCTTTCAAAACCAGGTGTCTTGTCTTTATTGCCATCAGTAGATGAGTTGTTTCCATTGGGCGGTTCTAGATTTAAGTCAAGTTCAGTATCTGTACTTTGGTACCATGTATCATCACCAAAAATATTCAAATTATAGGTTATATACGTTGCATCATCATGACTTAAGGTTATCGTAGCTTCATAGGTGTCTTCTATGTCAGTAGGTGCCATTGTAACATTAAAAGAATCTACAAAACATATTTTTTGTCCACTTGTATTTTTACATTCTTTAACAATCAACCATACTTCATTTATGGTTTCTTCACTTGTAACAACGGCTGTAAAAGTAATCGTAGCAAGAGGTTCAGGTTCTTCAGGATCTAAGGTAATAGTTTCAACAGATGGTTCTGAAGTAACAGTTTGAATGGATAGTAACATGCCTACTATACTACCTATAAACAGGATGTATTTTATCTTCTGTTTCATAAGGTTGCCTCCATTTGATTATCTTAATAATTCCTCTATTTTTGCAGCTAGAGTATCGTAGTCGGTGTAACCAACGTTCGAATAATAAATATTTCCTTTTATATCATAAAGGAAAAGTGTTGGAACTCCACTTAGTTGAAATTTTGTAAGAATCGTTCCATCACTATCATCCAAACCGAATGTCCAATCTAAATTAAATCCTTCTTCTTTATTAAAAATAGATTTTAAATATTGAACATAAGGATATTGTTCTTCGGCAGAGCAAGGACTAGAGCAACTAAATGCATCCTTTAGGGTGATAATATCTTGTGTGTTTTCACCAGCAGATGCCACCCAAACGTCAAGGGATAAAATATCGACAGTGCTAGAATAATTATCTGCAATTTCTCTTAATACAAACATCTGAATTTGGCAAGGTTGACAATGTGCTCCCATAAAATCCAAAATAAGTATTTTACCCAAGTAATCGCTAAAGGTCACTTCCTTGCCATTAAGAAGAGTAAAGGTAAACTCATCGGCATACTTTGAGGACGAATTCGATGATGATAGAACATAATAACTAGCAAATAAAAGAATGATAATACATACAAATAAAAGTAAAAATTTTTTTGGAATTTTTTTCTGTTTAGATCTTTGTAATTTTTTTTGATCTGCTCGCTTTCGTATAGTCATCACCATGAAAGGAATCTAGTATTCCTCTAACTTTTGTTTAAGCATTTCTTTAGGCATCGCACCAACAATCTTGTCAATTAACGCTCCATTTTTAAAAACCAGAAGAGTAGGAATACTCATAATTTGATGTTTTGTCGATGTCATTGGATTTTCATCGACATTGAGTTTACCAAACACTATTTTACCTTGCATCTCCTTTGCAAGTTCTTCAATAATAGGACCTACCATGCGGCAGGGACCACACCAAGGTGCCCAGCAATCAACTACGATGGTTGGATATTTAGAAACAGTTTGATCAATATCTGCATCAGATAAAGTAAGTGGTGCTGAGGGAACATTTCCTTCCATTTTTTTACCTCCGTTCATATACCGTTTTCTTAATTCTTCGAGTTTTCTTTTTTTAATATCTTCAAGTTCATCCATACAAGGCATATAAGTGTTATCATACAAAAAAATTTGTAATGAAAAGAAGGAAGTTTTCCTAAGGATTATCTTGCAACCATTTGCGAATACGCAAATAGCCTATCTTTTTCTCTCCATCAAGCCAGAGAATAGGTGCTGTTTTCTGTAAATCTTCCATGACATGATGTGATTTTGCTAACTGCATATCCTCTTGATTCCATTGAGAAATATCGTGAGGAAAGGTGACAATATCAATATCATTCCGATCTGCAATTAGCTCTTTTGTTTGCGTGCATTTCACGCACTGCTCAAGAGAAAAAAGTATGGTCTTTGTCATGTCTCCTCCATCCGGTGTTTCCTTTTATAGGTCATATCATCTGTCTTGATTTAATGGTTACTATTCAACGAATTACTAACAAACCTTTTTGAATTGTTGGAATATTGTAGCTTGCTTTCTATGCCACCAAACCACAAAATCGTACGAGATCCTATTCATGGAGATATAGAAATTACAGATCTTATTGATCGTCTCTTAGCAACTCCTGAGGTGCAACGTCTCAATAATATCAAACAACTAGGTTTTGCTCATCTCGTGTTTCCTGGCGCGCATCATACCCGTCTTGAGCATTCCTTAGGCGCCTATCATTTAGCAAGAAAGGTAGCCTACAATCTGGAATTATCTGAAGAAGAAACCCAGCTTATTACCTGTGCAGCTTTGCTGCATGATATTGGTCATGGCCCCTTTTCCCATACACTGGAATCCCTGCTCTTCGAAAAATTTCATGTTGACCATGTTGCTCTTACTCAAAACCTTATTCTTGGCAAATATGATATCTACTCCCAAGATGAAAAAAAGGTACTTTCATCAGAACGTGTCTCTGATATTTTAGATGCACAAGCTCTTGATAAACAAGTCATAGCCCATATTATTGCAGGTCATACACCAAAGCAACCCTATCTTGCACAGATCCTGAACAGTACGATTGACATTGACCAGTTGGATTATCTGATGCGAGATGCCTACTATACAGGAGTATCCTATGGATCCATTGATCTTGATCGATTACTCCAAACACTGATGATTTTTCACCATAATCTCGCGGTAAAGAGAAAAGGCGTTAGTGTTCTTGAAAATATCTTAATGGCTCGTGGCTTGATGTACTCTTCAGTGTATTTTCATAAGACCGTGCGTATTGCTGAGTTGATGCTTTCAAAAGCCCTTGAACTTCTTCTAGAACTTGATCCTTTAGAATTCTTTAAAATGACTGATGGAGAACTCATGAGTGCAGTAAAAGAAAAGGGCACCTATCAATACGAGATTGTTACCCGTTTAAAATTTCGTCATCTCTTCAAACAAGCATATATGCTGTCTATTTCTGATAGGGACACCTATGATTCAGGGGTTTTAAAAGCCTTAGAAAAGAATACAACTCGAAGAAAAAAAGAACAGGAATTCGAACAGAAGTGCGGCATTCCTCCAGGTCACATTATTATTGATATGCCTTTACTTGAATTGCAGCGAGCAGAACCACGGATTCAAAAAACTGATATTGGCATCATTGAACATGACCAAGTTCGACAACTTGATGAATTCACCCCCATTGCTCAAGCTATTCGATCGCGTATTGCCCCAGAATGGGTTCTTATGATCATCTCAGAAGAAAAATATCGAACTGTCATTGCTGAAAAAGCAGAAAAAATTCTTCTTGCGTAAAATACTAGAAGAGAATGGGGAAGATGAAGGTGGTGAGGAGAGATTTTAAAAATAACCGTCTCCCCCATTCTTCAGCAATATAAGGAGAAAGAGTATATAAATTTTTGTATACAATAAAAATGTCTACTATAAAATACTGAATATATTTCTCAACTTTATAAATTGAAATATCAAAATATGAAATATTATGAAAAGATTTATATACTAGTTGCTACACATATAATGGGGCAATAAAAACAAAGAAGAGGATTAAAGAACGTAAGGAAATGAATGGAAGGGTTTTTTCATGACTATTATAACATTGAGTGATTTATCAAAAGCGATATCAAATCGAGTAGGTATTGATATTGATGAAGCCAGAAGAGATGCTGGTTTTGTCATGGATATCTTTGGCTTTGATGACAGAGTCATCGATAATGTCCTCGATCCTGAAGACCGTCAGCTTTTCTACATTCTTGAAGAAGAAGGTATGCTTACCACAGAGCGAGAAGAAACGACTCTGTATGATGGGAGGGAATGGAGAACGCATTACTGGAAACTCAAGAAAGAAACTATCATGAGATATTCCAAAGAAACCAACGGAACGCCAAACCTTCTTATCGACAAGAAGCAAATGAGAAACTATTCAGATGAAGATATCTACGATACCATGGAAGAGGACCTCTGGACTACGCGAAAAATTAATGCCTAACTCTTTCATCTCTAGTTTTCTTTCTTTTTTTGTAATAAATTTAATAAGTATCCTTTAGTTCTGGATTTTTTATAACTGGAGGATTCAATTATTTAGGTGATATTATGGTAAAAAGAAAAATACTTCTCAGTTCTGAATCAGTAACCGAAGGTCATCCAGATAAAATGTGTGATTTAATTTCTGATGCCATTTTAGATGATGCTTTAGCACAAGATAAATACTCACGAGTAGCTGTAGAAACAGGGACAAAGAATGGTGGAGTCATGGTCTTTGGTGAGATGACTACCTCGGCCTATATCGATATCCCAAGAGTAGTAAGAAATACCATCAAAAATATTGGGTATACTCAATCTGAGTATGGGATTGAGTGGGAAACATGCTCGGTATGGGTGCAAATCACTGAACAGAGTCCTGATATTTCTCAAGGAGTGTCAAAAGGAGAAGGTTTACACAAACAACAGGGAGCTGGCGATCAAGGAATGATGTATGGATATGCTTGTAATGAAACCAAAGAGCTTATGCCATTACCGATCTCTCTTGCTCATCAACTTGCACAACGACTTTCGGAGGTGCGAAAAAGCGGGGCCATTTCGTATTTACGGCCTGATGGAAAATCACAAGTCTCTGTGGAATATGATGAAAAGGGAAAACCAAAGAGAGTTGATACCATTGTAGTCTCCACCCAACATGATGGTGGCATTGCATATAACCGTATAAAACAAGATATCATAAGCCAGGTCATACGACCTATTTGTAAAGAGTGGATCGATAAGGATACTATTTTCCATGTTAACCCTACTGGTGCTTTCATACGGGGAGGGCCTTATGCTGATGCAGGATTAACGGGAAGAAAAATTATTGTTGACACCTATGGTGGCATTGGCCGTCATGGTGGAGGTGCTTTTTCGGGAAAAGATCCCACTAAAGTGGATCGTAGTGCAGCATACGCCGCTCGCTATATTGCTAAAAATATAATTGCTGCAGGCATTGCTGAACGCTGTGAACTTCAGTTTGCCTATGCCATAGGTGTTGCTGAACCGGTCTCCATTAACATCGATTGTTTTGGAACTAATAAAATACCTTTGGATTCTATTGAAACATTAATTCGAGAATTCTTCCCGACAACGCCCAGTAAAATTATTGAAGCCCTCAATCTGAGACGGCCGATTTACAAAAAAACAGCAGCATATGGTCACTTTGGAAGAAATGATCCTGATTTTACTTGGGAAAAAACAGATAAAGCAAAGCTATTAAAAAAAGAAGCAGGACTCTAAGAACTCTGTTTAATCGGTAACTTAAAGTAGTCTGAAAGATTATTCTCCCAAGGATGGTCAAAGGAGAGAATATATCTATCTGTAGTATAGTATCCATTCTTCTTTTTGTAAGTCTAGTTCTAACTGGATGTGTCACTCTGACAAGTGCCTATGTGCCTGATGCCTTTCTTATTGATGGATGGTATGAAAATACCTCTCTTCGTAACACAGGACTGCAATTTATGGGGATGGAAAAATGGGGAAGTCTTACCTATGAAATCAATGGAAAATTTCCAGCCACCTTAACGGTGACCACATTAAAATCATTAATTATTGCCAATGAAGAAGACATCAAGAAAAAAACAACAGAAGCAATAGATCAGACCTTTAATGACAGAATTATAGTGACAAATAGCACATCAGGAAAAAGACAACTCTCCACCGGTCATGAATCTATATACATGCTCTATGAAGGGTACGACACAAAGGACAACGAAACAGTAAAGATGATAGGAGAAGTATGGAATTGTCCCACCTCAGGAACATCTATCATTTGCATAGGACTGGCCTTTATTTCAAACCATGAACAAGGTGGCCTATTCAATATGAGTCATTGGAACATACTTATCCAAGATCCATTAGGTACTCTTGAGGGATCTACTGGAGAAAAGGGACTAATTTATAACATTGTGTGTCATTAATCTGTCAATTCTGCTTTGTATAATTCTTTTCCAATCGGACAAGAGAGTTTTTCAGAGACTTTGAGGATAGTGTAAGACTTCTCTTTAGGAAGAAGATCATTGACACACAATTCAAAAAAATCACAGCCAATGTGGGGGCAATCCCCTTGAAATATCTTGGTTTGCATCCCTTTCGATAATTTAGTAGGGAGGGCTGCACTAATGGGTAATTCTTTTACCTCGATTACGCACACGTTACCTTCATGCAGATTACAATGATGCTGTTTCTCTCGCACTTCCGTAATTTCGTATAGTCTTCCAGGTTTTAAATTAAAACAGACTGTTTTTAACCTACAATTACGGCATTCGTTTTGTGGTCCACGATATTGAAAATGGGTTCCTTTGAGAGCTAAATGTTCCCCAATAAGTGAAACCAATGGCATTAAATGACTCCTGTAACCTTTGCAAGCCTCTTGGCAGCATCTTCAGTTAACCCTTGTTCTCCTAAAATAGTATACCGCTCTGGTCTAATTTCTTGAGCATGAACCAATGCCTCGATAATATGTTTTTTTGGAATCCCTAGTTCTTTAGCGGTAGTCGGAGCGCCAATATCTTGCAGGAATCGTTGAATCTTCTCCCAATTACCCCCATGGAGGTACATCATCATGATAGCACCTACCCCACATTGCTCTCCATGAAGAGCTTTACCAGGTGCAATTTTATCAAGCATATGGGAAAACATATGCTCAGCACCGGAAGCGGGCCGTGTGTTTCCTGCAACACTCATGGCAACTCCTGATGTAATCATGCATTTGACGGCCTGCCATACTGCTTCCTCGAAACCAGATCGTATATCTTCTGCTTTATCAAGAAGTAATGCAGAGGACGTTTGAGAAAGAGAAGCGGCAAAGGTACTGAATTCTTCGTTTTTCAGTCGATGTGCAAGTTCCCAGTCCTTTATGGCAGATAGATTGGAAACAACATCGGCACAACCGGAGGCAAGCATACGATAGGGTGCTTTACAGATAATAGATGTATCAGCAAGAACGGCCATAGGAGAAACAGCAGTCTTTGAAACTGAACCTCCTTTATCCTTTATAGAAGCTCGGGGGGAAGCCATACCATCATGGGCAGCACTAGTTGGGACACTGATATAGGGTTTTGAAAGTTCAAAGGAAGCAAGTTTTGTAACATCAATAACTGAACCGCCACCGACACCTATGAAAAAATCTGCTTCTTGAGCTGATTTCTTTTTGGTAATAAAATTTACTTCTTTTTGAGAAGGCCATGCGACAGGAATATTTTTTCGAATAATGGGAGATGGAATAATAACGGTTGTTACTTCATAGCTTGCACCAGAAAGTATCTTATCAATGCGTTCTCCCGAAATTTTTTTAGTATTTTTATCACAGACAACCAATGCCTTTTTCTCACGAAAAATGCGACTGCACATTCCTTTTATCTGATCGGTAGTGTTGTGTCCAACAATGACCTCTCGAGGAAATACCATAGTTTTATATTTTGTAAAGCGTTCCATAGGAAACTCGATGACGTAAACCGCTGGTTTAATATATTATTTTTTCCTTGTGGCGTTGCAATGTCATTTACTCAATGGATATACACATATAGAACAATAATTGTTAGTTTTGTTCTCATTAGTGTTTTATGCATAGTGATTGGTGGTGTATATCTCTTTCCAGAGCTTTTTTATGATCAGTGGATATGGAAGTATTATTGGGGACCTGTTGTTGCTGATGCTACGCCCAGTGCTTCAACAGCAATTCATAATGGTGTTGTAGCAAATGAGGGCTACACACTTGTCTCAGAGATCACCTATGGCATTCTTCTCATTATTGCCCTTTTTTATGTGTACAAACTCTTAAAAAAATTACATATCACTATCAATTGGCGGTTTTGTCTTGCTCTCTTTCCGTATATTGTATATGGCCCTGTGACACGAGTTTTGGAGGATGCCAGCTATTTTCATGAGCCTTTTGTCTATTGGTTTATTTCTCCTTTGATCTATCTTCAAATTGCCGGTTTTGCTCTTTTTTTCATTGTTCTTGGATCTCTTTTAGAACGAAAAATGTCACTTCCCCACCTAACTATCAATAGAACAGTCTTTTTTGGAGGAGTAATGCTTCTTCTTCCTTTCCTCTATGATATCAGTCGGTGGTTGCTAGGAGATCAATGGAGTGCTTCATCCGGCGTTCGATTTGATGTTTTTCTTCTTGTTGTTGGGCTGGTGAGTGGGATTTGCTTTTTTGTGTATCTTTTTGCATATTTGTTCAAGAATAATGAGGATATAGCAGTCTATAAACATCCTCTAAATCTTGCAATGATTGGTGGTCATCTCATCGATGGGCTAACAAGTTATATTAGCATCTATGATCCTCTTCAGATGGGACTACCTAGCTATCTAGAAAAACATCCAGCTTCCAATACGTTGATGGAAGTCTGGCCACCTCTTTTTCCCATAGTAAAATTTCTCTTAATTATCCTTGTCATTTATATTTTTGATATCTTGTATAAAAAGGAATTTCAACACCATTATCGTCTTGTTAATCTATTGAAAATTGGCATCTTTATTTTAGGTGTATCACCTGGATTACGTGATCTTTTAAGGGTGACCATGGGCGTGTAACTAATAGAAGCCCTACACTTAACACACTAATGCCTTTTTTTCTAATGCTTCAGGAAGAGCACAACAAGCATGGACTTTCTTAATGGTATAACCCATTTGTGCTGCTAATGTCAATGTTGTTTTTGAGGGAATTTCCATTCGAGTAACTCCGGCTTTCAACGCAGCGGATTCAATTTCTTGTCGTAAATGGACTCTTGGACGAATACAACCAAGAGAAAGATCTTTGTTGGGAAATATCTCTTTTGCTTTTGTGATAATGGTTGAAACAAGGTCAGGTGAGGGAGTCATACAGGCTTGCATTTCAGTACCTTTTGTCGGTCGAAAAACAATGAATACAAGGAGGGAAGGATCGCAATGTTCTTTGATAAGTTCTAGTGCTTTCCATTCTCCCAGTTGTTGTCCATAATGAAGTCCAATGCAGATATGAGGAACGATATAGGGCATACCTGCTTGTTCTAAATTGATAAGAGTGGAAGTATAGGAGTCGACAGATGCATCAAAGCCAAAAATTGCCTGAATTGTATCATCTGATCCAACCACTTCAACAGAGGCAATGTCAACACCAGCCGCTACGATTTCTTCAGCTAACGTGCGGTCAACTATTCCCGTATGTAATTTAACAACGAGATCTGTTTCTTGCTTAATTTGTTTAATTTTTGGTAAGAAGTCTCTTAAATTAAGCATTTCACCTTTTTTATTGCATCCGCCGCTTAGGAGAAATCCAACTGCTCCTTGTCTAGGAAGTTGAGAGACCAAGTGATAAAAGTCTTCTGGATTGGAGAGATTTTGCATATCTCTCAGATAGGTATGATTACAATGTTTGCAATGAAGAAAACAAGCATTTCCGGACATGGAAACTGAAGGAAAGTGTGGCCACACATAGTAGGCTTTAAAAAATTTATCAGTCATCTTTTTCCTCTACCATATCGTGAAGTATCTTTGCTACTTTATCGTTGGAAATATATCCTTCTTTTTGGACAAGCTCCTTAATTTTTATAGTACACTGAGCAAGAGTGGTTTCATCACACCTAATATCATTCTGATGGCAAAAATGTCGAATAATTCGTTTTCCGCTATGTTTTCCAATCACAAATGCACGGTTCCCACCAACAAGAGAGGGTGCAATTGGTTCATAGGTTCTAGGGTTTTCTAATATTGCAGCAACATGAATTCCTGACTCATGGGTAAAGATATTGTCGCCAACAAAGGGTTGTGTCTTTGGAATGGGCATCTTAACAAAATTTGCCACCATTTCAGAAAGCTCTCGCAACTGGGTTGTATCGATGCCTAAATCTTTTTGATACAGAATTTTTAAAGTCATCACCAACTGTTCGAGAGGTACATTTCCTGCCCGTTCACCCCAGCCATTAATGGTTGTACAGACATGTGTTACGCCAGAAGAAAGAGCAGTTAGAGCATTTATCACACTTAATCCAAAATCGTTATGGAGATGAGCAGAGAAGGGAAGGGGTACTAAAGGTCTCATATGAGAGATGAGATAGTGAATTGTCTGAGGAGTTGCACATCCAACGGTATCTGTAAAACCAATACGTTTGGCTCCTGTTTTATAGGCAGTAACCACTAAATCTTCCAAGAAAGGTAACGGTGTTCTCGTACTATCTTCGGTACTAAAACTGGGCGTAAGGCCATGGTCTTTTGCATATTGGATAGCAAAGATTACTTTTTCTTTAATCTCCTCCTCAGTCAAGTGTAATTTATAGCGGAGATGGAGAGGAGAAGAGGCTATAAAGAGTAGAATAATGTCGGCATCCGAATCAATAGCAGCATCAATATCTTCTTTTTTTAAACGAGAAAGCACAAGGAGCTTTGCCTTCAATCCTTCATGTGCAATAGTTTGTATGGTAGCAACTTCAGATTTAGATACTGCAGGAAATCCTACTTCAATTTCAGGAACGTTACATTCATCTAATTTTTTAGCAAGACAAAGCTTTTGCTCAGGAGAAAAAGAGATTCCTGGCATTTGTTCACCATCTCGCAGGGTACTATCATAGATGATAATATCATCGGGTAGATGAAATTCTTTTAGAACCTCTGGGAGTAGATTATAAGGACTGACTTCGCAGTCTTGCATTATTTTTTATACCTCCAAATCTTGCTCTTCTACAATGGTTGCGATACCTCCAACCTTAACAGTAGTATCAACCTCCACTATCACTCTGCCGGGCCTTCCCATAATATCCCCTTGTTCACAAAGAAGTTTTGTTTCTTTCAGTATCTTATTTTTCACCAAATAGCAGGAAACCGCACCATTTGCTGTACCTGTAACAGGATCCTCATTAATACCATAAAGAGGTGCAAAGCAACGAGCATGATACGTTGATTGCTCCTCAAGAGTATCAAAAGTGAAAGGGAAAAGACTACCAACATGGTGAGTGCGACAGATTTCTTTAATCTTATCAAAGTGTGGGTTGAGATGCTGTAAGATCTCAAATGATTTTATACACACGGGAAGGGTAAAAAGACCGGTTGAGACAATCTGTTGGGGAAGACTGCCATCAATGTCTGCCATATCAGTATTCAAGGAGGTGGCAAGTTTCTGAAAGTTGATACGAACTCCCTTCAATATAGGTCTTTGCTGGGTCATCATAACCTTTTCACAATGACCGTTGCTACAGTAGATATCCACTGGTAATATGCCTACTTTTGTCTCTTGATCTAGTGTGACTGTTGGTTGATTCGTGTCAAGAAAATCCTTTTCAGCCAGTGCAAAAAAGGTAGCAATGGTTGCATGACCACATAACTCAACTTCAACTTCAGGCGAGAAAAATCGTAGTTTATAATCTGCAATGTTACTGGGAAAAACAAACGCTGTTTCAGAGACCTCAAGTTCCTTAGAAATCTGTTTCATCTGCGTTTCGGTCAGTTGAGGTGAAGTGAGAACGACACCTGCTGGATTGCCTCCCTTCTTTGAATTTGAAAATGCATTGACCTTGAGGACTTTCATATGTTCATCTCATAAAATTCCAAGCATTATTCCGATAGCGACCCCTTTCTAAATCTTTAATCAATTGAAGTTCATAGTGAGTAAAGAAACCTTTTTTCATGGTGGTATGAAAATAGTATTCAAATTCTTTTCTCACTGTTTTTTTAATGTCATGTATTGCTATGCTGCGAGAGGATTCATTACATAAGGTTGAAACACGAGTTGGATTTTGATTTTGTAATACCTTTTGAAGAAGAGACAGATCTGTGTTTACTAAGATTGTTCCATGAATCAAAATAATATTCTGTTTTTTGATTTGAGCAGAACCCGATATTTTTCTTCCATTCACAAGTATATCATTAGGAGGTTTGTATGAAGCAGTAATATCTAATTTTTGTAACGCTTGGACGAGCACATTGCAGATATCTTTAAAAATCGATTCGTTGGTTAAGAAAGAGAAATCGTTGATATCAAAGACCAGACTATAAATTAAGCAATCTTTATCAGTAAAAATAGAACCTCCGCCTGTTGTTCTTCGTATAATCTTAACATTGTGAGTATGACAAGCTTTTTCGTCAACATCTTCCTTTAGTTTTCTTGATCTCCCTACAGAAATTGCAGCAGGGTTTCTTCGATAGAAATGAAGGGTATTGGGTATTTTCTCTTCCATTCTGGCTTGCGCTATGGCATCATCTGCTGCAGTAACAAAATAGGGATCAGCAATATCGCTATCAATAATCCTCCAACCCATGGGAAACCCCTAATAGCTAAAAAGTTAAATATTGTTTGGCATATGTAATAACAGAAAGGTGTTGAAGGAGAGTCTTGAAGAGCTAGGAGGGATCACGTTCATCAGAGGAAAAATTGTCATCGTAAGTATGTTTCTTTTAGTACTGACATGTTTTTCTAGCATTTCTTTGGTGACCGCAGAAAAAGATCTTCAGATAACGGGACCCTCGGAGGGAAATGAAGGATCCTTTGTTGAATTTACTATTACACTTGATGGGGTACCAATCCAAGCTCGGGTTTCCTTTGAATCAGTGGAAACATCAAAGTATTCACATCCTACCACCGGGAAAGTGAATTTTACATTACCTTCCATTGATCAAGAGAGCAAAGAATTTTTCGTTACCGTTACCTATTTAGATTTACAAACAACCTCTACCATTCTTGTTAAAAATAGTGCAAGTGTTCTGGCTCTAAACATCCCTCAAGATACCATTGATGAATTGCAGCAATTCAACGTTTCAGTTACTTCGAATAACAATCCGATAGTTGATGCTTATGTTTGGTTTAATTCTGCGTATTATCTTACAAATGCAAGCGGTATGGTACTTCTCACAGCACCAGATCTTCTTGTTACAACCTCCTATAAAATCTCTGTAAATAAGACAGGATATACTTCAAATGCAACTACAATGACAGTGCAAGAGAACAATGTCGGACAAAAACTCATGGAACTTATTGCCCCCTCCATTGTCGAACCAGATACACATGATATTGAAATACACATCCTGGGAAAGCTGGGAGATCTTTCAGAAGTTAGTATTGAACTGTATTATGAGCAAACGAAAATTCAAGAATATACAACAGACGAACTTGGAAGAGCGTATATTTCATCACCTGTGATTCATAATGATAATTATTTTACGTTAGTATTTGAAAAAGAAGAGTATGACACCTATGATTCCGATACTGAAGTTGTTATAAGTCTTCTTACTCGTGATTGTGAAAATGATTTAGCGATAGCGATAACACCAACAGAAGTGTATGAAGGTGAGTCTGTCCTCATCACAGTTACTAATGATGTGGGCGTTGGAGTGAGTGATGTTACTATTTGGCGTGGAGAGGTAGAACTAGAAGGAACAACAGACTCTGAAGGAATTTTTTCTTTTATTTCTCCTTCTGTTTTTCTTGATAAAGCATTCTATATTTATGCATTAAAACAAGGATATAATTATGGTGAAGGAACTGTTACCATTCGAGATCAAATAAGTTCTCGCACTATCCTCATCGAAGTTGAAAGAACAATTGAGGAAGGAGAACTGTTTTCTTTAATTCTTACCAATGAACAACATGATCCTTTACAAGGAGTTTCAGTCTATTTCAATGCCCAAAAACAAATCACAGATGAATATGGAAGTGTTTCCTTTCTAGCACCGGAGGTTGTTGATAATACAGTCTACTCCCTTGAAGCACAGAGGTATGGCTACCTTCCAGCATCTGTTACTATAGAAATAGTCGATAGCGATGGTGGTAATGGAGCATCAACAAAACAATTATCGATTTTTACGGTTAAGAAAATTTCTGAGAAGGAATCATTTTCTATCTTAGTAAAGGACCAATACGGCAATTCTGTTTCTAATGTTCAAATTAAATTCTTAGGGACCTATTCCTATACTGATTATAGTGGATCGATCACAGTCAAAGCCCCTGAAGTATCCTGGGATGAAACCTTTACCATTGTAGCAACAAAAGCCAATTATGAATCAACATCAAAATCTATAGGAGTAATTAATACCGAGGGATTTCCTTATTGGTATCTATTCATTGCAATTATCATTATTGTGATTGGACTTCTTGCTTATTTTAAATATTCGCTCTATTTTTAAACCAAAACAATATCAAGGTCTTTTGCAAGTTTTAGAACCTGTTGGTATTCCAAAGTAGTCAATTGTCTATTGATCATTGCTTGTTGATGAGCTTGATATTCTGGACGATACTGAGCCATAATATTGACTGGCGCACGAGGGAGATGTTTCTTAATCCGTTCAAGAATTGGTTGCGAGCAACAGGCCAGATGATTTGGTAAAACAAGATGACGAATAAGTATCTCCCCTTGCTGAGCAGCCAGTATATGATTTCTCTGAACAATAGTTGAATAATCTGTAACTTTTGATAACTCCTCTGCACACACGTCATTACCATATTTAAAATCGGTAAGATAAAGATCCATTACTCCGTTGAGAAGTTGCATCGTTTTTAATGAACAATACATATTTGAATTCCAAATTTGTGGAAGAGGATCATTACTTTCTTTTAACACCTTTAAAATAAATGGAATATTTGGCGTAGGGTCGCCTCCAACCCAATTCACATTTATTGCGCCCTGCTGTTGTTTCTTTGTTATCATCTTTGCAACAACAGATGGTAAAAAAGGATATCCACAAGAACGTTGACTAATATCCCAATTTTGACAAAACATACAATGAAAAGTGCAGCCTGAAAAAAAGATAGTATATGAAGGAATAAGGATAGATTCCTCACCTAAATGTATAAATTCTGAGGCGATCTTTGCTTCTTGTACTCCACATGCACCAGTTGTCTCTTTTCGATTGACATTGCATTTTCGTTCACAGAAATGGCAGTTTTCAAAGATACGGTCTGCTAATTCTATTTTTAAATCAAGTAATGATTGCACAGGAATCTGATCACAAATATGTGGTTTTTGTAATGACTTTTCATGGATGTTCCAGAGATGGTTTGTAGAATCTGATATATTAAAGGTAACTGAATTGTATTTCGTTTGAAGAAAAACAGGAGAGCCTCCATTCTCAAGAATGCTAAAATATCTTGAAAGAAGAGAATGGATTTCATTCATGATATCTTTGAATATTGGTACGTGATAAAAACTTGTGGTTCTTAACTAGTGTAGGGTGTTAATCGAGGACGCCAATCAATGTTGATCCAGGGAAGAATCCCCATCAAACCAAAAATTGCTTTAGGCAATAATCGAGGTCTACCCCAATAATTCCCAAACCAATTGTTAAGTGATGAGAGAAAGAAAAACGCTGGTGCTTTGTTTCCTATAAAGTTGTTATTGTGGATTTCATTTTCATTACACCACAAGATAAGAGTTAAGCCATATTCTTCATTGTCTTCAAAAGTATTACCTGTAATTTCGTTATACGAAGCAAAACCAAGAGATGTTCCATTATGATTTCGTGCAGCAATATTATCAGAAATGATATTATATTCCACCTTACCTGAAGCATAGATACCATGGTCCTTATTATCTACAACAATATTATTTGAAATGGTACAGTTGGTAACTTGTGTATCTATATAAATGCCTGAATCTCCATTTCTGATGGTAAAGCCACTTACCACCACATGTTGCATCTCATCAGAAATACTTAAAACATAACCACTTCCATTTCCATCAATGATTGTATTCGTATTATCTTCTCCGATGAGGTGTACTTGTTTGTATATTGCTACGTGTTCGAGATACACTCCATTAAAAACAAAAATAGTATCTCCACTTGTAGCATTAATCATTGCTTCACCAATGGTACTATAATTTCCTGGCCCATCTCCTCCAACATAGAGAATGTCTCTATGATGTTGTATGGTTTTACTTACACCTAAAGGCGAAAAAGAGATACTGAGAAGAAAAACAAGAAGACCAACCAGTAATCTTTTTTCAAACGTACGTAATTTAAACATATATCCTCCCTCTATAAAAATACTATAAAAATCATCTATTTAAATGTATGGAACTGATAAATTACTTCTTTTTTGTAATACTATCAAGATCAATATTCATACCATCATGTGCGGCAAGAACAGTCACCTTATATTTTTCAGTAAGAGTTTTTGCAAGTTTCCATGGTTTAGCTTTTAGCACAGTCATGCCAAAATGGGTAAGAATGCATAGATTTGGTTTGAGATGTGAAAGAATAGTTTCTACATCTTGTAAGCAAAGATGATTGACGCCTTCTTTTGGTTCTAAACGAACCACATTGATAATGACGATATCATTATGATAATGACGTTCTAATCCATTAAAATATTTTGTATCTGTTATGAGTGAGATCGTATGGTTTTTTCCATGAAGATTTAATCCGTAGGTTTCTACACCATGAATATGTTTTTTTGGTGTAGAAAAAAAGAGATTCCCAATATGATATTCTCCCTGCTCATGTAATATTTCAATGGAGGCAACGTACTCTCGGATATAGCGCAGAATAACGGGATCTTGACTTAAAGCATCTTGGGGAGCGAAGACAGTTCCTCGTTTTTTAAATCCGCCGTTTGTCATAGCTTCAATCATAATATTAATATCATTTGCATGATCGAGATGTCGATGAGTCAAGATAATTGCGTTGAGATCTAGAGGATTTAATTTTGGTTTACTTGTTAGACAACGAACTAAAGAGCCTGGACCGGGATCAATCAACAGATTTGTTTCATCTAATGTAATCCATAAACCACCAGAAGCTCTAAGATGTTTCATGACTACAAAACGAGCACCTGCTGTTCCAAGGAATTTAATTCTGTTCATAGGTATCGTATAGCGGTATGAGAAAATTATTTACAGGGTATAGTTGTTTGTTGTTTATGAATCTTTTTGATTATACTTATGACCTTGTTCGTCAAATTCCAGCGGGCATGGTTTCTACCTATGGGGCAGTCGCTGAGAGCTTAGGAGATAAAATCGCAGCACGAGCAGTTGGCTATATGATGAATCAAAATCCTAATGCAGATACTATGCCTTGCTATAAAATAGTTCAATCTGATGGAAAAATTGGTGGATTTGGATTAGGAATTGACAATAAAAAGATGCGTTTGAAAAAAGATAATATCATGGTTGATGACGAGGAAATTGTCGATTTTAATAAAGTTGTTTTTAGAGATTTTACAACAGAGTATCCCCTAAAAAAACTTCGTCAAGAACAAATGTCATTAAGTAAGAAAATTGTCTTAAAAGATAACTTTGATTCTATTCAAACTATTGCAGGTATTGATGTTGCGTATCCACGAAATGCCTTTGAAAACGCCTGTGGTGCCTGTGTTGTAATGGATTATACATCACAACAAATTATTGAAAAAAAATTTATTTTTACTCCGACATCTTTTCCTTATATCTCAACATATTTCTTTTATCGAGAATTCCCAATTATTCAACGTCTCCTAGATGCAATCAAAAATAAACCAACAATCACTCTTCTTGATGGAAATGGGATTCTCCATCCCTATCGATGTGGTCTAGCATCGCAATGCGGTCTTCTTCTTGATATACCCACCATAGGAGTTGCTAAAAGACTTTTGTATGGTACTATAAAAAACAATATCGTTACTATCAACAATGAACCAAGAGGACACGCATTCATTTCTTCCAAAATAGCAAAAACACCCATTTTTATATCTCCTGGCCATCACATCTCTTTGAAGACAAGTCTTGCTGTTGTCCAACACCTTTGTAGATATAAAATACCAGAGCCGCTGAGGCAGGCACATATGCTTGCAATAAATACATTATCAAAGAGAAGGTAATTCCCTACTAGAAACGACAGGATACCCCCTTTGTTTAAACCATGTTGTATACAGAGTGACTTGCGATTTTTTTAATGCTTTCTTATTTAGGTACACCGCGGTTACATTCGGCGTTTTTTGGAGAGCTTGATCCAACATCCCCTCATTGATATTTCCTGCTTCAATTTGATAGGAGGGGATCATATGCCCAAAAGCAACATTTTTTTCTAAGATTACATCAGTAAATCGAGGTGCATAATGCCCACCACCGACACCGATACACACTGAAATGTCAGAAGAAAAGTCAGTTTCATACCGATAGGAATCCAAGAGTTTAAGGAGCGATTGGGCTATGATTATTGCGGGTTTTTTCTGAATCCACTCTTTCTCTGTACTTCCCACTTCCACAAATAAAGTTGGTGTCTCTGCATAGGGGCCGTGATGAGTAACTTCATAACATACATTGAACTCAAGGGTTGACTGTTGTTTTCTATATTTTATCAAGCGAAGAAGATGAGTCATTAGCTTTGGGGAAGAGAATACCAGTTTTTTATTCTGACCGCCAAATTCTGCCTTGCCATAATTTCCAATAGGATGGACCGTAAGTGAAGGTCGCCCCGTTTCGCTAGTATGTCTTGAAAGATAAATTAATTGTCTAGGGGAAATATCCAGTTTTTCCTTAATTTCTTTATCAAGATGTTCATGGGTAATTTTCCGATCTGAGATAGAGAGAAGATAGATATCATGCGAGCTTGTTAAACGAAATACAGGAAGGTTTTGAAAACAAGCTACTTCATCCCATTCAGCTTTTTCTAAGAGACACTTTTTAATTGTAGTACTGGCAGGATCAATCGTTGATGAAATAATGAATACAGCCATACACCAAAAAAGAAAGAAAAGTACGTTATTTCAATATTGCTATGAAATCTAGAATTCTTCTTGTGCCATCTTTTTTAATTTGTTAATTCGCACAATAAAATGAATTCTATCTTCAAGGGTGCACACCTTAGCAATAAATTTTAATTCATTAGCTTCCTCTTCACTGGAAAGCAATCCAATAACTAACATCCTAGAAAGAGATGTTGATTTCCACCTTATAAAGACTTATGGTACAACTATTATCAGAAATATAAAAATAAAAAAATAAAATTAAACTTCTTATAGATGTTTGTATTCTCTTTTTGAGGTTTCTTCTAATAAAGCTTCTTCATCTATGGTTTTTTCATATTCTTTATGGGTAAAATAACTCAGATAACTTGCAGCAATTCTATTAAGATAATAACCGATAATTTCAATTTCCCTTGGTGTAAAGCCTTGTTCATAAAGAGTACAATTCAGACTATGCGCTTTCTTTCTAATCTCTTCTAGCTTACGGTCCTTGGCCATCGTCCCATCTCCACATCATAAATGAATTCAGCCTTTAAAACTCTATGTGTGTTCTTTAGAATTTCTTAACCAGCGTACACCAAGATAACAAAAGGGTGTATCTCCTAAAGCAAAAAGTATTTTTACAAGCCAATAGGGAATAATCAACTCAAATAAATAGATAATGGTAAACTTCGAATTGACAGGATCAAACCAAGAATTTAACGTGACACCATAAAAAGCAATAAACATAAATAGTGTGGTATCAATAAGTTGGCTTACTATTGTGCTTAAATTATTTCGTAACCAGAGATATTTACCTTTTGTTTTTTCTTTCCAAAAGTTAAAGGCCCAGACATCATGAAGCTGGGCTATGAGAAATGCTGTAATACTAGCGATAAAGATACGAATAGTCGTTCCAAAGATATTTGTATATTCCTCTTTTACTAAACTTCGATCAGCAAAAGGAAGCAAGACAGCAATCACTGTGACAATCAATACAATAATAAGAGCGGCAAATCCAACAATAACAAATTCTTTTGCCTTTTTTTTACCATGAACCTCTTCAATAATATCGGTTACAAGAAACAGAATAGGAAATAGTAATATTCCTACACTTGCATCAAACAAATAGAAATTTGCAACCTTTAAACCAATAAGATTTGCGGCAATTAACGACCCTACGAAAAGTCCTAGAAGAATATTTGTTTTGAGATTTAATGAAAGGTTCATTGATTTCATTTGATATCCATCGAAGCAACTAAGAAATGAATATTAAATTATCTATTTTTTAAAAATAAAATTCTTCTGTTTTATTCTATATCTATTTTTTAATATTATATACGAAATATTTAAATAATTAGTTTACCATATTCTTACTAAATAGAGTAGAACTCTATAATATATGGGGGAAAATAAGATGAAAAAACCTACAAACCATATTTTAAAAGAGGCTATTAGTTTGTTTATAGTAGCACTGTTGATTTTTTCAACGGTAGCTGTCGTAGCAAACACAGAAGAGAAACAACTAATTTCTATCCAAGGAAAAAATGGTACAGTTTATATCGAAGAGCCAATAAACCATGCATCAAATCCACGAGATGGCGATATTCTCCTCACAGAAGGATTTGAGGATGGAGCCCTTCCAAGTGGTTGGCAAAATATTGATTATGATGGTGATACCTATATGTGGAATTTTATTGATTCAACTGGCCATCCACCTCATTCAGGGACATATTCTGCTATGAGTGAGTCTTATGCAAATCCACCTGGACCTGGTGCACTTACTCCAGATAACTGGTTAATTACAACAGCTATTGATCTCACTAGCTACACCAGTGCTGAATTATCCTATTGGGTTGCCGCACAAGATCCTGATTGGGCAGTAGAGCACCTTGAAGTTTGGGTATCAACTACTGGTACTATAGTCCCCTCCGACTTTGTAGATCAAGTAGATGATTATACCTGTCCCGCTGGATCAAGTGACTGGTTCGAACGTATTGTCGATCTTTCAGCCTATGGTGGAGAAACCATTTACCTTGCCTTTAGGCATTGTGACGTAACAGATATGTTTCAAATAAAAATCGATGATGTGCAAGTAACTGGATCAGGAGGCGGTGTCGAAGGATATGTAATTCAATTCCAAAACACTTCTGCTGAACCAGGTGATGTAGATCATGTTGTAGAGATAACTGGAACTTGGGAAGAAGAAATATTTGCTACCTATATTCGTTTTGATTATGGAACATCACTTGCTGCCGGAGATATTACCATAACAAATGTTACACTTGAAGGAAGCGTGATGGAAGAGCCATACGTATTTAATTGGGCCGTAACTGACTATGGAACCAGTGGATTCGTAAGTATACTTATTTTCTTTGATGCGCAACCTTGGAATCCTGGTGAAGGTGTCTCTGCAGGTTCAGGTAAACTCTGCAATCTCGTTATTGATATTGCTTCAATAGCAGAAGAACAAGTGATTGGGTTTACTGAAAGTGATCAGACTGTAAATTACTATCTCAGTGTTGGTTATGAGGCAGCTGAATTCATACCAGGTTACCTGACTATAGCTGTGGCAAATCAACCACCGGAAACACCAGATCAACCATCTGGACCAAGTTCAGGTTATGTTGGTATTGAATATGAATTTACAACAAACGAAGTTACTGATCCTGAAGGCGATGACGTGTTCTATCTCTTCGATTGGGGCGATGGAACAGATAGTGGTTGGGTTGATGAACCAAGTGCAAGTCATATCTGGGAAGAAGTAGGAACCTTTGATATCATGGTAAAAGCAAAAGACATCTATGAAGCAGAAAGTGACTGGTCTGAAACAACAACTGTAGATATCCAAGAGTCTGCTGTACCTGATCTAAACATTAAATCCATTGAGGGTGGTTTTGGATTAACCATTGTCGTTGAGAATACTGGAGATGCAGTAGCAACGAATGTAGAATTGACAGTTGCTATCAAGGGTGGACTCATTATTCTAACACCAGAATTAACAGATACCGTCGCAACAATAAACGCTAGTGAATCTGCTGAGTTTAGATTTTTGGTTCTTGGCATCGGGTTTGGAATTCTCAAGGAAGCACCTACATTCACAGTTGCAGCATCCTGTGACGAAGGTGTGAATACAGAAGAGACGGCGACAGGAAAAATCTTGTTTGTTCTCGTAACTCTCGAAGAATAAACTATACCCTCTCTCTTTTTTTTCTTTTAATGTATTTCTGTTATTTGGAATAGATAAATGTCGGAGGCGGGATTTGAGCCCGCGACCTCCTGATTTCTTAGCGCCGTGCTAAAATGACGAACCTTTTAGCTATGCTTATGAGTCAGGCGCTCTAACCAAGCTGAGCCACTCCGACAGCAGATATGTGAAATACTAGCCAGAATACAAGCATCATTTAAAAAAACTTTTATAAATAAGATAAATAACAAAAATATTTTTTGTTCTAGTTATATTTATATTTAAGAAAACAATTTCCAATAACTTATTAGATTACCAAAATTTTTGGTACCAAGAGGAGCAATGACTGAAATCAAGAATTCGCGAATTATACAACAATTACTTGCTATTATATACAACGTAATTGCACGTCGTGCGACACATCGGTTTGCAGTAGAAATTTTAGAGAAAGTGCTTCACCATATGCAATCTCAATACGAATTTATTAAGAATATTCATGTTCAAAATATACAATTTCTTGAAGAGGGGCAACCAATTACTGTTGATACTCAAATTGAGGATATTGCTACAGAACATATAAGCCATGCAATAAATGACATTCTTGTCTCCATAATTATTCAATTAATGCATGATGCAGAACATTATATCGTAAGAGAGATACAAGATGAGATAGAACATGAACTAAAAACAGCATTGAAAAATATCGGTATAGATTTGGACTTTAGTCAATTTTGGGAATTCATTTACCAAAAGAGTACAGAAAAATCTAGAACCATACAAATGAGGAACTATGATATTGTACATACTATCATCGATGAGCTTGACAAATTATTAAGAAAATACTATCCTGATAAAGATGCGATACAAGTGTTAAAATCTACCTTAAAAAAATTAGAAAATAAATATCAATTTTTAACACATATTTCTATAGACGATAAACCAAATCAGGACGGAACTATATTAATGACAATTAATTCAAACATTGATAATGAAATTCCTTCAAACGTTGTCGAATTTCTAAGAAATTTTATCATTGAAATCGGCAGACTTACTGATGCAAAAATGTCTCATCCCTTTATTGAAGAATTTGAATCTGTTCTCGCTCCTGAAGATTTTTTAAAAATTAAAAAAATTGGTATTAAGCTCGAAGAAATTGATCGTTATTTAAGACAACAAAAACACGAACTACTCATACAACATCTTTTTACAGCAATTATAGATCTTGCTAGCAAGGAATTATCACAGGGGGAAATTATGAAATCGTGTAATGACATTCTTCAAGACCTACGGGGGAGCCATAGCGTTTTTCATTATGTGAATATCGATATGAATCAATATACTAAAGGTATAGAAGCTTTTCATTTTTCTTCTGAAATCAATAGGGTAGATTCCTACCTTGTTGGAAAAGCAATCAGGGATTTATTGCAGGAAGTCAACACCCTTATCATCGAAGAAAGCTCTAATTTTATTGAAAATATTAAAAAAAGATTAGGAGCAAAATATACCGCCGACCTAGAAAAAATTGGTGTAAACTTTCATATGTTAGAATTAAAATTCTTACGCTAAACTTCTTCTAATGCAAGTTTTTTCTTTGCACGAAGGTAGAGGACAGGAATGAAGTGCTTTTTACATCGTTTACGCAATTCTTTGTCATTGGTAAGAATATATCCTTTGAGTTGTTGAGCAAGTTTGAGAAGCGAGGTATCTGTAGAAGAAGCAGTAATCTCTCGGATATCATATCTTTTTAAAAGATTTATCGAAGATTTGGCATTTTGTGCTGTTTTTCCATTTCCTTGAGTAGACAATGTTTTTAATTCGTCCACAACTGTTGAGGGAACAATAATCTTATATGATCCTAAAAGACGTGTTATTTCCTTGTCTAAACTTATTGAGAATTCAAAAAGCATTAGGATGGCGCTTGTGTCAAGAATTACTGATTTATATATTGTATCTCTCCATAACCTATGAGATGCCATTTTCCTTCGATTCGTCTACTGACTGCAATACGTTGTTTTTCTGAAGCACATACAGGCAGTTTCAGTTTTACTCGAATAAAATTATCTGACTTCAACTCTGAAATAATACCTACTGTTGTTGCTGTTCCAACGGTTAACATAAGTGGTTCATTTGTTTTTAAGGGATCGACATTTTTTTCATCAATAGTACCCACAACTCTCTTGAGTAAGTGCATAGAAAGATCAAACATATCTAAGGTTTCAGGTATTTGACCGGGCGTACCAACGATTTTTCCAGAAAAAGAATCAGACTTTACTCTTGAGGGATCAAGAAGAGTACCAATCGCAAGTAAACCCCCTGGATTCGCTTGATTAGTAGAAAGACCTCCTGTAACTAAGGAGTGTACCCTTGTAATGATTGGTTCCATTGCTTGTTTTCCGTCAGCTTCTATTTTTCGCCCAGGTGCAATTTCTATGTCTTCCCCTTTTTTTAGTATTCCTTGGATAAGAGAGCCTCCAACCACACCGCCCTGAAGTTCTTTTGGTCTCGATCCAGGTTTATTGATGTCAAAACTTCGTGCAATATACATTAAGGGAGATTTTGTCGTGTCTCGTTTTGGTGTTGGAATATGCTCTTCCATGATTTGTATTAAAAAGTCAATATTAGTATCATGATGAGCACTAATGGGAATAATGGGTGCATTTTCTGCACACGTTTCTTTAATAAAGGATTGTATTTGTTCATAACTTTTTATTGCATCTTTTTCTGATACCAGATCAATTTTATTTTGTACAATAACAATATTTTTAATACCAGCGATTTCTAGTGCCATGAGATGTTCTCTTGTTTGTGGTTGCGGACAAGTCTCATTTGCTGCAATAACAAGTATTGCACCATCCATGATAGCCGCTCCAGATAGCATAGTTGCCATTAAGGTTTCATGCCCTGGAGCATCAACGAAAGAGACCACCCGCAATAAATCACAGGAGCTTTCACAATGATTACATTTTTTTGTAGTAGAATAGCACTGGGGTTTTTCGCAAGTGGGGCATTTATAAAATGCCGTATCGGCATATCCAAGACGAATAGAAATTCCTCGTTTTAATTCCTCAGAATGTTCATCAGTCCATTTTCCGGTAAGCCGTTGAGTCAAGGTTGTTTTTCCATGATCAACATGACCAATCATCCCGATGTTTATTTCAGGTGGTTTGGGAAAACTCATTCTTGCTCCTCTGGAGGTTTCTCTTCTTTACTCTCCTCTTTCTTCTCCTGTTGTTTCACTAAATCTTCTATTGGTTTAGAACTATGTTTAGTAACTTTCATATTGATTTGAACTACATCCTGGCTTATTGTATTGCCACGAACTGATTTCTTTTTTCTTTTTCCTCGTTCTTCAGGATTAAAACCAAGACCTTTGCTTAACAATAACCGTCTTCTAGTCATTCCAGGAAGATCTTTTCTCATAGGAAAACCATCTTTATCAGTCCCACCAGTAATCATCAATTTATAACCGGGAAGAGAAACAAAAATTCCATCAACCTCATCACCAATCTTCTTTCCAATTAATGAATTAGCATGATGACCTGAAATTTGTATATTATGTGCTTTACCGCTCTTGATATCGTTTACCACAACTTTGAATTCTACCATAGCTATTTCTCCTTATCCATCGAGTATTCTTTATCCTAATGTTGTTACTTTTACAACAAGTGGAATGGCGTGTATTTTATAAACCTTCTCCTATATGAATCTTATTAAAAACGCTTTGTTTTCAGTTATCTTTAAGCCCTCAAAAAGAATATAAGGAGTGAGTTTATTCCAACTCGACCTTATTCCTTAACAATGTGATAAAATGTATACTTTAGTTAAATTGGATGATACTGTACGAGTTCCTCCTGAACAGTTTAGTGATGATTTGGAAGAAGCGATTAAAGAAATCGTTCGAAAAACGTTCGAAGGCACTATAAAAAGACAACATGGATTAATCATCTCTGTGGACAATATCGAGTCACTTGGCAATGGAATTGTAATTCATGGAGATGGAGGCATGTATCAAAAAGTGCGATTCGATGCATTAACCTTTAACCCCATTCTGCAAGAAGTCACAGATGCAATTATCTGTGAAATTGTAGAATTTGGAGCGTTTTGTCATATCGGGCCACTTGACGCTTTAATCCACATGAGTCAAATTATGAACGATTATGTTGATGTTGATGCAGAAAACGAGCGTATTGTTGGGAAAGAAAACAAGAAAGTTCTCAAAGTCGGCGATACGGTTAGAGCGCGTATTGTTGCAGTGAGTTTAAATGAGCTTTCTGCACGAGAAAGTAAAATTGGACTTACGATGAGACAGCCTGCCCTTGGGGCTCATGAATGGCTCCAGGAACCTGAAGAAAAACCTGAAAAAAAGAACCAAACAAAAAGAAAAAAGAAGGGTAGGAAATGAAACCACTTAATGCCTGCAAAAATTGTCATTTTCTAACAGAAAAGGATCGCTGCCCCAATTGCTCAGAGCAAACCGTTAAACGGTGGAGTGGTTATGTTGTCATACGGGATCCAATACATTCCCAGATTGCAAAAAAAATGAATATTACCCGACCTGGAAAATATGCGTTGAAGGTACGGTAGTAATGCGTATTTTACCTAACAATCTTAGAGAAAAGTTACAGGAGCCAATAGGTCAACTTCTTACTCAAAAAGATTTCCTTGTCTTTGCTGCATCTGAAGAGAAGATTGTGAGCGTTGGGGATCAAGTAACCTATACTCTTCTTATACATAATTTTCATCCCATTGTCTGTATTGTTGATTATATCCTTCAACGTAAGGAGTATAAAGAAGAAATGAAAAACACGATACAGAGGTATGGTACTAAATCTATCAAAGTTTCTAATCCTGCTGGTTGTATCAGTGATGAACTTTGGAATGCGATTCAATGGGCATTCAATCAAATAGAGAAAGGTCCCATTAGAATCGATGTTGAAGGAGAAGAAGATTTAGCAGCATTAGCAGCCATTTATCTTGCCCCTTCAGACGCAACAGTAATATATGGAATGCCAAATAAGGGGGTCGTAGCTGTTAAGGCTAATAAAGAATATAAAACAATAGTAAAAGATATACTTGACAAAATGTGATAGACATGGAAATAGAGATTCAATCACAAACAAATAATCCTTTGTTAAACAGAACTGAAGTAAAATTTCTTATTCATCATGAAAATGATGGAACACCCAAGCGGGATCTTATTCGAGATGAATTGGCTGAGAAATTGAAAGCAAAAAAAGAACATATCATAATCAATTATTTGAAATCTGGATTTGGTGTGACACAAACAAGGGGTTATGCAAAAATTTACAAGTCAATAGATACTATGAAAGCAATAGAAGAAGAACACATACTTGTTCGAAATGCTGTTATCCAGAAACAGAAGAAAAAAGAAGAGAAACCAGAAAAAGAACAACCTAAACAGAAATCAACTGAAGAAAAGAAAGAAGAGCAACCTCCTGAAAAACCTCCTTCTGAAGAAAAGCCAGAGAAAGAGACGCAAGAAGAGAATGCACCACCAGAACCGCAAGAACCTCCTGCAGAAGAAAAGAAGGAAGAAGGTGCTGAACACAATACAGAGGAGAAGAAGGAATAACTATGATGAAAAGGGAAATTTTTAAGATCGAAGGAGACAAAATTATTCGAACTCGAAGAAATTGTCCAAAATGTGGCGATGGTGTTTTTCTAGCAGAGCATAAAAATCGTGTAAGTTGTGGCAAATGTGGTTATACAGAATTTAAAGGAAAAGAGGATAAGACATCAGCTAAACCAGAAGTACACCAACCAGCATCCTCAGAACCAAAAGAACAACCACCTACTGAAACTTCTTCAGAACCGATCGTATCAGAGCCAGAGTCTGAACCTCAGGATCGATCTTCTGAATCACCAACACCTAGTGACGAACAAGAGAAGCAACCACCTTCCGATTAAGCTGTTATAAAGAGGGGAAGTTCACCGCTATAATGGTCTACCATGTGAGGGTAGTTAAGCATAAAAGCTCCTGAAAGAAGTTTTGCGTAGAGCTGTGTAACAACGTAACTATTTATCAAAGAGCAAGTAGCCGATAGAGCTGGTTTATTAAATAGTCTTTCAACAGTTGATGGTTTTTTAAAGGGAATCACTTCATACAAATCTAACAAATTATATATATACATATATATCCAGTTACCCAGCCAAAAGAGCCCGTTTTGGAGGAAAATAAGGGGACGAGCAGCCTTAAACGCTTCCTCAATGGATATGTTGCCATCACCATCGTAGTCGTTTGCAGGATTACCAGCTGCTTTTGAAAAGGCGTAGAGGATGGGAGAAGCTGTAAGATAGGAGGCCCTTCCCAGTGTAGAAGGCAAGGTGGAGGTAATAATTACTCGATTAGGTCCATCGACATCTCGAAAGTCAGCACTTTGCAATGAAAAAGATTCGGTATCAACAAGACCTCCGCTATGACAGGATTCAAAAATACAACAGATACCTTTACAGCTTATATTCAACAAGTAAGCATCAAGTTCATCATCTCTGATAAAATTTATTAATTCGTCGTCTTCGTCTCGTTCACAATCATAGGGGCATATTATTTCATCATACATATCAGATGCATCTGACAGTTGTTCATCGCCATCATCATCGTCTACAATACTACCATGTCCATTCCAAGTGAAAAGAAAGATATCCTCAGGCCCAACCTGTGTTGCCATTACATCAAACGCATCTACAATATTCTGTCGCGTTGCATCATCATTTAAGAGAAGAATGATATTTTCCTCTTTCCAATTTTGTGTATCAAGCAATGCTTCATAAAAAATTTTCAATTTTTTCTCTGGAAAAGGTGGAAAGGGAAATTTTGGTATATTATTTTTCCAATCCTTATATTTTGAACATGCAACTATAATGGCATAGTAGTTAGTTTCAGAATCCTCGCGTTGATTTCTTCCCAAAACAGACTGAGAAGATAGTGTAAGCAACAGAGCAATAATACCTAATACAACAATTTTTTTAAATGTCGGTTTTTTCTTCATGTTTTCCCCCCGTATAAACATTAATTAGTAGAAATAATATATAAAACTTGTGTTAAATGTTATATCCTATCGAGTAAAGCACTGATCATGAGGGGTAAAAGTACTGTTGCATCTCCTTCGATGGTAACATTATCTGCTTTTTCTCTAATTTTACCCCATGAAATAGCCTCTCGTGTCTGTGCTCCACTAAGACTTCCGTCATATTCAACTGCAGTAGTCATGTACACAACATGATCCAATCCACCCTTGAACTGATTCCACCAGATGGTATGGTGCTTTGAAATACCGCCACCTATAACTAGAGCACCTGTTTTTTTTGCAGTAAAAACAAGGTCTGAGAGGTCTTGTTCATCCTTTAAAAGATCGATAGTAAGATTTCTATGTTGTTGATAGTACATCCATAGTTGTGACCCAAAGGCACCATCGGTAATACCAGGTATAAAAATGGGTATCTTTTGCTTCCATGCCCAATAGACGATTGATTCGTTCTTGTTCTTTTCTTTATCAAGTCTCTTACCAAATTCCCAAACAAGTTCTTTAGTGGATAACGTTTTGTTTTGTCTGTAAATATCATGGAGAAGAGGCTG
>Ga0272441_10001951_pt1 | contig 43084 bp, 30 predicted proteins | sample SSMProp6N_FD_193582 | JGI IMG/M metagenome (GOLD analysis project Ga0272441, IMG submission 193582) | Marine sediment archaeal communities from Little Sippewissett salt marsh, Falmouth, MA, United States - SSM-Prop-6N | ecosystem: Environmental > Aquatic > Marine > Wetlands > Sediment ...
CGTGATCACGCTGGTGTACCTCTGCGGCATGTACGCCCTGCTGTTCGCCCAGTGCCGCAGTTGGTCGGTGGCAGCGTTCGTCGCCGTGCTGAGCACCCGCGTGGTCGAGACCCTCGGCGACGGGAGCTGGGGGATCGGCCCGCTCCAGTCCATCACGCCGGCGGGCCTGTGCACGGCCTTGTTCCCGCTGATCGTGCTGGCGTTCCTGCGGTACGGGGTGGACGGGCGGTCCGCGGCGACGTCGGCCCAGTGGCGGCTTCTGGCGGTCTTCGGGGGTGTGGGGCTGCTGGGCAACTTCCACCTCGTGACGGCCATGAACATGACGATCGTCCTGCTGATCGTCTACGTGGCGAGGCGGGGCTTCCGCCCGGGGTGCCTGCCGGTGGCTCTGGCCTGCGGGCTGTGCGCGCTGATCGCCGCCCTGCCGTTTGCGGGGTACTACCTGGGCATGCGCGCGCTGATGAGCCAGGGCGTGCCGGACCCGGACCTGGCGTGCGTGTACGAGGCGTTTCGGATCGGCGAGCTGGTGGAGCTGTACCCCGACCTGCTCAAGACCCTGCTCGACTGGCGCCTGCTGGCCGGGGCGCTCGTGCTGGCGGCCCCCGCGGCGGCGGTGCTCGGGCGCGTGGAGCGTTTTCGCACGCCGAACCTGGGGCTGTGGCTCTGGCTGGCGGCGGGAAGCCTGTTCGTGGCGCTGGGGCTGCACGGGATCAGCCAGTGGGTCGGCCAGTCGCTGGGCGTCGCCCCGCCGGTGATCGATTTTCCCGAGGCCTCCTGCCTGGTGATGCTGCCGCTGTACGTGCTGCTGGCGCAGGCGATCACCAACCTGTTCCGCCTGGTCCGAACGCATCGCGCCGCGGCCCGGTGGGCCTGCGCCGTGCTGTTCGCTGTCTGGATGGTGCCGTCGGACAACCTCCGCCTCGTCCGCCATGCTGCGGCGGACCTGGCTACCGCGTTCCTCGACGAGGCGGACAAGCCCAGCTACATTCTCCGCCACCGCGAGCAGCGGGCCCAGCGCCGGGAGCTGGCGGCGATCGGCGCCTGGGCGGCCGGACAACGCGGGGCCGTCTTCCTGACCGACCGCGGCGAGTTCCGCATGCTCTCGCGTCATCCCATCGTCGCCGGGCCCAACGACGCGCGATACCTGTACTACCTCGCCCCCGGCCGACTTTGCGGCTGGCTGAAGCGCTACAAGAAACAGGCCGAGCTGCTCCACCCCAGCGCCGGGCGGGCCGATCCCGAGGCCATCGCCCAGTTCGTCGCCGAGCAGATCGAGGGGTCCGACGCCTCCGACGCCCTGGCCGGGCGGGCGTGGTACGCGATCGTGCCCGCCCCGGCATCGCCAGCCAAGCCCGGATCGCTCGAGCCCGTGGTGGACCCCGGTTGGGGCGCCCATTATCATGTCTACAAGGTACGATAGCGCCGGGCGCACCGCGGCCCGGTCGTCTCATGGAAAGGAGTCAAGATGAGGCATCTCGTTCTCCTGTCGGTTCTCGCGACGGCTACCTTCTTTGTCGGCGGGTGTAGCCGGGCCATTGGCGAAGGCGCCGGCCTCGTGCTGGGCGCGAAGGGCACGTACATCCCGACCCAGCCCTTGGCGGCGAGCAAGGAGGCCCGCCCGCTCGGCGCGTACCGCCGGTTCGAGTTAGGGCCGATTACCGACGGCATCGGCGGCAAGGTCCCGGCGGGCCTGCTTGGGTACCTTCCCGCGGAGTTGGATTCGCAGCTTCGCAGCAAGAAGCTACCGAACGATCCGGCTGGCAAGACGCTGGTTCTTCGCGGTGAGATTATCCACTATGAGAGCGCCGACCTGGTCGGCATTGCCCTGGGCCCCCTGGAGCAAGTCATCGTCCGCATGGAGATGGTGGACAAGGAGACCGGCTCGGTGCTGGCGGTGGCCAACTGCGTCGGCCGGACCAAGGAGGGCGTCAACCTCGGCGTCAAGAGCAAGGCCCAGGGCCTGGCGAAGGCCATCGCGGGGTGGATCGACAACCGCTACCCGCAGGACCAGCGGGTGGATTGACGGTCGGGCCCGCCGCGCGTGTTACGCCGCGGCGCCCGCCGGGCGCCCGGTTGGTTCACCAGTCGAATGTGCCCTGCCATGCCGCCTTGGCGTCGGCGATGGGCAGGTCGACCCGGGGTCCCGCCTCACCCCGGAGGACGATGCGGCCGGTGTCTGTGACCGCGCCGACCTCTGCGCAGGGGCAGCCGCGCAGCACGTCGGCGAAGGCGGGCCGCTGGGCGGGGGCAACCTCCACCAGGAACCGCCCGGCGGATTCGGCGAACAGCTTCGCGGCGTCGGGCAGGCTGCCGTCCGTCGGCACGGCGGCGAGGTCTACCTCGATGCCCAGGCCACCGGCGAAGGCCATTTCGGCGGCCGCGACGGCAAGGCCGCCTTCCGACAGGTCGTGGCAGGCCCGCACGAGCCCGGCCTCGATGGCCGCCTGGAGGGCCCGCATGGTGCGGGCGTTCGTCTCGAGGTCCACCGGCGGCACGTCGTTGCCGGTCTCGGCGCCCTCGACGATCAGGTAGTGGCTCCCGCCGAGCAGGCCCTGGGTCCGCCCGATGAGGAACAGGGCGTTGCCCGCCTCCTTCGCGTCGGCGGTCACGCTGCGGCGGGCGTCGTCGACGACGCTGATCGCCGAGATCAGCAGCGTCGCGGGGATGGCGATCGTCTCCCCGCTGTCGGTCTGGAACTCGTTGTTCAGCGAGTCCTTCCCGCTGATGAACGGCGTGCCGTAGGCCAGGGCGGCGTCGCGGCAGCCCTTGGCCGACTGCACGAGCGCGCCCATGCGGTCCGGCTTGTTGCAGTTGCCCCAGCAGAAGTTGTCCAGGATTGCGAGCTGCGCGAGGTTGCCCCCGACCGCCACGTTGTTCCGCAGGGCCTCGTCGATGGCGTGCAGCGCGCTCTGATACGGGTCCAGGTCGCCCAGCTTCGGGTTCATGCCGCACGAGATGACCAGTGCCTTGCGGCTGTCAAGCACGGGGCGGACGACGGCGGCGTCGCCGGGGCCGTCCGACGCCGCGCCGACCAGCGGCTTGACCACGCTGCCGCCCTGGACCTCGTGGTCGTACTGGCGGATGATCCACTCCTTGCTGGCGATGTTCGGGGCGGCCAGGAGCTTCCGCAGCGTGTCGTTCTCGCTCTGTTTCTCCGGCGGGGCGGGCGAGGGGCGGTCGACCTTCTCGTACACCGCCTCCTTCAGCGGCCGGGGGCAGCCGTTGTGAAGGAAGTCCATGTCCAACTCGCCGACGAGTTGCCCGTCGTAGAACAGCCGCAGTTGGCTGCCCTCCGTGCCGTAGTGCCCGATGACCGTCGCCTCGACGCCTTCGGCGGCGAAAATCGCCAGGGCCCGCTCGAGGTTCTCCTGCGGCACGGCGAGGACCATTCGCTCCTGGGCCTCGGAGATCCAGATCTCCGCGTATCGCAGGCCCTGGTACTTCAGGGGCACGACCTCCAGGTTCACCTCCGCACCGAGGTCCTCGCCCATCTCGCCGACGGCGCTGCTGAGCCCGCCGGCCCCGCAGTCGGTGATCGCCGAGAACAGCCCCTCGTTGCGGGCTTGGACGATCGTGTCGAGCATCTTCTTCTCGGTGATGGCGTTGCCGATCTGCACGGCGTGGCTGAACTCCGTCTCGTGGACGTGCGTCAACTCGCCGCTGGAGAAGGTCGCGCCGTGGATGCCGTCCCGCCCGGTCCGCCCGCCGACCACGAGGATCGCGTCGCCGGCGTTTGGCTCGCCGAAGCACTTGGCCCGGTCCATCAGCCCCACCGTGCCGCAGTAGACCAGGCAGTTGCCCACGTACTTCTCGTCGAAGTACACCGCGCCGTTGAGCGTCGGAATGCCCATCCGGTTGCCGTAGTCCCGCACCCCGCCGACCACGCCGCGCATCAGGCGCCGCGGGTGCAGCACGCCGGTGGGCACGGCCTCGAGGGGCATGTCCACGGGGCCGAAGCAGAACACGTCGGTATTGGCCACCGGCTCGGCGCCCAGACCCGTGCCCAGCGGGTCGCGAACGACCCCGCCGATGCCCGTCGCCGCCCCGCCGTACGGCTCGATCGCCGAGGGGTGGTTGTGCGTCTCGACCTTGAAGCACACCGCGTGCTCGTCGTCGAACTCGATCACGCCCGCGTTGTCCGCGAAGACGCTGATGCACCACGGCTTGGCGAGCTGCTCGGTTACGCCGAAGATCGTGCTCTTGATGAGATTGTCGATCCGTTCGACCTCGTTGCCCGACCGGTCCCGCACGAGCACGTCGCTGCGGAGCGTCTTGTGGACGCAGTGCTCGCTCCAGGTCTGGGCGATCATCTCCAACTCGACGTCCCGAGGCTCGCGCCCGAGCCGGCGGTAGTGGTCCCGGATGCACCGCATCTCCGTGAGATTGAGGAACATCTCGTTGTCTTCGGCCAGCTTCACCAGGGCCGCGTCGTCCAGCTCGCGGATGGGGACCTCGACGATCTCCAGCGCGTACGCGACCGTTTGGAGCTCCGGCGGGGTGAACGCCTCGTAGTGGATGTCCTCGATGACCGGGTTGGCCAGCAGCTTGCGGGCGATCGCGTCGCGCTGCTTGTCCGTGACCGCCCCGTCCAGTTCGTACCGCCGGCCCGTGCGGACCGACGCCACCTCCAGCCCCAGGTTGCCGATCGCCTGCTCCGCCGACGCCGCCACCGGGTCCATCACGCCCGGCTTGGGGTGGACCTCGATGACCGCGCCGCCGTTGCCCCCGCCCACGCCGAGGGCGAACTCCTCGATCACCGGGTCGGCCAGCAGGTCCCCGGCCACCGTGCGGGCGTCCTCCGCCGACAGGTCCCCGGCCAGGAAGAACAGCCTCGCCGACCGCACCGCCGTGACCGAGTCGATCCCAAGCTCCTGGACGTGCACGAGCACCCCTTCGGCATGCGGATCGCCGAACTCGGTTTTGGGCCTGACCTCAATGCGATGAACCATGGGATCCGTCCTCTCTGTCGCACGGAAACGCGCCACGCCGCCGGAAGGCCCGCATTGTAGCGGTCCGGGCGTTCCCAGGCAATCGCCCCGCGCCGGGGCTCGTCCGCAGGCGTCCGGGCAGATTGGTGCAGGGGCACCCGCCCATCTGCCGCCGGGCCGGTCGTTCCACGAGAGACGTTCTGGAGGCGGGCATCGCCCGTTCCAGGGGTCCCAAATCCCCCCGACTGGGACGCACGGTCCAGCAGAGCCCTGACGTGCCGGTTCCGGTGAGCAAGTGTGCTTCAAAGCCGACGGCGATGGCTGTTCCGACATCCTCCTCGAGTTCGCCCACAACGACGGCGCGAGCAAGCGCCTCAGCCCCGGGGATTCGATCTGTCTCGACCCGCGGGCAACCATGGGGCGTTGCCTCGGGCGGGGGCGCTACACCCTGCGCGCCCGATCGACCTTGGCGAACGGCTTGATCTTCCTGGCCATCTCCTCGTGGCCGTCTCGGCCCATGAGGGCGAAGGTGGCCTTTTTGCCCAGCTCGACGGCGGGCTGGTCGTAGGCGTTGATGTTCAGCAACTCGCCCATCAGGCTGGTCGTGAACTCGTAGAGGTAGAGGAATTCGCCCACCGTGCGCGGCGTGATCTCGTCAAAGCGTATGGTCATACTCGGGCGCTTCGAGCAGGCCATGGCGTATTCGGTGGCGGTCTTCTCGGCGTTGAGCAGGTCGGCGATCTGCCGGCCGCGGAGGTAGCTCAGGCCGGGCACCTTGCCGAACATCCTGGGGATCTTCACCTCGGCGGGGTGCTGGGCCACTTCCAGGAAGACGGTCAGCTTGTCGTTGGGGCCCTCGCGATAGAGCTGGACCTGGCTGTGCTGATCGGTCGTGCCGAGCGCCTTGATCGGGGTGGGGCCGGTGTAGATTCGCTTGCCCTGCCGGTCGGACCGCTTGCCGAGGGACTCGGCCCACAGTTGCCGATACCAATCCGCCAGGAGATAGAGGCGGTTGGCGTAGGGCATCATCACGTGCATGACCTTGCCCTTCCTGGCATACGCCAGGAACTTGATGGCTGCGAGCATGGCGGCGGGGTTCTTGTGCCAATCGAGCTTCTGGACGCGGCGTTCCATGGCCGCCGCCCCGGCCAGCAGTTGGGCCGTGTCGATCCCGCACATTGCCGCGCTGAACAGCCCCACCTGGCTGAGCACGCTGAACCGCCCGCCGACGTCGCCGGGGACGATCAGCATCTCGTAGCCGTCGGCCTTGGCGATCCCGTGGAGCGTGCCCTTCTCGGCGTCGGTCGTCGCGACGATCCGCTCGGCGAAGCCCGCCCCCAGCGCCCGCTTCATCAGGTTGCGGAAGATCATGAACTGGCTGGCGGTCTCGGCCGTCTCGCCGCTCTTGGAGATCACGTTCACCACCGTGGTGGCGAGGCGAGGCTTCACGAAGTCGATCACGTCGGCGATCATTGCCGGGTCGACGTTATCCAGCACGAACAGCCTCGGGCCCGGCCGGGTGCCGTCCGGCAGGAGGTTGTACGTCGCGGGGTTCAGCGCCGCCTGCAGCGCGATGTTTCCCAAGGCGCTGCCGCCGATGCCCAGCACGACCAGGTCCGTCGTGTTCGGCTTGAGCTTTTGGACCAGTCGGTCGACCCCGGCGGGGTACTCCTTGTGTCCGGGCAGCGCGGCGTATCCCAGCGTGCCGTCCTTACACTGAGCGACGACCGTCTGCAGCGCCTGCGTCATCGCCCGGTCGATTCGCTTGAGGTCCGCATCCGAGATTCCGTGTTTCGCGCCCACAACCTCGGCCGTGGCGTTCTTCCAGTAGACTGTCAGCATTCGCTCTTCCTCGTCGTGCAGTTGCCATGGGCCTCCCGGTCGGGCCGGGAAGCCCTCACAGCTTAGGGCGACGCCTCCGTGTTTTCCAGGGCTGCGGTTCGTTCGGCGGCGCGAGAAACCCCGTTCTCTTCGGCGCGCAAGGCTGGACATGCCAGGAGGGATATGGCAGAAAAGACAGGTTCGCCTGCGCACGGATTGGCCGGCCGGGCGAGAGAGAGCATCACGGGGAGGAGGACGCATGTACGTAGCGGCAGTGCAGTACGATATCGCGTGGGAGGATCGGGAAGCGAACTTCGCGAAGGTGCGGTCGCTGATCGCGGCGGCGGACGTGCCGGCCGGGGCGATGATCGTCCTGCCGGAGATGTTCTCCACCGGCTTCAGCATGGACGTGGACGCCGTCTGCGAGGGCGAGAAATGCCCGGGCGAGTGCTTCCTGGCCGACTTGGCGGTGGCGAAGGAGGCCGTCGTGCTGGGCGGCGTGGTGAGCCGCGCCGACGACGGGCGGGGTCGGAACGAGGCCCTGCTGGTCGGCCCGAACTGGAAGGAGCTGGCGCGGTACGTCAAGATGCACCCGTTCTCCTATGCGGGCGAGACGGACCGGTACGCGCCGGGCGACAGGCCGGTGCTGGCCGAATGGGCCGGGGCGAAGCTCTCGCCCTTCCTCTGCTACGATCTTCGGTTCCCGGAGGTCTTTCGGACCGTCACGACCGAGGGCGCCGAGGTCCTCGTCGTCCTCGCCAACTGGCCGGAGGACCGGCGGGAGCATTGGCGAGCCCTGCTGCGTGCCCGGGCGATCGAGAACCAGGCGTACGTAGTGGGCGTCAATCGCGTGGGGCAGGACCCGAACGCCCGGTACGCGGGCGACAGCGTCATCGTGGGCCCGCGCGGGGAGGTGTTGGCCGAGGCCGGCGCCGAAGAAGCCGTGATCCAGGGCGAGATGGACCTGGAGGCCCTGCGGGCGTACCGCCGGGAGTTTCCGGCCCTGTGGGACATCAAGCGCGGCTGGGTCAAGCCGTTGGAGTAGCTTCCAGCCCGCCGGGCGTCAGGGCTGCGAGGCCTCCCGCACCGCCGCGGTGAAGGGCGAGCCCTGCTTGACGTAGAGCGTCTGCGTGGGGAAGGCAAACGCGATGCCCTCGTCGTTGAATCGTCTCAACAACTCCATCTGGAGGTCGTGGTTGAAGTCCAGATACGCCCACCAGTCCGGTGGCGAGAACCAATAATACACGCTGATCTCAAGGCTTGCGGCCGCGAACCCGGCGAAATGAACCCGCGGGGGGTAGTCGGCGGGGAAGTGTTCCTTCCTGGCCTCCAGCAGCTCCTGGATGATGTCAACGCCCCGCTGTAGCTTCTCCGGCGGGGTATCGTACGTGACGGAAAGCGTCATGACCCGTTTGATGGCAGGCCGGGACGAGACGTTCTCGATTGTCTCATTGGCGATGATGGAATTGGGGACAGTCACCCGGTGGCCGTCGAGCGTGCGGATCCGGGTGGAGCGAAAACCCACTTCCTCGATCATCCCGTCCTTGCCTCCCACCTTGACGCGGTCGCCGAGCTGGAAGGGGCGGTCGGCAAAGATCGTGACCGAGCCGAACAGGTTCGCGATCGTGTCTTTCGCAGCCAGCGCGAAGGCCAGGCCGCCAATGCCGAGGCCGGCGATCAGCGCACCGACGTCCCACGCGAAGACGTTCTGGGCGATGAACAGGACCGCCACGATCACCACGAAGACGCGGAGGGACTTGCGGATCAGCGGCACGAGCTGGTCGTCGAGCTGCGTGTCGGTCTTGCTGGTCCAGCGGCGGAGGTAGAACTCCACGAGGTCGACCAATCGGAAGATGAACCACCCGGCCGCGAGGACGGCCAAGGTCTTGCAGGCTTGAAGCCAGAACGTGTGCAGCGTACCGGCGAGGGACATGAAGGTACTGGCGACGTAGAGTCCGCCGGCCAGCAGGAGCAGTTTGACGGGGTCGGCGATGCAGTCGACGAGCATGCCCAGTACGATCATTCGCGCCTTGGATTTGAGCCGCTCGGCCTGCTGGTGGAGGAAGTAGGCGGCAATGCGGCCGAGGGCGAGGCTCGCCAGCAGCACCCCCAACAGGCCCGCCCATTGCCAGGGGGTATTGCCGATGAACGTCGCCTCATGCCACGGGGCGGCAGCGGCGCGGGCGGGGCGTGTGGGCGGGGCGGGCAGATCGCCGGCGGCCCCGGGCAGGGCCCAGAGGGCCTGGGGGATATGTGCAATGGTTATCACGTTTTTCTCCAAAGAGTTAGGTCTTCAGGTCCGGCCGGCGGCATCTGGTTTGCCGCGCCCCGCTTGTCCCCTACATCGGCCAGACGGACCGAAGGACTTTGGGCCGATGCACGTTCGAGCGGACGCGAGGGCATTGTGCTTGACGTTCGCGTTTGATTCAGGTTAGAATCCAGATCAGTCGATAAACGAGATATCGCGGCCTCGCCTGCCTGACGGAGGGTGTGCGGAGGCTGCGTTGGTACAGGACAGCGGCGGTCAGGATGCCTGGTGCAGCGGGCCGTCCGGCAAGCGATGTTCAGTGCCCGATGTGTTTGGGGCACGGGTTGGGTCGTCGCCCGGCGGGAAGCCGGGAAGACTGGGATGAGAAAAGGACGACACCGCCCGGAGCATCGATGATTCGCACCGCCCTGATTGGGCGGTCGAGGCCTTCGGGTCATAGAGTTCTCACATGAGTCTATGCCATCGGCATTCAGGGGTCGGAAGCGATATTGGCGCCCGGGGCGCATCTTGGGCGCAACCCCTTGGAACTCCCGTGCTTACCGCCTGGACCCACCCGCGCCGACTCGGCGTTCTAACGGGGAAGGCGGCGCAGGGCACGAGGGAGAAGCCCTAGCGGGCGCTTCCCGCAAGCCGCTTGTGTGAGACGGACCGGAAGGACCCGGCCCTCCGGGCCCTTGCCGACGGCGCCGCCTGCCCGAGACACCCCCGCCTCGCCGTCCCATAGAAAGGACGTGTGCCATGCATTTGTGGGTGCTCGCATTCACGCAGGGGCAGAGCGCCGCCCTGGCGTTTGGAGGGGCGATCGTCGGGTTTCTTGGGGCGGCGGGGCTCATGTGGCTCCTCCAGCGCGCCCGACGGGGTCGGGTTGCCGAGGAAATCGAGACACTCAAGAAGACGGCCGAGGCCGAGGCCGGCACGATCGTCGCCCAAGCCGAGGCCCAGGCCAAGAGCGAATTCCTCAAGCGACGGGAAGAGTTCGATACCGAGACCCGGGCCGCCCGCCAGGAGATCCGGACCGAAGAAAAGCGGCTCAGCAAACGGGAAGACCTGATCGACCAGAAGCTCGAAACCCTCAACAGCAAGGAGCGCACACTCGAGGCCGCCCAGAACGCCGTCCACGAGAAGGAAAGGGCCCTCGCGGGGAAGGACAAACAGCTCAACGAGCTCATCGCCCGCCAGAAAAGCCAACTCCTGAAGGTCGCCAACCTGTCGATGGACGAGGCGAGGCAGATCCTGCTGAACCAGGTCGAGAAGGACATGGACCGCGAGACGGCCGAGTTGATCACCCGCCGGCTCGAAGAGGCGAAGGAAACCGCCGAGAGCCAGTCCCGAGAGATCGTCGTGACGGCCATTCAGCGCTACGCGGCGGAGCATACGTGCGAGTCGACGGTCTCCACGGTGGACATCCCTTCCGACGACATGAAGGGCCGCGTCATCGGCCGGGAGGGCCGGAATATCCGGGCCTTCGAGAAGGCTACGGGCGTGGACGTGATCGTGGACGACACCCCGGGCGTGGTGGTGGTCTCGGCGTTCGATCCGGTCCGCCGGGAGACGGCCCGCCGGGCGCTGGAGAAGCTCATCCAGGACGGGCGGATCCACCCCACGCGGATCGAGGAAGTCGTGGCGACCACGGAGAAGGAGGTCAGCAAGCAGGTCTACGAGCAGGGCAAGCAGGCGATGATGGAGGCGAACGTACGCGGCCTGCACAACAAGCTGATCGACCTGCTGGGGCGGCTCCACTTCCGAACGAGCTACGGGCAGAACGTGCTCCAGCACGCGACGGAGGTGGCGTACCTTGGGCAGGTCATCGCCGACGAGTTGGGCGTCAACGCCAATATCGCCCGGCGGGCGGGTCTGCTGCACGATATCGGCAAGGCGGTGGATCACGAGGTCGAGGGCGGGCACCCGCAGATCGGCGCCGACCTGTGCAAGCGATACGGGGAGAAGCCCGAGATCATCAACGCCGTGGCCGGACACCACGGCGACGTGCCCGCACAATCCATCTACACGCCGATCATCACGGCGGCCGACGCGATCAGCGCGTCGCGCCCCGGCGCCCGCCGCGAGACGCTGGAGCGGTACGTCCAGCGGCTCCAGAAGCTCGAGGAGATCGCCTCGGACTTCGAGGGCGTCCGGCAGGCCTACGCCATCCAGGCCGGTCGGGAAGTCCGCGTGATCGTGGATGCCGACAACATCGACGATCGCGTCTCCGGCAAGATCGCGCGGGACATCGCCCGCCGCGTCGAGGACGAGATGGAATACCCCGGCGAGGTGCGCGTCACGGTCATCCGCGAGGTCCGCTGCGTGGAATACGCACGGTAAGGCGGCATCCGCCCGGACGGTGCTCGGGTTCGGACCACGCCGCGCAGAGGTCGCCCTTCGATCCTGAGGTCGGGAACGGAGGGGGACCTCCGCGGGGAGGCTGCACCATCCGGATCAACGGCTCTGGAATGCCTTGGCCATCGCCTGGACGAGATTGTCGTCGTCCGAGGCGTACAGGTTGACGATGGCCTCGCAGCCGCGCGTTCGGTTGCCCGCCAGCCACTCCACGAGTCGGCAGCGGACTACGGGGCTGGGGTCCTCGACCAGGGGGGCCAACAGGCCGATGACCTGCTGGCCCATGCGGGTGTAGGCCAGCGAGGCGATCACTTCCTGGCGGACGGCGGCGGACGAGTCGCGGAGCATCGCGCGGAGCATGGCAAGCACGACCAGCCGGTCCACCTTGCCCACCAGGGGTGCGGGGAGGCGTGAGCGGCCGTCGCGAACGTCGGTGGCCAGGCTCAGCAGGGCCCCGACCTGGCGCGCCGCGCGCAGGCGAGCCGGCAGGTCGCCGCGGCGCAGGTCCCGGACGACGCGTCCCAGCGCGAGCTTGTAGGCCCGTTCCCACGCCGCCGGCTGGCCGCGGTCAAACTCCCGCAGCAGGCCCGTCCGTGTGATCCGAGCGGGCGCAACGGCCACGCCCGACACCGCGCTGGTGCCCGACGGCAAGGGGTCCAGCTTGCCCGTCACCACGAGCGTGATGTCTTCCAGGGGCCGGCGGGCGAGCAGCGCGGCGGCTTCGCCAAGATCCAGCCGCACCCGTGTGGTCAACGCCTCGCCCGGCCCGAGGTAACGCGGCGCGGGCCAGACCACCAACGGCAGGCGCGAAGCCGTCGCCGTGGCCGGGGAGCCCTTCGGCCCCATCGAGACCGTCATCGCCATTCTGGGGTTCAGCAGCCCGCGGTCTCCCAACGGGAGGGCCACCTCGGCAATGTTGCGCAGGGTGGCGAGGACCTCGATGGCGTCTCCGCAGAGAACGGACTCGGCCGCGGGTTTGATTTCCACGGCCACGTACTTCTCCGGCTCCTGGAACATGCGGAGGCGGCTGTTGTCGAACTTCTCGGCCATCAGGGCCGCCTTGGGCGCCCCGTCGGGCGTCGGCAGGACGACGCCGTGCTTCTGGGCAAGGACGCGGAGCCGGCGGTAGGCCGGCCCGTTCCGGGGCAGGTCCTTGGCCTTCAGGACCACCTCCCGCAGCGCGGGGATGTTCCGCTTGGTCTCGAAGCGTTCGGCCAGCAGCACCGAGGCGTACGCGTCCTTTCCGAGCAGGCCGCGGAGCGCCTTCTCCCCCCGGTCCGCATCACCGAACACCATCTCCGCCGCCGCGAGGATTCGCTGGTAGGCCGTGTTGTCCGGTTCGTATTGCACGGCCTTGGTCGCGAAGTTCAGGGCCTGGCTGCTCCGCTTGGTATCCACGTGGAACCAGGCCCGTTCGGCAAGCAGCCGCGTGGTCTGCCCCGCGCTGGCCCGCTCTTCGAAGGCGGCTTCCATGTAGCCGATCAGCTCGGCGGCCTTCTCGTCCTTGCCTTCCTTGCGGTAGGCTTCCAGCAGCAGGGCCTTGAGGTTTGCGTCAAGCGGGTGGCGGCGGATCACCGCTTCCAGCACCTGGATGGCTTCCCGGTGCCGGCCGGCGTCCAGCATCGCGCTGCAGTAGGGGATTTGCAGCGCGAGGGGCAGTTCCTCGACGCGCGGGGTGGTTCGCTCGGCTGCCCGGGCGTAGTCGAAGAACTGCATCGCCTCCTTGTGCAGTCCGAGGGTGCCCAACTCCAGCGCCAACGCCCAGGCGTCCACAAATGCGCGGGGGTCGGCCTTGAGGATCTGGAAGCGGACCTCGATGCGCCCCGGCCCGTTTGCGTCGTCCACCAGTTCGCGCCAGACGGTCAACGGCTCGGGCCCGTTGGGGTCCAGGTCCACCGCCGCGCGCGCCGCCCGGACAGCATCCTGGCTGAGGCCCTGGCTGTGCAGGACCCGGGCGCGCAGTGCCTCCGCCTCGGCGCGCAGAGCGGCGGAGAGATCCGCGCGCGCCACGAGTCCCGCGAGGAACTCGGCGCGGTCCTCCGCGCGCTGCATCGGGCCCATTCGCAAGCTCATCCAGTGCCGCCAGAGCAGGTGATCGGTGGGGAACGTCTTGAGGGATGCCTCAATGGCCTTCGTCTCGGCATCCGGGCGCCCCTGGGCGAGGTAGATATCGGCCAGCAGCCGGTTGACGCGCCCGTCGCCCGGCGCGAACCGATGCGCGAAGCGTGCCAGCGCCCAGAGCCGACCGGCCCGGCCCGGCGTCTCGGGCGGGGCCACCGACAGGTCCACGGCGGCATGGTACAGGCTCTCCGCCATGAGCCTCTCGGGCGAGACGCCCCCGGCGGCAGGGGACGCCGCGGCGGGTTGTGTCGTCTGGGCGCAGACCGCGCCCGCCAGGAATGCCCATGCCGTCGCTACCGCCGCTGTCCGCATCGCATTGCCCCGTGGAAAATGATGAGGAACCGCAGTTGCTCCTCGGGCCCGCCCTCGGAGCAACTGCGGTTCGGATCGCGTCTCGGGTTGTCGATCTCCGGCCTTCATCCGGCCGGGCGCCTGCCGTCAACTGCCGCCGGCTGGCTTGACCGTGATGACCTGGGCCTGCTCGCCGCGGCGAACCAGGAAGTTGATCGGGGCCGTCTGGCTCGTGGCCAGCGACTTCTCCACGATCTGCTGGAAGACGTCGCAGGTCTTGACCGGCTGGTTGCTGACGTTTGTGATGACGTCTCCGCCTTGGAGGCCCGCAGCCGCGGCGGCGCTGCCCCGCGCCATGCCCAGCACGATCAGGCCGGGCACGTTGGCGGTCTCACCCTTGTCGAGATACTGGTCCAGCATGACCTTCTCTCGGACGAGCAGGCCGATGGCCCGGTTGTAGTACCGCTTGGCCTCGCTGGGGCGCTTGGGCATATCGCCGAGGGTGACGGTCACCTCCTTGCCGCTGAACAGCTTGAGCTTGACCTGGTCTCCCGCGTTCATCCGCATAAGGCTGCGGACGAAATTCCGCACCGACAGTTCCGGCGTGGCCATCTCCTCGATCGGCTTGCCGTTGAACCCGACGATGATGTCGTTGTTGGCCAGTCCGCCCTTGGCGGCCGGCTGGTTCGGGATCACGTCCTCGACCTTCACGGCCGGCTTGTCCAGCTTGAGTGCGTCGGCGAGTTCCTTGTTGACCGCCTCGAACTTGTTGACGCCCATCCACGGCAGGCGGGCGACCGACCCGTCGGACGGCGGCGTGCGCAGCACGTGGACGAATTCCTCTACCGGCGTGAAGAACGCCGTCTCCTGCGAGCTTTGCATCCGCAGGCCCACCGGGATGGCTTTCCGGTTGCGGGTCAGTCCGAGCAATTGCGCCTGATAGCCCAACGAGAGCTGGCGCCCGACGATGCCAATGGCCTGGCCGCCTGTTGTGAAGACCGGGGAGCACGTCCCCGTCAGCCTCCCGCCGGTCACGTAGACCAGCTCGCCGGGCACGCGGAGCTTCGCCGATACGTGCGCCGTGCCGAGGTAGACCGGCCGGGCCGGATCGCCCATCATGATGCCGATCGACGCCACCGGCTGGCCGAGAGACACGTTCGAGGCGGACGAGAACTGCACGACTTGCCAGGTATGCGGCTCGGTGGCCTTCACGAAGCCCAGTCCGGTCCAGGGATCGATGCCCAGCAGTTTGGCCTTGACCTCCTTGCCCTTCAGGCCCGGCAGGATGAGCTGGAAGCCTTTGAGGGACTTGACGGGCAGGCGGGGGTCCAGCGAGGTGGTGAGAAACACGCCGTCCTGGGTGATGCAGATGCCCTGTCCCATCGCCACGCGCTTGCCGGTCTCCAGGTCGATTTCATACCGCACCACGGCCAGGGCGCCGGCGGCCTTCTTGACCACGTCTTGGAGCATCGTCGTTGTGTCAGCCCGCGCGGCGGCAGGCAGGACCAGCAGAACGGCCAAACCCAGTGCTGTCCAACGTTTCATCTCATCTCCTTTGCCCCTGCGGGGCGGCTCGAACTCATCGTCTGGGTTGTTTCTTGCGGGTTGCTGCGGCCGCCTCCAGCCGCGCCGCCCCGGTCGGGCCGGCGGACGGAGACAGAAACCGCAAGGAAACCAGCAGCACTATACCTATCGTCGTTAAAGCGAAGGAAGTGTACTGGTTATGGGTGAAAACCCCCGCCAGCACGTTGTGGGGATTGTCGTCCCGGATCGACTCCAGCACGAATCGGGTGACCGGATACAGCACGACAAGCATTGCAAAGGCCTGCCCTTCCCGTCGCCGAAGGCGGTACACTGCACCCACCAGGCCCGCCAGCAGCAGGGCGTTGAGGATGCCCAGCGCCTGGGCCGGCTTGACCGGGAGGGAATGCTCGGCCGCCGCGAGTGCAAACTGGTCGGCACGGAGGAACCGTTCTGCGGCTTCTCGCTCCGCATCGGCGAGGCGCCCGTCGCCGTCGACGTCGAAACGCTTCCGGCGAGAAACGAGATAAGCGTAGGCTTCTTCAAATGTTAGCTTGTCGCTTCGGTCGGTGTCGAAGCGGAGGGCCTCGTCCCAATGCTCGCTGCCGCGTAGGAAACCGTCCTCTGCGGCCAGACCGAGACGCCACTCCTCTTCGCTCAGCAGGCGATCATCCCCGGCCAGGGCGGCAAAGGCCTGCCGGGCGGCGGGCTCGGCGTTCGGATCCGCCCAGACGGCCGTCTGACTGTGGACCAATGCGCCGTGGAGATACTGCGGCGCGTGGACCCACTTGCGGTCTCGGAACGCCCCGTCAACGCGGACCTCACCGTCCCTGCCGTTGTTCACTAACTCCTGTGGCGGGTTAATCTTGCAGCGGCTGAGCTGGTGAGAGTACACCGGGCTGGGCCCGCGGGTGTCCTGAGAGTATGGATTCGCCCGGCCGTCCAGCTTGACCAGCGGCTTGCTGAACAGGGGAAACCGCATGGCCAGGGACCAATTCGGGTCGCACGTTGCCCCGTAGCAGCAGCCGTTCAGAAGGCAGCCGGCACGCCCGAAGGCCAGACCGATCATGATCGGGACGGCCACGATGTCCAGGTACCGGCGGATCGGCAGCCGCTGCCACAGCAGGTAGCCGACCACCATGGCGGTGGCGAGCAGGACGCCGCCGTAGTAGATCAGCCCGCCGGAGCTGACGTTCAGCACCGCGCCGAGGGGGCTGTCGGCGTGGGCGAACTGGGCGTCCCAATGCTGGATGATATACGCCGCGCGGGAGCCGACGATCCCGCCGACAAGCGACAGCAGCCCGACCCGCGCGAAGTGCTCGGGGCTCTCCCCGGCGCGGCGGGCCAACCGCTGTGCCACGTAGATCGACGTGAGGAACCCAAGCACCAACATCAGGCCGTAGCCGTAGATGCGCAAGGGAAGCGTCAACCCGAAGAACGTCCGTGTCCCGAAATCAACGATGATTTGCTGCATGCACTCGGCTACGGGCTCGCGAGGGAGCTATCGTTTCTCGACCGGTCTGTTGTTCTCATCGACCACCACGATCCTGGGCCGGTGCGCCCCGGCCTGGTCCGGGGAGACGTAGGCGAACGACATGATAATCAGCCGGTCCGACGGCTGGACCAGCCGCGCCGCGGCGCCGTTGATGCAGATCTCGCCGGCGCCCGGCTCGCCCGGAATCACGTACGTCTCGTGGCGCGTGCCGTTGTTCAGGTCCGCCACGAGGACACACTCGCCCTCGACGAGCCCGACGGCGTCCATCAACTCCCGGTCGATCGTGATCGAGCCGACGTAGTCCAGGTCCGCCTGCGTTGCGATGGCCCGATGGATCTTGGCCCGCAGTACCTTGATGAGCATCGCCGCCTCCTGCACCGGGTGGCCGAGCCGCCCTATGGCGCCCCGGTCTGTCCGCAAAGGCGGAACATTCTATCCGTCCGGCCGGGAGGCGTCCACGAGCAAGTTGTCGATCAGACGGGCCCGCCCGAACGTGACCGCCAAGGCGATCAAGATCGCGGCGTCCGTCTGTTCTACGTCCGAAAGCGCCGAAGGATCGACGATTTGTACGTAATCGACGGCCCCGTCCGGCGCGTGAGAGGCCAGGAAGCCCCGGATGGCGGCGACCACCTCCCGGGCGGAGGGGCGATGGGAGAGGACGCTCGCCTCGGCCTCCTTCAGCGCCGCGTGCAGCGCGCGGGCCTGGCGGCGCTGCTCCGGCGTGAGGTAGGCGTTGCGGCTGGACATCGCCACCCCGTCCGGCTCCCGAACGATGGGGCAGACCACGATCTCCACGGGGAAGTCGAGGTCCGTCACCATTCGCCGTAGAATCGCCGCCTGCTGAAAGTCCTTCGCGCCGAAGTACGCCCGGTCCGGCTGGACGATGTTGAACAGCTTGGCCACCACCGTGCAGACGCCGGGGAAGTGCCCGGGGCGGCTGGCGCCGCAGAGCGTTCGGCTCAGGCGTTCGACCCTCACCTCGGTCAGGCACTCGCCGGGATACAACTCCTCCGCCGAAGGCAGGAACACCGCGTCCACGCCCCAGGCCTCGCAGCCGGCCAGGTCCTCCGCCTCCCGACGTGGATAGGCGTCGAGGTCCTCTGCCGGCCCGAACTGGAGCGGATTGACGAAGATGCTGACGACCACGTAGTCGCACCCCGCTCGGGCTGCGTCGATCAGGCTGAAGTGCCCGTCGTGCAACGCCCCCATCGTCGGAACCAGACCGATGGTCTTGCCCGCGCTGCGCGCGGCGGCAACGGCATCACGAACGGCGTGGATCGATCTGGCGATCTGCATGACGGCTCCCTCACGGCGACAGCTCCCGGCCGATCGCCTCGACCAGCCGGGCGCGGCAAGCCCGCGTTCGAATGTCCTCTACGTCGCAGTCGATTCGGAGCACGGGGCAGGGGGCGGAAGCCACGACCGCATTGTACGCCCTCCGCATGGCCGACAGGAAGTTCTCGGTCATGACCTTCTCGAAGTCCCGGCCGCGGCGGGCGATCCGCTCCAGCAGCGTGCCCGGCTCGGCGTCCAGGACGATCAGCAGCTCGGGCGGATGCACCTCGCGCACGAAGCGGTCGTGCACGGGATCATAGGCGGCCATCTCGTCGGGAGCCAGCCGCGCGCAGGCGTAGATCCGGTCCTGGCAGAAGCCGTAATCGCTGACGAAAAGCCCCTCCGCAGGCCAGTTCGCTCGGGCCAGTTGCCGGACCCGGCTGAGCAGGTACCAGAGCTGGGCGGGCAGTCTCGTCTCATGCGGGCCGGTGTAGGAGTCGGCCAGGAACGGGTTGCCCTCGTAGTCTTCCCGAATCATCTCCGCGGGCAACTCGTTCGCAAGCCCCTCGGCCAACGTGGTCTTGCCCGACGCCGGCGGGCCGACAATGCTGATCAACTTCGCCGCCAAGGGCTTCCTCTAGCAACAGATAACACGGTCACCACAGAGGTTCAGGCAAGGCGAGAGACAACAGCCAACACCGAACAGAGAACACCCAACAGCCAACGGCGGAGGCTGTCGCCCGGGCGTGAACCCCGCTGGCGGTTGAAGGCTGGCTGTTGTCTTGTCCTTTCCGGCCCTCTGAGTGCTCTGCGCCTCTGTGGTCAGATATCCGCTGTGGCCAGGCATCCCAATCACCGCGGCGGGCCTAGGGCGACTTCCGCTTCCAGCAGCAGCTCGAGGACGGACTTGCCCGTCTCCGGATGGACGGCCTGGGGGGCGATGTTCGCCAACGGCCGGAGCACGAACAGCCGTTCGTGCATCCGCGGGTGCGGGATCGTCAGCCCGTCGGTCTTAAGGACCAGGTCGCCCATCAGCAGGATGTCCAGGTCGCAGGTTCGCGGCCCCCAGCGCGGCTCGGCCTCCCGCCGCCGTCCGAGGGACCGCTCTACCTGCTGGAGCATTGCCAGCAACTCGTGGGGACTGAGCGTGACGTGCAGTTCGGCCGCGGCGTTAAGGTACGTGCCCTGCCCCTCTGGCCCGCCGACCGGGTCGGTGACGACAAACTGAGAGATGCGCCGCACGTCGACACCGTCGATGTCGTCGATTGCCTTCAGCGCCCGCAGGAGCACCGCGCCCCGATCGCCGAGGTTGCCGCCCAGGCCGATATACGCCACCGTCTCGCACACGGGCACAGAGCGTACGGCATCGCGGGCGGACATCAAGAGCTTTCTGCGACGCAGCTCTCCCACCCGGCCGATCGCTCGAGCGAAGTCCCCGTGTCAAGGGCCGACGTCTACTGGTATCATACAGGGCAACTCAGGCATGCAGGGCAACTCAGGCATGGCTCGGCCCGCCAAGCGTCGCCGAGCGATTCAGGTGAAGCATGAAGCGAAGGCGCATCTTCCTGACCCCCGCAGTCGTCTTGCTTGCCACCGCGGCGTGCCCGGCAAGGGGCTCGTACGCCGTGGTCGTATCCAAGCAAACACACGGGATTGCCGGATGGCGAGAGGTCGTCGATGCGCTGCTGGCCAAGCACGACGGCAAGCTCGTGACCTACGGCGAGTCGGCGGACGAATCCCTGGCCGCCCTGCGCAAGCAGTTCCCGCGGCACGTGTGTTTCGTGGCCCGGCCGGGCGAGGCGGGCAGGGCCTTCGTCGCCCAGGTGCATCGACTGACCCGCGCGCTCGACGACGACCCGTATACGGACGCGATCTGGGGCATCCTGACCGGCTACGACGCGGCCGCCGCGCTGCGGATCGCGAAACAGGCCGAGCCGCTGACGGTCCGGCGCGTCGCGGCGGGCACGGACGTGGCCCTCTCCCACTGTCCCGAGGGCATCTGGTACTGCGAACTGGTCAAGAACCGGATGGTCCGCAAGGACCCCGGCGGCCGGGCGAGGGCGATGAAGGGCCCGGACGACACGACCAAGGCTCTGGCCGACGCGCTCAACGAGTACAAGGCGCAGCTTTTCGTCACATCCGGCCACGCCACCGAGCGGGACTGGCAGATCGGCTACCGCTACCGCAACGGGCAGTTCCGCTGCAAGGGCGGGCAGCTCTATGGGCTGGACACGAGCCGGAAGACGCACCCGATCCGCTCGGCGAGCCCGAAGGTGTACCTGGCCGTCGGCAACTGCCTGATAGGCCATATCCGCGACCGCGAGTCGATGGCCCTGGCGTGGATGAACGGCGCGGGCGTCTGCCAGATGGTCGGCTACACGGTCCCGACGTGGTACGGCTACGGCGGGTGGGGCATGCTGGACTACTTCCTCGAACAGCCCGGGCGGTTTACGCTCGCCGAGGCCTTCTTCGCCAACCAGCAGGCCCTGCTGCACCGACTGGGGACGTATTTCCCAGATGCCGCGCGTGCGGACCCGGCCACCGCGCGCCGCTTGGCGGTGACGGTCTCGCCGGAGGCGAAGCAGGCCGGGCTGAAGGCCCACGATGCCCGCGGCCTGCTGTTCGACCGCGACCACGTCGCCTTCTACGGAGACCCCGCCTGGTCGGCCAGGATGGCCCCCGGGCCGCTGGGCTGGCAGCAGAAGCTGACGGTGGACGGAAAGAAGTACACGTTCGAGATCACCCCGAAACTCGGCGCGAAGTCGTACGACCCGGTCAACACGAACGGATCGCAGCGCGGCGGCCGGCCGATCGTCGAGCTGCTGCCCCATCGTGTTCGGAACGTGAAGGTCCTCGAGGGCGGCGAGTTGAAGGCCCTCGTGACGGACAACTTCCTCCTCGTCCCCACCCCGTGCGCGTGCCGCCCGAACCGCACTCCTCGCCTCGTCTTCGAGGCGGATCACGTCGAATGAGGAGCCCTCGCATGGACCGTCGTGCGTTTCTCGCTACGGCAGCGGCCTCCGCCGGGGTCGCCCTCGCGCAACAGCCTGGCGCAAAGCCCTCCGGTGCGCGAGGGGGCAACCCGGTCGCCGTCTCCACGTATTCCTACTGGCGGTACGGGGTGGGCAAGCGCCTCACCATCGCCGAGTGTATCCGCCTGGCCGCCGAGATGGGCTTCGACGGCGTGGAGATTCTCGAGAAGCAGATGCGCACGAAGGACAACGCCACGTGCCAGGAGCTCAAGCGCCTGGCGGCCGTCAACGGCCTGGCGTTGTGCGGGCTGAGCACGCACCAGGACTTCGTCTCGCCCGACAAGGCCGACCGCAAGCGGAACGTCGAGATCACCCGGCGGAGCATCGAGCTGGCCTACCGTTTGGGCATCCCGATGATGCGCGTGAACACCGGGCGGTGGGGCACGTCGCGCAGTTTCAACGAGTTGATGGCCAATCGGGGCGTCGAGCCGCCGCTGCCGGGCTACACCGACGAGGACGCTTACCCTTGGGTGATCGAGTCGCTGGCGCAGTGCATCCCCACGGCCCAGAAATGTGGCGTGACGCTGGGCCTGGAGAACCACTGGGGCCTCGGGCTGACGCCCCAGGGCGTGCTGCGGATCGTCAAGGCGGTCAACTCGCCGTGGCTCCAGGTGACAATGGACACGGGCAACTTCCTGGCCGACCCGTACGATCGCCTCAAGCTGCTGGCCCCGAAGACCGTCTTCGTCCAGGCCAAGACGTACTTCGGCGGGGGCGTGTGGTACACGCTGGACCTCGACTACGCCCGGATCGCCAGGATCCTGCGCGACGTGCAATACCGCGGCTGGGTCTCCCTCGAATACGAAGGCCGCGAAAGCGGCAAGACCGCCATCCCCCAATCCCTCGCACTGCTGCGGAAGGCCTTCCGTTAGCAGTCTTAGGCCTTGCCCACAGCGCCAGGGGCGTCTGCGGGAATCGACCTGGCCCCGGCTGGGCCAGACGGCGCTCCTGGGCGAATGGCGTTGGGGCCATGACGCCGACGCGGTATAATCGCCTGTAGGTCGTCTATGACTGATGTCCTAACCAGAATCAAACGAGCAGTCCTGTCCGGTCGGTTCGCTTTCAGCGAGAAGGCGACGATCGAGATGGAGAGGGACGGGCTGACGGAATTGGACGTCGTCGAAGCCGTTTCCACCGCCACGGCAATCTACAAGCGGATCCGGTCCCGGAGGCCGGAAGCCGGTGGCAAGAGAGAGTATCTGTACATCATCCAGGGCACGAATCTCTCGGGCTTGGTCATCTACACGAAAGGCAAGCTGGTACCCGAGGGATCGACCGAGACCTACTACTTCTTGATCTCTGCGAAAAGAGTGCTGTGATGATTGAACGACTGCATTTGACGCATTGCCCCACCTGCGGAAGCGGGAGTATCCGGAAGGTCCAGCGTACCGTACGGCGAATTGCGAACGGTATCGAGTACACGGTGCGGTCCTTGCGCTTCTACGAGTGCCCCGATTGTGGCGAGAAGGTCTACGACCGTCAGACGCTCCGCCGAATCCAGGAGGCGTCGCCAGCCTACTCGAAGGCGGTGGCCAAATCGTAGCGGATCACACTGTCGTGCGCGATGCCCCGGCTGGATTGCGGAACTCGGGGTCGGCAGGCACCCGCGAAGTCACACCTTCCTCTCGTCGAGTCTGACAGCCTCCCCAGGCGACTCCATGAGCGGGGAACTCGCCGTGCTTGCCCGCGGCAGTTCAGGATGCCTGGGAAACTCGGGCAGTCTGTGAAACCTATCGTGTTCGCCGCTGACCTCAGCCACCTTCATCCGTACGACTGGATGCGTTTCTACGACATCATCCATCATGCACACCGGTATCGCATCAAGATGCGCCCGGAGGACCTGGCAAAGGAGTTGGCCGCGAGAGGCGTTGCAGCGAAGATGGTGGCCGAACTGGCGCACCTTTACGACTTCGGGCGTTCTCTGCTCGCTCGGCACTTCACCTGGGAGCGGTAGCTTGCCGATGACTGAGGACGCTGGGCGGCGCGGAGGCCAATCTTCTCCCGATCGTGGACTTGCATGACAGCATGAGAATCCGAAGACTCCTGCATTGGACGACGGAAAACACAAGCACTCTCTGCTGCCCAGGCTTGAGGAGGAAGCTGCCACTCAACAGGTAGCCACTGTGCTCACCGGCCTGGATCTCAGGGGAGGTCTCGCCAGACAAGTGCCGCCGCGTTTTCCGAGCCTCCGTGGCTCATGTCCCGCCCTACCTGCCCCCGAGCTTGACCTTCATCTGCACGGTCTTCCCGGCGCGGCGGACGGTGAGGGTGACGGTCTCGTCGGGGGCGCAGTGGCGCAGGAGGATCATCAGGTCCGACGAGCCGGCGACGGGCTTGTCGTTGAGCTTCGTGATCAGGTCGCCGTCGGCCAGGCCGGCCTGCTCGGCGGGGCCCCCGGACAGGACGCTGCTGACCTTGCAGCCGGGGCCTTCGTGGTCGGCGTCGAACGCGATGCCCAGGAACGCCCGCTTGCGGCCCTCGCCCTTGGGCCCGACGTAGGCGACGGGGCGCTCGTCGGCCCAGACGGCCGCCAGGACCGACTCGCCGAACCGCAGCACGTCGATCGCGCCGGCGGCGTTGATCTTGTCCGGCGTGTCCGTTGGTGCGTGGAGGTCCGCGTGCATGCCCGTGTTCAGGACGATCACCGGGACCTTGGCGCGGTAGAAGCTCGCGTGGTCGCTGGGCCCGAGCCCCGAACCCGAGAGGCGCAGCGTCAGCGACTCGGGCTTGTTCGCGTCGCGGATGATCTCTCGCCACCGGTCGCCGGAGTCCACGCCCCACACGCTCAGGCGCCCCTCTCGCAGCCGGCCGATCATGTCCATGTTCAGCATGGCGGTGACCTGTTCCCGCTGAAGCCCCGCCTCGTAGAGGTGGGCGACGAAATGCCGCGAGCCGAGCAGCCCCATTTCCTCCGCCGCAAAGGCCAGGAAGATCATCGACCGCCGCGACGCCGGCGCGTCGGGCCGCGCCGCCCTGGCCGCGAACCACCGGGCCAGCGTGACCACCCCGGCCGTGCCCGAGGCGTTGTCGTCCGCCCCCGGGTGGACCGTCGGGGCCTTCAATCGCACGCGGCTGCCGAAGTACCCGTAGCCGACGTGGTCGTAGTGCGCGCCGATCACGACGTACTGCTCGGCCAGCGTCCCCGCCCCCGGCAGGACGGCGGCGACGTTGTGCACGGTCGTGCGGGTCGCGGTCAGCCGGACCTCGCCGCGGACCGTCACGCCGAGCGGGAACACCGCTCCCTTTCCGGCGTCGGCATCGGCCTCGGTCGCCCGGGCGACGGCGGGCGCGTCTTTGCCCGCCGCGCGGAGAATCGCCCGCCACGCCTTCCGGGTGATGTGGAGGACCGGCACCTGCCGGCGGGACCGATACGAAGTGCGCCGCAGGGCGTCCAGCGCAGCGGTGTCCACCGCGGGCGGGTTGACGATCAACACGGCCGCCGCGCCGCGGCGTGCGGCGTGCGCGACTTTCGCCGCCAGCCCCGCCGCCCGTGACCAGGCGCCCTTGCGCTTTGTCCACCGACTGACGCCCTGGGCGTCGTGCGGCTCGTAGCGGAGAACGACGGCGACCTTGCCCTTCAGTGCGTCTCCGGCCGCGCCGGCGTAGCTGTCGTGCTTGCGGCCGGGGTCCACGATGCTGTAGCCCACGAACACGGCCTCCCCCGCGAACGCCTTGTTGGCCGAGAGGCCCATCGCGGTGAAGTCTACCCCCGCCTTGAGCGGCTCGCGCGAGCCCTCGATCGCCAACTCCTCCTTCTCCGCCTTCGCACCGCCGGGGACCTGGAAGCCCTGGAGGCAGGACTCCCCGAACGCCGGCCGGAGGCCGATCCCGCGAAAGCGGTCCACGAGCAGGTCGCGCGCCTTGACGAGGCCCCGCGTTTCCGGCCCGCGTCCTTCCATCTCCGGCGCGGCCAGTTTGTCCACGAGGGCCTTGTACTGCCGGACCTCCACCGGCGCCGTCGTCTGGGAGGAGGCCCTGCCCGGCGCGAGGAGGGCCGCGGCAAGGAACGACAACGCCGCGGCCCCTCTGCGCATTGTCCTGGGTATTCGCTGCATCCGTTTCTCCTGAGCCGTCAAACGGTTATTCCCCTGCGAGGTAGCCCTTGCGGACGGCGTTGTGGATGAGGCGCTCGGCGTACCGCCACAGCTTCGGGGCGCCCTCGGCCATGTGGCGGTTGCGGGCGAGGACCTGCCCGGCCGTCACGCCGTGCTCCCGCCAGGCCGCCCCCTGCGTGCAGTAGTTGTGCAGCAGCGGCTGGAGGCGGTCCAAGGCGGCGGCGAACCGTGCCTCGCCCGTCCGCCTCGCCTCGAACTCGTCCCACAGGGCGCGGACCTCCGCAGCCTGGTCGGGCGGGAGGATGGCGAAGATGCGGTCCGCCGCGGCCTGCTCACGGGCGGCCTTGTCGCGCTCGCCGACCTCGTCGTAGGCGAACGTGTCGCCCGCGTCGATCTCCACCAGGTCGTGCACGAGCACCATCCGCACCACGCGGGCGAGGTCGATGCCCGGCTCGGCGGCGTATTCGGCCAGCAGCATCGCCATCGTCGCGAGGTGCCACGAGTGCTCGGCGTCGTTCTCCTTCCGCGAGCCGTCCAGCAGCCACGTCTGCCGGAAGACGCCCTTGATTTTGTCGATCTCCCGAAGAAAGTCGATCTGCCGGGCGAGCCGCTCCTCGGCCCCCGGCACTTCGGTGTCCTGTTCCTGGCTCACAGTGCCATCTCCCACGCTTGAACGGACCGTGCCTCCGCCGGGCCGCCCTCGGCGAACAGGGCCGTGTGGATGCTGCTGTGCCCGGCCGGGTAGACCCGGGACGTCAGGCACGTGTGCCCGTTGGCGAAGACCTCGAGGACCGAGGCGTCCAGGAAGACGCGCAGCGAGAGCGCCTCGCCGCGGGCCAGGGCGAACCGGGCCCTGTGAACGCCGCCCCGAACGGCGCGGCGGGTGCTGGAACGCGTGGTGTCGACGGCCAGCATCCCGGCCTTGCGGTCGTAGACGATGCCCGTCCGCTCCGCGCCGCGCGGACTGCGGCGGACCCACAGGCCGCACCGCTTCGACTTGGATGGGGCGAGCTCGACGGCGATCTCCAGGGCGTCGCCGCGAACGCCCTCCAACGGCAGGTCCCCGTCAGCCGGGACGGTCAGCCCGCCCAGCGCCGCGTGCTTGCTGCGGAGCAATTCGACCTCGCCGGCGGGCGCGAAGTCCAGTCGCCCGTCGGCCCGGAGCGTCAGGACGCGGGGCAGGCTCATCACGCCGTTCCACCCGGCCCGGGTGCAGGCCCGCCGCGAGCGGTTCTCCCGCAGCCAGCCGAACAGGAGGCAGCGGCCCGACGCGTCGAAGTAGGCCTGCGGGGCGTACAGGCAGCCGCCCTCGTCGAGCTCCCCGCGCAGGTCGGGCTGGAAGGACCTGCCGTCGAACGTCCCCGTGAAGTACACGGCCCGGCCCAGCGGGATCGGCGAGCCGAAGAGCACCCATTTGCGCCCGAGGCGGAAGAAGTTGGGGCACTCGAACGTCCGGCCGGTCTCCTCGGGGCCGCCGCGGAACAGAACGCCCTCGTACCGCCAGGAGGCGAGGTCGGCCGAGGAGTACAGCAGGACCGCGCCGCGGTCGTCGGCGTCGCGCGTGCCGACGGCCATCTTCCACCGCCCGCGGTGGCGGAAGACGTACGGGTCGCGGAAGTCGCACGTGTGGAAGCCTTCGGGGGCCTCGCCGATCACCGGGTTGGCCTCGGGCTTCCGCCACGTCCGCAGGTCCCGGTCGCCGGTCGCGATGCACTGGACCTGCTTGTGGCTCTCGCCCCGGCCCGCGCCGTTGCCCGTGTAGACGATGGTCGGCACGCCGCCGTTGTCCACGCAGCAGCCCGTGAAGACGCCGCCGGCGTCGTACGGCCGATCGGGCCGCAGGGCGTGGGGCTCGTCGCGCCAATGGAGCAGGTCGTCGCTGACGGCGTGCCCCCACGTCATGTTGCCCCACCACGCCGCCTCGGGGTTGTGCTGGTAGAACAGGTGATGCCGGCCGGCAAAGTGGATCAGCCCGTTCGGATCGTTCATCCAATGGCGGGGGGGCAGGAAGTGGTACTTCGGCCGCTGGGGATCGTCGGCCGTCTGCTTGCGAATCGCTCGGGCCGCCTGGGCGAAGGAAGGCATGACTGCTCCTTTCGGCGTTGGACGCGGGGACTATAGCAGGGCGGAGCGGCGGGGGCCAGGGGGCGGGCCGACATGCGCGGGCGTGCGGGCGGTTTTCTCGCTTGCATCGACTCGGCGGTGTGGCAGAATCGTGGCGTTGTGCAGGTGTGTTCTCGCGAGGACCTTGTGGGAGAGAGGGCGCCGATGGCCCGGGACGGCAGAAACGCACGCGGCGACGTCAAGTGGTACGTGCCCAGCGCGGTCGCGCTGGGGTTGGCGGTGGTGGCGATTATCGTCGTCTGGATGTTGATCCCACCGGCGGAGACCGTCGACGTGATCCCGTTCGATCCCAACGACGATCGCAAGGACATCTCCCTGCGCCTCGATGAGGACGCCACGAGGTACGTCGTCAGCGGCATGCGGGACATGAAGGCCTCGGTCCGCGTTGTCGACGGCAAGACGGTCTACGACGCCGTCGAGGTCCGCGGCGAGGTCATCTCCGTCTTCCGCGAGGTGGAGTACGAGGCCGAGTTCACCGGCTTTTGGCAGCTCAAGGAATCGCCGACCGGCGGGACGACGCAGACGGTTCAGGGCGTCGTGGTCGGCAAGGCCGTCGTGCCGTGGGACGTCCAGGCCAAGCCCTCCTCCGACCACGCGCTGGAGACGAGCTGCAAGATCGTCGACGAGTTCCCCAAGGGCAGGTTCCTGGTCGAGGGCAGGCTGACGCTGATCGACAAGCCCCTGCTGGTGGGCCCCGGGGCGACCGTCGAGAACGCCCACACGGACAAGCGGGACATCATCCTGACCGATTGCTTCGGGCACAAGCACCGGCTGTTGCCCGGCGGGAAGGTGAGGGTGGACTCGGCCGGGGAGTTCGTCGAGGAGGACCTGCCGGACACGGGCGCCAAGACCGCGCCGTAGGACACGAGGCCCGTGTCAGCGGGTGTCCTCGGGCCAGTCCTCGACCAGGGCACGAGTGATCGAGAGACGGTCGATCTGGACCCGAACGAACTGCCCGACGAGCGACTCGTCGTGTGACCAGTTCGCGTCCTCCATCTGCAGCAGGCCGAAGTCGATCACCACGGGCATGATCTGAAGCACCTTCCCGCAGCCGACGTACCGCCAGCCCCGCACGTGCTCGATGATCCGCCGCTCCGCCCGGTTGCCCGCGATGGCCTGGTCCCAGGAGAACCCCTCCTCGGTGAGGTACGTGAAGCGGGCGTCGGTCAGCACGCCGGCGGTAACGTCCTCCCCCGGCCGGGAGTATTCGTCCATCACGATCAGCAGGCGCCCGTTGACCCACGCCTCCGCCACGCGGGCCGGGCCCTCCGTGCATTCAAGCCGAATCTCCACGTTCTTCTTTCCGATGGGTGGGCCCACAGTCGAATCACATCTTCATCTGCACAATCCGGTCCATCGCCTCGCGGAGCACGTCGTCCGGGTAGGTCAGCGAGATGCGGAAGTAGCCCTCGCCCCACTGGCCGTACCCCCGGCCGGGCGTGACCATCACGCCGGTCTGGTCCAGCAGGTCGGCGACGAACGCCCCGCTGTCGCCGGCGTACTTCTCCGGCACGGGCGCCCAGACGTAGATCGTGGCCTTGGGCTTGCTCAACGCCCAGCCGTTGGCGTTCAGGGCGTCCACCACCATATCGCGGCGGCGGCGGTAGACCTCGTTGACCGGCGGGATCAGTGTCTCGGCCTGGCGGAGCGCCAACGCGGCCGCGGACTGAACCGCCCGCAGCGTGCCGTTGTCGATGTTCTCCTTGACCGTGTTGAGCGCCGCGACGGCCGACGCGTTGCCCACCATGCACCCCACGCGCCAGCCGGTCATGCAGAACGCCTTGCTCATCGAGAAGAACTCGACGGCGATGTCCGCCGCCCCGTCCGCCTGGAGAATGCTCGGAGAGGCGTAGCCGTCGTAGGTGTTCTCGGTGTAGGCGGCGTCCGAGGCGATGAGGATGTCGTTCTCTCGCCCGAACGCGACGGCCCGCTCGAAGAACTCCCTCGGCGCGACCGCCGTGGTGGGATTGTTGGGGTAGTTCAGCCAGAGCAGCTTCGCCTGCCGGCGGACCTCCAGGGGGATGGCGTCGAAATCGATCAGGAAGCCGTTCTCCGCACGCAGGGGGACCTGGTAGGTCACCGCGCCGGCGAAGACGTGCCCGATGTTGTACGTGGGGTAGCCCGGCACGGGCGCGATGCCGACGTCGCCGGGGTTGAGGATCGCCAGCGGGAGCTTGGCGATGGCGTCCTTGCTGCCCATCGTCCCGACGATCTGGTCGGCGCCGAGCTCCACGCCCCATCGCCGCCGGTAGAAGTCCCGCACGGCCTCGTTGAAGGCCGCGACGGGCCGGTCGCAGCCGTAGCGGTGGCGGTCGCCGTCGCCGGCGTCCTGAATCGCCCGGACCATCTCGGCGACGACGGGGTCCGGCGTGGGCGTGTCCGGGTCGCCGATGTCGATGCGGATCACCTTGACGCCCTTGGCCTGCGCCTCGCGCATCCTGCGGCGCAGGTCGGCGAACAGGTAGGGGGGCAGCTTCTGCAAACGCTGGGAACGCTCTACGTCCATCGTGTCTTGCCTTCTTCGATCGGCCCGGGGTCCGGGCCTCGGCCAAACGGACTCGGCATTGTACGGACGCCCCCGCCGGCTGACAACCGGCCGATGGAGTTTTGCGCGGGCCCCGGGCAGGAGAGCCGCTCAGCGTTCCCGCAGCCAGCTTCGGACCGGGAGCTTGACGTAGTCGTCGTTGCCCGGCGGGGAGAGCAGCTTGCCCGGGGCGTACCAGAAGTCGAGGGTGTTCAGGTCGGCGAGGACGGTGTGGACGGTGATCGGCAGGCGGACGGCGCCCATCGTCTTGCGGGCGATGTCGAAGTCCACCTTCAGCCCCCGGCCCGTCTTGGCGGCCAGGACCTGGCGCATGAGGCTGTAGCGGTAGTGCAGCGGATGGAAGCGGGGCCGGGCACGTTTACGGTAGTGGTTCGTGCAGGTGATCATCTCGGGGGGGAGCTTGGCCTCGTTGTCCCGCACCGTGCGGACGGTGACGCCCCCGCCGTTGCTCAAGTCCCCGTCGTACTCGAAGACGACCGCCGGGTCGCTGCCGTCGCGGACCGGGGCGGCCAGCAGGATCGAGTTGTCGAACATCTGTATGCGGGCCTTGAGGATCGGCAGGGCCCGGGCGCACAGCGCCTTGGCCTCGCACGTCTCGACGAGGCGCCGGAGGACCAGCAGCCGGGGCCCGTAGCTCCCGCCCACCGGCCGAACCGGACGGAAGGCATCGTGCACGGACGTGAAGACCCCCTCCTCGTTGATCGCCGTCACGCAGCCGATCATTCCCGCGGCCGTCACGCCGACCCAGGCTTTCCGGACGCCCTGCCGCTCGTGCACGACGATCATCTGGTGGTCGTAGAACGCCGGGGCGGGGAGGAAGTCGAAGTTGCGCCCGACCCACACGTGGCCGTCCTTGGCCCGCGCGCCCCAGGCGGCGAAGCTGGAGCACGCCTGGCGGTACCAGTCCCCGGCCGTGTTGTACGCCTTCAGGTCCGCGAGCGTCAGCGGCCGGCCGATCCGCCGGAGCATGGGCTTGGGCCCCAGGGCTGCCCGGACGCCGTCGAGCAGGCCTTGCAGCTCCCGCTCGTCGTCGGGCTCGAAGGTGAACCGCTTGACCAGGGGCAGGATGACCCGGGCGTAGTCGCCTCGCCGGGTCAGCAGGAGGTTGGTCCCGCAGATCGTGTCGACCATCTCCACCACGCCCCGGGCGAGCAGCTTGCCGTGGGCGTAGCCCCGATCGTACGGCCGGCCCGCGAGCGTCAGGACGGTGACGCCCTCGACTTCTCGGAGGCTGCCGGCGAGTCTTTTCTCGGCCGCGGCGGGGGGTTTGGCGCCGGCCTGGGCATCCGCGGGCGCCGCGGCGAGCAGAACGCACGCGACGAGGCCGAAGGCCGCCGCCTTCCGTCGCCGGGCACTCCGAAGGTCGTGTCGATGCATGGCGGTTACTTCAGCGGGGCGGTGCCGATCACGTGAGCGGGGTCCAGCAGATCGGCGACGGTCACCGATCCGGACGAGACGGCGTACACGTTGTCGCCGATCCGCAGGCTGCGCACCATACGCCCGTCGCCGGCGATCGAGCCGATCTCCTCGAAGCCGTCGCCGCCCACGGAGAGGACGCACAGCGAGTGCGGGTTGTCCGCGTAGTAGTCGTACACGGGCAGGCAGAGCGTCTGGTAGTCGTCGAAGTACGAGAAGGCGTGGTGGTCCCACTCGGCCTCGCTGCTCGTGCCCCACGGGCCGGCGGAGCCGAACAGCTCCACGTCGACCTCCCTTGGCCGGCGGGGGTTGGACACGTCGAACAGCGAGAGCTTCAGTCCGCGCGTCCGGCCGGCGAGGTCGGCGTCGCGCCCGAGGCCGATCAGCGTGTCCGCGTCGATCGGGTGCAGGTACCGCGAGAAGCCGGGCACGTGCAGCGCGCCGACGACCTTGGGGGCTGTCGGGACGGACAGGTCGATGGCGAACAGCGGGTCGATCTGCCGGAACGTGACCATGTAGGCCATCTCGCCGACGTACCGCACCGAGTAGATCTGCTCGGTCCGGGCGATGTCGGTCAGTGCCCCGGCGGCCACCAGCTCGTCGCCAACCTGCTCGAGGACGAAGAGGCTGTTGGACGTGTCCGTGCGCCACGTCCGCACCGTCGTCGCCACGCGGAACGTGCCCGCGTACTCGTCCATGGAGAACTGGTTGTGGACGGTCCCGGCGACAATGCCCGTCGCGGCGAGAGGCATCTCCTCCTGCGTCAGGTCGAACTTGTAGATCCGCGTCGTCGGGGGCGAAGGGTCGTCTGCGGCGAGCGGGCGCGTCCACTCGGGCCGCCCGGCCACGTAGAGGCCCTCCGACGAGGCGTAGACGTGCCCGCCGGAGCCCTGGATGGTGGTTGTCGTTATCCCCGCGGCCGGGTGATCGGACGACAGGTCAAACCGCGCCACCGTCAGCAGGTCCGCCGAGAGGCTGTCGGGCGGCAGGAAGGTCCCGGCCGGGTCCACCAGCAGTTCCGGGGCCCCGCCGTCGGTCGAGCGGGTCGGCAGGACGTCGGTCAGGGGGATCTGCATCAGCCGGTCGGCGTACTCGTCGGCCGTCTCATAGACGCGCTCGTGCGTCGGCCGCCAGTCGTCTCGCCACGGCATGTACGCCAGCTCCACCCCGTCGTGGAGAACGGCCAGGTCGCCGAGGTCGGCCGGGGGCACGTCGGGGTTCGGCGCGACGGGCTGGATCTCGCGAAGGTCGTACGCGGGGGCGGGGAGATACAGGTCGCCGCCGATCACGACGAACAAGTGCTCGTCCACCGCGCGGGCGTCCACCACCGTCCCTTCCAGGCGGGTCTGCTCAAGGAGCTGCGGGTCCGCCCGGTCGGCCAGGTCGTAGACGCTGAGGATCACCTCGGGCTCGTAGGGTACGGGCTCGGGGCCGACCCACGTGGGCACGGCCACGACGCGATCCACGGGCAGGGGCTCCAACAGCACGGGCCAGTACCACCGGCTGGACGACACGACGGTGAGGCGGTCGCCGAAGAGGAACAGTCCCAGCGGATCGCCCTCGATGGCGGTGCGGCTGAGGACGTGGATTTCCTCCGCCGGGAGGGCGTCCAGGATCAGCAGCTCCCCGTCCGCCAGGACGTAGAGGTACTCGCCGTCCGTCTTGACCCGGTCGGCCTCTTCCACGCCGGCGACCTGGTTGTTCGTGCCGGAGTAGTCGGCATCGGTCTCGGCCACGTCCGGCGAGCCGGCCGTCACGCCCCCGAGGGCCTCGAAGTTGAGCGTGGTCGGCAGCAGATCGCCCCCGTCGGCGATCCGGTAGTACGGCCCGTCCGACCAACCCCATTCCGGGACGATCTGCCCGAACAGGTGATCGTACTGGCGCAGGCCGATCTCAACCAGCCGCTGGCGGAAGGCCTGTTCCGAGGCGAACGCCTCCAGGGCCGCTGTCGCCGGGTCGCCCATGCGAATGTCGTACCGCCCGCCTCGGACGTCGTCGCCCGCCTTGTCGTACAGCACATCCTGCCCCACGCCGCCGGACAGCAGGTCCTCGCCCAGGCCCGGGCGGATGCTGTCCCGACCGCCGCCGCCGTACAGGCGGTCGTTGCCCTCCCCGCCGTCCAAAACGTCGGCCCCCGCGCTGCCGAAGAGCACGTCGTCCCCGGCCGCGCCGGATAACGCGTCGATGCCGTAGCTGCCGTACAGGCGGTCGTTGCCCTCCCCACCGTCCAGGCCGTCCGCACCGGGCCCGGCAAACAGCCGGTCGTCCCCGCCTCCGCCGTCCAATTCGTCGTCGCCGTAGCTGCCATACAGCCGGTCGGCCCCCTCGCCGCCGGACAGCACGTCGTCGCCGTAGCTGCCGAACAGCCGGTCGTCCCCGTCTCCGCCGTCCAGCACGTCGCCGTCCCAGCCGCCGAAGAGGACGTCGTCGCCCCCGCCGCCGTCCAGCCGGTCCGCGCCCCGCTGCCCGAACAGCCGGTCGCTCTCCGCCCCGCCGTGCAGGGCGTCGTCGCCCGACCCGCCGACCAGCGCGTCGCGCCCGTCGCCGCCCCACAAGGCGTCCGCGCCCCGGCCCCCGAGCAGGCGGTCGCGGCCGCCCTCGCCGAACAGCACGTCGTCGCCGGTCCCGCCGTGCAGCCAGTCCCGCCCGGGCCCGCCGTGCAGCTCGTCGTTGCCGTTCTGGCCGCGGGCGATCACCCGAACCTGCTCGGCGTCTGGGGGCAGCTCCACCAGCAGCACGTCATCGCCGTCCCCGCAGAAGGCGCGGATGGCCCGGAGCTTGCCCGCGTCGTCGGGCAGGGACACGTGCATGGTGTCGTTGCCGTCGCCCCCGAGCAACCGGATCGCCCGCAGCCTCGCCAGGGGGGCCGTGCCGGCCACCACGCCGTTGATCGTGGCCTCCAGCAGGGCCGGGTCCGCGTCGCTGAGGGCAATCTCGATCGTGTCGTTCACCGGGGCGGCCCCGTCGTCTCCCCGAATCCGCCAGGTCCCGCCATAGAGGACCGCATCCAGAAGCAGCCGCCGCTCCAGCGTCTGGAAACAAGCCGGTCTTTCGCCCTTCGTGCCCATCGCCTGCTCCTGCCGTTGCACACAGGCCTAAGCGGGCTCAGTTACGTTATGTTGCGTGCCTGCTGGTCCGCAGCCCGCATGTCGGCGTCGGCCTGCATCGACGATGCCACGGCATCGCCTGCTTCGGCCTCCTTGCCAGACGAACTGCGTCCTGCGCAGGAACCCCAACGAACGTACCGGAGACCGCTTGGCGGCATCTCTCGGCCCAGCGGGAACACAACAAAGCCCACCGATATGATAGCGGGGAACCGTCGTGGGGACAAGGGCTGCACGCGGGGCACGGGGAGCAAGCTCCCCGCCAAGCGACCCGCGGCGGGCCTACGCCGCGCCGACGGGCTCGGGCTCGGCGGACTCGGCGTGCTGGACGGCCTCCTCGAAGCGGACGCTGATGCGCTTCGAGACGCCGGGCTCCTGCATGGTCACGCCGTAGAGCACGTTGGCCATGCTCATCGTTCGCTTGGCGTGGGAGATGACCAGGAACTGGCTCTCGCCGATGAACTCCTGGACCAGCCGGCTGAAGCGCTCGGTGTTCTGCTCGTCGAGCGCGGCGTCGACCTCGTCCAGCAGGCAGAAGGGGCTGGGGCGGCACTTGAAGATGCTGAACATCAGCGACAGGGCCGTCATCGTCTTCTCCCCGCCGGACAGCAGCGACAGGCTCCGCAGCTCCTTGCCGGGCGGGCGGGCGATGATCTCGATGCCGCTCTCGAGGACGTTCTCCGGGTCGATCATCACGATGTCGGCCCGGCCCCCGCCGAACAGCTTGCGGAAGAGGGCCTGGAACTGCTCGCGGACCTTGCCGAACGTATCGAGGAACAGCTCGCGGCTCTCGCGGTTGATGCGGCGAATCAGGTCGTGGAGCTGCCGTTGGGAGGCCTCGATGTCGGCGAGTTGGGCGGCGAGGAACTCGCGCCGCTGCTCCAGTTCCTCCTGCTCGCCGATGGCGTCGAGGTTCACGTTGCCCAGCCGCTCGATCTTGCCCCGCAGCTCGTGGATCTCGGCCTCGACGGCGTCCCAGTCGCGCTGCTCGTCGTGCTCGTAGGGTTTGGAGAGTTCCAGCAGGTCCATGGACATCTCGTCGGCGGCGCGCGTCAGGAGGTTCTCGATGCGGACGTCCACCTCGCCCAGCTCCACCTTGACGGCGTTGACGTGCTCGGTGGCGGCTTCCTGCTCCTTGCGCTTCAGCGCGAGCTGCTTGCGGATCTCCTCCAGGCGCTCGGCGAGGCCCTTGCGGGACTCCTCGACGTCCCGGGCCTCCTGCGAGAGGGCCTGCTGCTCGGCGTAGAGGCGGTCGACCTCGGCGCGCGTGTCGGTGATGGCCTGCTGCGCGTCGGCCTTGCGCTGCCGGCCCAGGTCGACCTGCCGGCGCTCGTCGGCGAGGCCCTGCTGCATGGCCTCGGCTTGGCGGACCACGGTGGCGAGGGCCTCCCGGGCGGCGCGGCGCTTGGCGTCCACGGCGGCGAGGGAGACCTTGATCTCGGTCATCCGTTCGTTGACCTGTTCCTGTCGCCGGGCGGCCTGGGCGCTGTCGGCCTCGATCTGCTCGATCTGGGCCTGACGCTGCTGGTTGAGCTCTTCGAGCTCGTCGGCCTTCTGTCGGGCGTCGTGCTCGGCCCGGACGGTCTGCTCGATCTCCGCGCCGAGGCCCTCGATGTCACCGGCGACAACCGGCTGCTCGCGCCGCAGGGACTCGATCTGCTCGTCCAGCCGGGCGAGGCGGCTGGTGCACTCCACGCGCTCGGTGTTGGCCTCGTAGATGGCGGTCCGCAGCTTCTGCTGGACCTCGTCGAGGTGCTCGACCTCGCTGTGCGCCGTAATGCACTGGTCCTCCAGCCGGTCGATCTCGTCGGCCAGGGCCTCCTGCCGGGTGGACAGCTCGGCCAACTCGCTGCGCCGCGCGACAATGCCCCCGCCGCGGTTCGCTGCGCCGAACCGGACCCGCCCGTCGGTCTCCATCGCCTCGCCGCCGCGCGTGACGAACCGCCACGCGCCCGCCGCCGAGTCCGCGATCGCGCGGGCCTCGTCCAGCGTCTCGACGATCAGCGTCGCCCCGAGCAGCCGGCGGACCACGGGCCCGACGTCCGGCTCGAAGCGGACGTGGTCGATCACCCGCTCGTACCCCGCCGGCACGGTCGCGGCGCCCGGCCCGGCCGGTTCGCACCCCAGGCGGTCGAGGCAGATCACCTCGGCCGTGGCGTTGGCGCCGAGCGCCTCCCGCAGTCGCCCGGCCGCCGCGGTAAGGTCCGCAAAGCGGTCCACCACGAGTTGCTGATCGGCGCCCGCCAGGGCCGCCTCGACCAGCGCCGCATGGGCCGTGTCCGCTTCGAGGAAGTCGCCCAACATGCCGCGAACCTCGGGGAGCTTGCCGGCCCGCTGGGCCTCGACGACCCGCCGCACGCCCGCCGCTACGCCCTCGAGACGCTGCTGCATCTCCCGCAGCGCGCCGATTCGGCTGGCCAGCGCCGACCGCTGCTCGCGCGCCTCGGAGAGATGCCCCCGAAGCCGCTGCTCGCTCTCGTGGGCCCGGCGGGAGGTCTCCTTGGCCTCCTCCAGCCGCCGGGTGGACTCGTCGATCACCGACCGGACATCCCCCAGCTTCGCATCGACCTCCGCCCGCTCGGTCAGCATCCCGCGGAGGGCTTGCTCGATCTCCCTGGCCCGGCCAGCGAGCCGCTGCTTCTGTCCGTCGAGGTTCTCCCGGCGAATGCCCAGCCCGTTGATCTCGTTGTGCAAGTGCGCTGTGCGCCGCAGCAGGTCGATCGTCCCGGCCTTCTCGTCTTCCAGGCGGGCACGGAGCTGGGCGAGGGCCAACTCGCCGGCGGCGTGCTGCTCCCGGGCGGCCTTGTATTGCTCGTCGAGGTCCGTGTCCTGCTGCTCGAACCGCCGGAGCTGCGCCTCTCGCTCGGTCCGCTCGCCGGCGGCGGCCTCGATCTTGGCCTCTAACTCCTCGGCCCGGCTGAGGGAGGCCAGGACCTGCTCGTCCAACTCCTCCACACGCCGCGTGAGCATGTCCCCCCGCTCCTCGCCGGTGGTGATCTGCCCGCCCAGCGACGCGATGCGCCCCTGGAGGTCCCGGGCGGTCCTTTCGAGGTCCACGGCCTCGATTTCCGCGGCGCTGGCGGCGCCCTCCAACTGGCCGATTCGCGTGGTAATCGCCGACAGCGTGTCGCTGGCGGCGTCCAGGCGCCCGCTCAGGGCGCCCCGCTGCTGCGTCAGCGTGTGGTACTGGGCGAGGAAGTACAGCGACCGCAACTCTTTGAGCCGCTCGGAGTAGGCCTGGTAGTTGCGGGCCTTGCCGGCCTGGTACTTGATCGACCGGAGGCGTTTCTCAACCTCCTGGACGATGTCGTTGAGCCGCAAGAGGTTCTGCTCGACGCGGTCGAGCTTGCGCAACGCCTCTTTCTTGCGGGCCTTGTACTTGCTGATTCCCGCGGCCTCGTCGAAGATCGCCCGTCTCTCGTCCTGGGAGGCCTGTAGAAAAACCTCCACCTTGCCCTGCTCGATGAGGCTGTAGGCGTCCACGCCGACGCCGGTGTCCATGAACATCTCTTTGATGTCGCGCAGGCGGCAGGGCACCTTGTTGATGAAGTACTCGCTGAGCCCGCTGCGGTAGAGCCTTCGGGTGACGGACAGGACGCCGTCGGCGAGTTTGGCCTCGTCGGCCGGGACGTTCGGCTGCAGCGTGCCCGAGCGGTTGTCGAAGGTCAACGTGACCTCCGCCATGCCGCAGGGCCTCCGCCCGGCAGCCCCGTTGAAGATCACGTCCGCCATCTCCGAGCCGCGAAGGCTCTTGGCGGACTGACTGCCGAGGACCCACTTGAAGGCATCGACGACGTTGCTCTTGCCGCAGCCGTTGGGGCCGACGACACAGGTCACGCCGTCATCGAAATCGAACTCGGTCCGGTCGGCGAAGCTCTTGAACCCGTTGAGAACTAACTTCTTCAGCTTCATGTGCGGGCGTCTTCCATGACACTACGTTTCGGCGCGGCGTCCGCCGGCGGCCGCGGAAGCGCGCGGCCCTCAACCAGGGCCTCTCCGTTCCCGCTCCGGCCCAAACTACCACATATTGGGCCTCTGCGTCGCCTTTAGCTCGGCATGTCGGGCCTGCCGACCGTCGGACCTGTCCGCAGGATTCTGGCACGCCCGGGCAACGGCTGCAAGACGAACTTGGCCGGAATGTCCTTTTCCACCTCGCACATGCGGTGCAGAATCGACACGACCTGCCCGTAGGTCAGGCTCAGGCCTCGGATCCGCCCGGAGGTGTCCTGGAGGGCCGGCTGGCCCAACTTGTCGATCAGCGTTCGCACGTGGAAGTCCATGTAGAACGGCTCGCTGATCCCCCCGCTGCGAGGGATCACGCGGAAGGCCATCAGCCGCTCGGTCGGACGCAGAGCGGCCCGCTGTTCGGGCGTGGCGGTCTTGGGGTCGACGACGCGGCCGGTCTTGTCGGCCAGCACCGTCTTGTTGCAGAGGGTCACCAGGTCGTCGGGTGTGCTGAAAAACACCCGCCTTCGCACGGACATGTCCCGCCCGAACAGGACGATCCGCTTCTCCCGCGACTGCGTGGCATAGATGACATAGCTGCGAGCGCTCTTGACCAGGTCCAGCACAAACTCCGTCCCCACGTGCACGCGGGTGACCAGCGACGTGTCACCCAGGTGGACCAATGCTTCGTAGGCCGCAATCCGCACCAGCTCGGACGGATCGTCGATCAGCCGTCGCAGCGTGGGGACCGACCGGATCAGCCACCGGTTGCGCCCCAATTCCTCGATGGCGGGGATCTGGAAGGGCGAGCCGGCCGTCTCGGCGAAGCGGATGAGCACGTCCCCGGCCATTCTGTCCTTCAGCCGGATGCCCGTGCGGGCCGCATGGAAGGCGGCCCCGGGGTTGCGGGACGCGTAGACTTGCCGGCAGACCTCGATCACGGGGTTGCCCATGGCCTCCCAGACCAGGGCCAGGCCGTCCTGGTTCGCCCCGGGCTTGGTGATCTGGTCGGCGATCTCGCGGGCGCGGGCCTCCCATCGCCCCGGGTCGGACTGGAGCGGCAGGTGCAGGGCCAGTTCGACGAAGTGCTCGTAGTTGTCGCGGAACTCGGGGGGGATACGCAGCTCGATGATGGACGGGTTCTTCGCGTTGGCCACGCGCCGCGGCTGGCCGAACCGCTGATTGACTCGGCGCTGGATGACGTTACAGAGGGCGTAGTCCGGCTCGCGCAGGATCAGCCGCAGCGGCCGGGCCTCGGTGACCTTGCCCCCGCCGATGATGCGGCCTTCGCGCAGGCGGCTGGTCGTGCCGGGCTTCGTCGGGTCGATGAACGGGTTGACGAAGACCGATCCCTCGGCCATTGCCCATTCCCTCGCGCCGCTGGCCGGGGGCCGGCCGACGCCCTGGGCGACGTGCAGAGGGAAGGGATACAGCGTCCCGCCGTCCAGGCTGCGCGTGCCCGTCCGGGCGAGCGAGGTGACTTGGACGTCGAAGGTCCACCCGGCCGGGGCGCCGGGCGGGAGCACGCCGACGATGCGGACGATGGCGGTGTCCTTGTCAGCGATCATCTGGGAGGGGGTCACGCCCTTCGCCGCGCCCAGCGCCGAGCCGACCTTCTGCTTGAGCATGTACTCCACGAGGTACTTCTTGAGCTGCGGGGGGGCTTCCGCCGAGCCGTTGCGACCCAGCCCGACCACCAGGCCGTGCCCGTCGAGAAGCAGGCTCCCGCCGCCGACGACGCCGGCAAACTCGCTGACCGTCCCTTCCACCTCGGGCGGTATCTCCCGGGTCTCCTCGGTCAGCGACGTGCCCTTGCCGCCCCATTCTTCCGGCAGGCAGCCGGCGCAGCCGAGAGCGACTCCCCCCGCCAGGGCCCAGAGAAGCAGCGTTCTTGCAGACATAGCTTGTCCCAGTTCGTCGATCATTATCGGACCTTGCTCATCGCACGCTTGAGCTTGTTTGTTCCCGCCGTTCCCCGCCCGGCTGGTCTCGAGGAGAATCAGGCCACCGGGCCTCCCGCATCGCCGTGCGGATTGGGTCACAGCCCGGCCTGCGAACCATGCGATCCACCCGCCCGGAGGCTCAGCGGAACAACGGCTGGCGGCCGATGTCTTCGACGTCCTTCGGTCGGGGCGGTGCGGTGCGTGGCGTGGACCGCGTCGTCGCGCCGGCGGCGAGTCGCCGACGGGCCTCGTCGGTCAACTCCGGCAGGAGGAGTTTCTGGCCCACGCGCAGGGATTCGCTGCGGGCCGTCGGGTTGGCCTGCGCGATGAGGGGCCAGTACCTTGCGTCCCCATAGGCCTTCCGGGCGATTCCGGAAAAGCCGGTCTTGTCGGACGACTGCACGACGTACGTCTTCTGGCCCGGGCCCGACGCGATCATTGGCGCGGTGGTCGGGGCCGTCGGCGACGCGGGCTTTGGCGGTACGACCAGCCGGCTGCCCGCCTTGAGGCTCTTGCTGTCGACACTCGGGTTCGCCTTGGCGATCAGCGGCCAGTGCTTCCCGTTGCCGTATACTGCCTGGGCGACGCCCCAGAAGCCGGCGTCGCCTTCCTTGACGACATAGTACCGCCTGCCGCCCGATGTAACCGTGCGCCCGGCGGCGGCATCCTCCGTTCCTACAGCCACCGTTCGCGGGGCGGGCTTGGGGGGGATGACCAGCTTCCGGCCCGGCTTGAGGGCGTTGGAGTCCGCCTTGGGGTTGGCCTTGGCGATGTGCGTCCACAGCCGCCCGTCCCCGTACACCTTCTGTGCGATGGCCCAGAACCCCGAATCGCCCTTCTGGACGACGTAGGTCCTCTGCGTGCCCGTTCCGACGGGTGCGATCAGCGGCCCGGACGTGTTGCCGTCAAAGGCAGGCCGGATCGGCGGGGTGGCGGGCGTGCCGGGGAAGGCCGGCACGACGGGCGGCTCGGGCGTCCCCGGCAGGGGGGTCGAGGGCACCTCGCGGATGATCGGCACGACCGGGGGGGGCGTTGTGGGCGGCTCGGGCGTGGTCGGCGGCTCGGGCGTGGTGGGCGGCTCGGGCTCGGGGGTCGTGGGCGCTTCCCGGATGATCGGCACGACCGGCGGCGGGGTGGTGGGGGGCTCGGGCAGCGTCGGAGGCTCGGGCGTTGTCGGCGGCGTGCTAGGCGTCGAGGGCGAGCCCGCCCCGAAGCGTGGCCGGCCGACGCCGCCGTCGTTCATGTTTCCGCCATCGCCCTCGCGGTCGGCGCGGGCGATCTCATTGCCGTCCTGGTTCGGGTCGTCGTTGGGGCCGCTGAACACGACGTTGTAGACCACAACAACGAGCGCAAGCAGCAGGGCTGCGACGACCCCGATCTTGACGTCCGTGCGCATCAAAGCGCCTCCTACGTGATCCCAGTTCGCTGCCGAGAGATACCGCCTATTATTAAACGGCGCAGCCGACCCCGCCGCAACGGAATTCTACCACGCGCCCGGCGCGGTGTCCGGTCCGGCGCCGCCGGCGGGCCGGGCGGTCACGCCTCCTCCTGGGCTACCAGGCGTTTCGTGTCCCGGGCGATCATCAGTTCCTCGTTGGTCGGGACAACCCAGACGGCCAGCGCAGCGTCCTCGGTGGTAATCGGCCCGGCCTTGCCGCCGACGGTGGCGGTGTTGCGATCCGTGTCCAGCACAACGCCCAGGGCGGACAACTGCGCGCACAAGTCTGCCCGCAGCGACGCGGCGTTCTCGCCGATCCCCCCCGTCAGCACCAACGCGTCCAGGCGGGGCAGGACCGCGCGGTAGGCGCCCACGTACTTCACCAGCCGGTAGACGAATACCTCCCGCGCCAGGGCGGCCCGATCGTCGCCGTTTCGCGCCGCGGCCTCCAGGTCCCGCATGTCGTTGCTGACCCCGCTGAGGCCCAGGAGCCCGGATTGCTTGTTCAACGCCTCCTCGATCTCCTCGATTGCCAGGCCTTGGGAAACCATGTACGGGATGATCGCCGGGTCGATGTCCCCACAACGCGTGCCCATGACCAGCCCCTCCAGAGGCGTCATGCCCATGGAATGGTCTACGGCCTTGCCCGCCGCAACGGCGGTGATCGAACAGCCGTTGCCCAGATGCGCGGTGATGAGATTCACCGCGGAAGCGCTCCGGCCGAGCAATTCCGCCGTCCGAATCGCGACGTACCGATGGCTCGTGCCATGGAAGCCGTACCGGCGGACGTGATGCTCGCGGTACCAGTCCTCGGGAACGGCATACCGATAGGCGCGAGCCGGGAGCGTTGTGAGAAAGGCGGTATCGAAGACCGCGACGTGGACGGCGCGGGGCATGGCCTGCCTCGCCGCCTCGATCCCGCTGAGGTTCGGCGGGTTGTGCAGGGGCGCCAGATCGCTATGGCGCCGCAGCGTCCGCAGGGCCTCCTCGTCGATGCGGGTCGAGCCGGTCATCTCTTCCGCGCCATGCACCACCCGGTGCCCGACGCCCACGATCTCCTCGATGCTGTCGATCACGCCGATGCCCGGCTCCACGAGGATGTCGAGAATCAGCCGCAGGCCTGCCGCGTGGTCGGCGGCGGCCACGTTCCGGTCGGTCCGCGCCTCGCCCGCGCGGTGGTGCAGGGCCGCCTCGCCCCCGACCCGCTCCAGCAACCCCTTGGCCAGGACCGATTCGTCCGCCATGTCGAACAACTGGTACTTCACGGAACTGCTGCCGCAGTTTACGACGAACACAAACATGGTAATCCTTTGCATGAGTACGACTTGTCCCTGCGGCCCCCGGCGTGCGGCCGGGGCGATGCCACGGGGGCAAACCCTCACCGTAGGCCAAGCCTGCCGGGCTGTCAAGATGCCAGGGTTGGT
>Ga0272441_10001952_pt1 | contig 43083 bp, 41 predicted proteins | sample SSMProp6N_FD_193582 | JGI IMG/M metagenome (GOLD analysis project Ga0272441, IMG submission 193582) | Marine sediment archaeal communities from Little Sippewissett salt marsh, Falmouth, MA, United States - SSM-Prop-6N | ecosystem: Environmental > Aquatic > Marine > Wetlands > Sediment ...
GCGGGCCTCACGTTCGTAGTATCGGGAAATGCATCGCGCTATCTGCCACTTTGGCGGAACTCGTTCTTTCGAGGCTTCAGGTTTCGTCGCTCCCTCTTCCTAATCGTGTTCGATCGCTTGACGCTTGCTTCGAGAATCCCGGTAGCGATGCCGTTGGCATTGCACCCGTTCGAGTACGATGGGAGAAAGCATCGGGCACGGGAGGATGAAGCGATGAGGATTGTGTTCTACGGGGACAGCCTGACCGAAGGGATCCCTGGCGCGTCCGTCTTCGAAGCGCTTGAGGCGAGGCTCCCAGAGCACGAGCTGAGAAATTGTGGCAAGGGTGGGGACACCGTCACCAGTCTCTACCGTCGAATCGCGCGTAGCGAGCTTCGCGATCCCGTGGACATCGCCGTTCTTTGGGTAGGTGTGAACGATGTTCTTGCCAAGCTCACATCCAGTCATTCGATGCTCAAACGCCTGATGCGACAGCCCCGGGCAGGGGATGTCGCCGAGTTTCGCGACACCTACGGTCGCACACTCGAACTTCTACGCAAACGAGCGGGAAAGATCCTGGCTGTCTCGCCGCTCCTGATCGGGGAGGATCTCTCGAATCCATGGAACCGAGAGATCGAGAACCTCTGCAAGATCATCGCCTCGTTTTCCGCATCCTTTGGCCACGTGCGCTACCTGGATCTTCGTGCCGATCTTGTAGATCGACTCAAAGGCGAGCAGACCTCCGATTATGTGCCCAAGAGCGTCACCGGGATCGCTTGCGAAGCGCTATTCCTGCGTACGCCCGCTCGAATTGATGCCGTCGCCTCAGGCAGAGGGCTCCGCTTCACCCTCGACGGCGTTCATCTGAACAGCCATGGCGTCGAGGCTGTCGGGGAGGCGTTCGTAAAGGCGATCAGGGACCTCTGTTGAAGGCTGGAGAATCTCCGTACCGTTGTTGGATCCTGCCCCATCCGGACCACGACACGACTTGCCTTTCCGTCCCGCCGCTAATCCTGGCCGACTTCGTTCAGCCCGAATAGGTCATGCCAATGCTCTCGAAGCCAGACGCACGTCCAATCCTCCTGCGCGCGAATCATGATGAAGGTATGCTGGGTCGGATCAGGATCCGGGTAACCATCCGAGTTGGCCATGAGAAGTGGGTTCGTGGCTGCAAGAACAACCTGCTCATCGGACCAACGAATCAGACCCTCAATTCGATCGGATGAGGTGACAGTTCCGGAGAGTTCGTATCGGACGCGCTGCACAACATGGATTTGTGCCTCCATAAAACCAAGCAGGGTGACGTCTACCGTCATCCCGGGGGATCCATCCTCGTCCTGATCGAACACCCGGGGATCGTCGGGATCAACGGGCAGTTCGTCTGTCTCCGGATTCTCCAAGACAGCGCCGCGGATCTCGACGTACGGTGCTTGCTCAAAGGAGATCTCCCCGCCCTGGTCGTGGATCATTGCGTATCGGGGATGGGGACGAAGTGCAGCCATGAACGCGTCCGGGATCTCCGTGGTTGCGAGGGGGGAGCTGTCTTCGATGATCGTAAAACAGTAGCGATCGAACATCACAAGAGACTCCTCCTCCTGCTCAACATCGACCCACTGGATCACATAGCTCGTCTGGGAGGACTCTCCCACAAGCGGCAGCACAGCGATCCTTGGATACACCTGGAGCATCGCCCAGGTTCCCTCAAGGCCGGGGGTCGCTCCCAATGCCGCCAGTCCCACGAAGACGGCCAAACTCACCGCAGCAACTACGGACCAGCGTGGCTTCATCCGATTCACCGTCACACTCTCCTTTCGAGGAAAGGGCCCACAAGCGCATAGAGCGGAGTTCGCCTAGACGAACTCCTTGAAATCCCGCATTCCGTTGGAATCCCCTCATGCGCCGGGAACTTCGGGATCCAAGATGGGCTTGAGTCCTGAGATTCCATCCCCCATCTGCAGCTTGTCATCCATTCCCACGGATGGCCCTGCTCCGAGATCGCAGCTTGTGCAACCCGAGTGATGCCTTGTCTGCTGCCAGCTTCCCCGTCAGGATGGCGATGGGAAGTCCAGATGGGCTGTAGGACCATTGCCCGGCCTGGTAGATGTCGGGGAGAGAGGTGACAACGGATTGTGCAACGTGCTGCATCCGATGGACGGCCGGCATTGTGGGATTGCCAAACGCCCAGCCGGTGATCGCGCCATCCGAGCTGCCAACGGCCCGCGCAATCGATAGGGGCGTCGAAGAGAATCGATCGCGCACGGCTTCGCGAAGGCCCGGATAGACGCTTGAGTCCAGTGTCTCGATCAGGAGGTCTTCCGTGATGACCTTGAGATCCTCGTACCAATCCTGTGCGCGCGCCGCTTCGCACAGCGCGTAATCCAACAGCACACTGATGATGAGACCGGTCTTCCCCGAGGGTGCCAGCGAGGCATCCTTCAGGACGGGAATGGAGATCTCGTAAGTCGTGGAGACAACGTAGCGCCGGATCCACGATTCGGCTTTCTTGCGGAAAGCGCTGCTCCCGGAAGAGGACCTGTCAGCGAGGAGGGCGTCCAGCTCGTCATGAACGTCGTGGCCCACGCCGTCTCGCGACGCGGTATAGAAGAAATGGCCGTTGGACTTGGCGGCGAACCACGCCGGATCGATGTCCACCGCAAGGTACAGGGTGAAGACGCTGTCGCCGCCGGAGGATGCATTCACCAGCGCTGCGCGCTTCCGAGCTTGCACCTGATCATGACCTTGAGGGAGGGCGTCGATGTTGACGATTCGGTATAACGTCTTCAGATCAGCGGCCCACACCAGCTTCCGGTAGCTGTAGGCGGTCCCGCCCTCGTCAGTCACCGTATGCGCGATCGGATCGACGTGTGTGATCCGAGTTTCCTTCCGGATCTCGACGCCTTGGTCCACGCAGTACGACTCCATCGCCCGTGGAAGCATGCCCGTGCCTCCCACCGGATATACGTAGTCGAGGTAGAGGCTGAAGTAGCTCAATGCGAAGAATGCAGGCGTTTTCCTGAAGAAGTGCTGACTGATGATGTCGATCAGAGCACGTGAATCGCTGAGGGTCTCCAGGTATTCGTCCACCGGCATCGTCATCCGGTTGATCTTGCCGATCGTCAATAAGAACTTGCCCAGCCAGGGCAGAAGCTCCCGGAACAGATACGTCCGGTCATGTCTGAGATCCTTGAACGCGGGGTTGTCAACCCCGTAGAGAACATCCATGTGCTTCATCACGCGGCGTATGACGTTCAGGATCCGTCCGATGTCCGCATGCCTGTCCGGATAGAAGTGCTCGAGGAGCGCCTGGTAATCAGCCAGGTTCGCGCGCGACTCCACGGGGATGATTCGATCTTCGATCCCGAGAGATACGGGGCTCCTCACGAAGTCGATGGTGATCCCCAGGGCATCCAGCATCGGGAAAATGATGCCCGAATTCTCAAGAGCTCGAATGCCGGCATCCCAGGTGAAGCCGACACGCTGGAAGGAGCGGATCAGGCCCCCCAGCACGGGTTGCTTGTCGCACAGCAGAACAGAATGTCCCGATCGGGCCAAAAATGCACTCGCCGTCAGTCCCGCCATTCCGCCACCGACAACGATGACGTCATGGTTGAGCACCCTCTGCATCGTCGATTGATTCCGATCCCGATCCTGATCCGAAGTCGCAGATTTGCTCTTCATGCTCAAGTCAGCTCCGCCAGTCGGAGGCTCTCCTGCCACACGATCCGCCCCACCTTTCTGTCCAAGGCGTGTGGAGCCGGCTTCTCGAGGTGGGTGAGATTGAAGTACTTCCCGCTGACGGTGTCCAGCTCAGGTGCCGTGGCGAGATAGTGGATGGACTGTCCGGCGACCGCAGGATCTCCGAGCGTCCGAGCAAGGATCTTTTCCTTGTACCACCGATAAAGGGGGCCATTGTTGCTTCCGATGTTGCTCCGTACGGCTCCCGGATGCATCGCGTTGATCGTCACGCCGCTTCCCTCAAGGATCTCAGCGAGCTCCCAAACGGTGAGAAGCTGAGCGGTCTTCGAAGCCCCGTATCCCCGAAGCCCCGTGTAGTGTCTTGCTTTCCAGTCCAGATCGTTGACATCGAGCCCACCGAAGCGGTGACCTTGCGAATTCACCTGGATGATGCGTGAAGGTGCGCTGTGCTTCATTGTCTCCAGAAGCTTCCAGGTGAGGATGAGTGAGGCGAGGTGGTTCACACAGAAGACCGTCTCCAGGCCGGCGGCCGTCCGAGTGAGAGTCGTGGAATGCATGCCGACGTTGTTCACAAGAAGATCGATGCGATTGTGGGATTGTCGTAGGGTATCTGCAGCCTTGCGCACCTGAGCGAGATCCGCGAAGTCCGCAAGAAGATAGGTACAGTCTGTGTCGAAGCTCGTACGAAGTGTCTCGCAAGCGCGTTCGGACTTGCCCTTGTTGCGGTTGATCATGACAAGACGCGCGCCGTAGGCAGCAAGCCTCTTCGCCGCCTCCCAGCCGACCCCCGAGGTGCATCCGGTGATCACACACAGCTTCCCATCCATCCGAACGTCGCTATGAAGCTGCTCGGCTCGGTTGTTGTCGCGCATCTGCCGCATGTCTGCCCAGCGATATTCCTTGAGATACCTGAGCACGTGTGTCCCCTAGCCGAATTTCCGCCGCATGAACCGCCGGTACGGACCGGCGAACCACGGGATGTTGTCGAAGATGTCGCCCCACAGATCGTAGTAGTCGCGTTGGCTGCATATTCTGCCGTCCTCATCCAACCCGAGCCTCGTCGTTCCATACAGCGTGGAGCTGGGGAACTTCTTGAACATCATCGTCATCTCCCACTGGATGAAGATGCCATTCGTTCCCTTAACCACGCTGGGCAGATGCATTTTTAGTTGTTTGCACCGATTCGTGAGACGCTGACACATCGCCTTGAACTCATCAATCCCACGGACTTCTTGGATGCAGTCCTTGAACACGATGTCGTCGCTGTAATACGGGAAGATGTGTGACCAGTCGGGCTTCCCGTCGCGGTTGTAGGTTTTGGACCACAACTGACGGACCTCTTCCTCAGACAGATTGGATAGCGAGTACTGCTGTTCGACCATCGATCGACCTGCCCCCTCGTTGCTCCGTCCGCGGTTTCTCCGGCGCTCACTCGACGATACCGACATGGCTTCCGGTTCAGTATAGCAGGAAGGTCGGCCGGTTCTTCGCGCAGGTGGGGATTCGGCGGGTGGCTCATGCGATGGAATGTGCCAGGATCTTGAAGATCGTCAACGGGGAGCCGGTGGGCCGAAATCGCTGCGGTGATCTGTTTCCCGGCTTCAAGAGGTCACCCGGAAGTCGCCGTTTGACTCTTTTCCGGGATTGACCTAGCATGCTCGGCCTGGGCAGCCGGTATCGGGGAGCGAGCCTGAGGAGGGAACGATGACGCGGATGAGGCGAGCATTTCTGTTGATCCTTTTCATGGCGATCATCTCCGTGCTTGCACGTGCAGATGGAGCGGAGGATCTGACCGGCTACGACATCCGGGTTACGCTCAATCCGCTCGAACAGACACTCACCGGAACACAGCAGGTCGACTACATCAACGATGGGACCGGCGCAATCGATGAAGCCGTCTTCTGGTTGATCGGCAATCTGGGGGCCGAGCCGAACCCCTACCTCCATCCTGCCGTCCTCGATCCCGGGTACGTCGATGGATTCGATCCGAGTTGGACGCGGATCCATAGCGTGTACGACGCTTCGGATCAGCCGCTTTCCTACAAGCTTGAGGCGTTCCCCTCCACGTTGCAGACCTACTCACTGGACAACGGGTTCCTCACGGTCAGCCTACCCGCGCCGCTTGGGCCGGGGGAGAGAGTTGTCGTGAACATCGAGTTCGAGACCCGATTCGCCCATGCTCTCACCCTTGACAACTACGTCTATCGTGGCACGTTCGTTTGGCGATTCGGATGGCATCCGATTGCTGTGTCTCCGGAGGCGCGTGATGGCCGGTTCGTCCTGCCGGCCGCCGACTACCGCGTCGAATTGACGGTACCCACGGAGTACCGGGTGTTTGGTGGAGCCGATCACCAGACGGAACTCGAGACGGTCGAGGAGCACACGACTTACGAGATGACCAATGATCGACCGGCCCGCTCCGTACCTTTGGTCATGGGGCCGGAACTACAGGGGGTTTCCTCAACATGGAACAGCGTCGATCTGCAGGCGGTCTACCTGCCCGGTGGTGAGACGTTCGCTCGCCTTGCCCTCTCCCACACGGCTGAGATCCTCGCATCTCACAGCGAGCGTTGTGGGCCCTTCGGCTATCAGCGGCTTGTCATCGTCGAGAGTCCCGTGCCCGAGTTCTATGGCATGGCCGCCGACGGGATGATCCTCATCGGAGGAAGCATGGTACGGCTGAAGGACATGCCGGCGACTGGCTTCTACGATCGGTTCATCGAGTACCTGCTCGCTCACGAGGCGGCCCATCTGTGGTGGGGAATCGGGATCGGTACCGACTTCGATAGCGAGAACTGGATCTCGGAGGGATTTGCCGAATACCTCTCGATCAGCTACTTCGAAGACAAGTACGGGGCGTTTGAGCCGAACCTTCTAGCGCATCTTCAACCCGGCTTGATCGAGGACATCCTTCGAAGCGAACTCGGCTATCTCAACCTGCGGCAGCACAACAGCGAAGCTCCCTATATCGATCTGCTCCGGCTCGACTTCGATGAGGCGATCATCAAGCCGCAGGCCGATGTTCACTACCTGAACGGGCAGACGGTCCGAACGTACGGCAAGGGATACCTGGTTCTTCGGGCGCTCGAAGAGGTCGTCGGCCAGGAGGTTCTGTGGGACGCTCTTGTTGAGGCGAACGTGCAGTGGAGAGGGCGCGTACTGGATGTTGACGGGCTTCGTCGTCTCTTGGAAGACCGCTCGGGGGTCGATCTCTCCGCCTTCTTTGATGACTGGCTGTACGGAGATGTGCGTTTCGATCCTTCAGTTGAAGGGTTTGACGTTGTCGAGTCCCCCGAGGGGGTTGCGACCACGATCCACCTGGAGCACGAAGGTGCTGTTCTCCCGGTCACCGTCCGGGCGGCGCTCGCTGATGGCTCCGTTTCCGACACGGAATGGATGCCGACCTCGCGTGAGAGCAACACGCTAGTGCTCGAAACGGACTCAGCGGTCGTCTCCGTGCACGTTGACCCCAACGAGATGCTTCCGGACGCCAATCGGTTCAACAATCACTCGCCGCGGCGGATCCTCGTTGCCCACCCGTTCCGTGGGGTGGGCGCCCCCAAGATCGGCAGGCCTCTTGATGCATATGTGATCAGCGTTTCTCCATTGTCTGTTTCCGGACAATTCCGCAACGATCACCTCTGGAATCTCATGCTGAGCCCCCACATCGACGAGAACGCCGCGTACGACGACATCGGTGAAGGACTCGGATCCTGGGACATCAACGGTCTTCTCAGGGCCGAGATCGACCGCTCGCTTTCGCTCTCCGGTTCCGCGACGATCACCGGGCTCGATGTCATCGACGGTTCGGGAGACCTTGATGCGCTGTTCACCATCCACAGCCGTCTATTCACCCACCCCGAGATCGGATCGGCCGGTACGTATTGGTATCCGACCCATCAGCTCGATATCAGCATGGGCGTGCGCGGCGAGATCATCCGTCCGATTCCCTACCTGTCCTTGACCTTCCGGCGATCGGATCTGCTGACGCTGTACATGGAGAACGCCTTCGCGTTTGTCGCGGGGATTCCCGGATTCGGGACGTCGTCGTTCGCCACGGTCGAGTGGAGCGGAATGAAGCGCATTCGTCTCGGGCACCTGTTCTACCTCGATTTCGCGGCGGCGGCCGGCGGATCGCTGTTGGAAGAGACTCCGACGGTATTCATGTTCTCGATGGACCGTCTTCGCGGCTTCGCACTTCCACCATATGGCTCCAACCAGCTGTTTGGGCGCGCCGAGGTCAGCTTTCCTCCGCTTCTGCGAAATGCAGGCTATGCAATGCTCGGGGTCACGAGGCTCGAGGACATCGTGACAAGCGCGTTCGTCCAAGGCGGACGGACATGGGGTGGATGCGATCGGGTGTGCGAATCCGGAATCCGCTTCGAAGCCGGTGCGCTTGTGACACTTCGGTTGGATGGAATCCTCGGCAGCTCGATCGCGCTCTCGGCTGGGTACGCGTATCCCTTATTCGGGCCGGACGGTGAGCCGTCCCTGTTCGCCGAACTCGGCGTCCTGTTCTAGCCATTCTCGTGGAAGAGGAAGTGCCGCATGCAATATCGCTATCTCGACGCTACAGCAAGCATCTACGCCTGGTTCGCGGGGAGGTCCCAGCGGTTCCAGCAGATGACTTCGTCCAGCGGGCGCCGGACCCGTTCCGAGACCTCTTCGGCTTGGTGCTTCTCGGAAAGGTTGGTGATGTCGTCGCTGGGATGTCCGACGATGATGAGGGTGATCAGTTCGTAGGAATCGGGGACGCCGAGAATGTTCTTGATGGCAACTTGCTTGAATCCGGCGATCGGATGGGCGATCAAGCCGAGTTCGGTCGCCTGGACCATCAGGCTCATCGCTGCCATCCCGCAGCCGAACTGATAGTACCTCCGCCCGTCGGGGATCTCGCAGTCGAGGTCGGATCGAGACACGACGGCGATGATCAGCGGACTGGGCGCCGCCCAGTAGTTCCCTCGGGTGAGGTGTTCCTTGACTTGGGCGAGGGTTTCCGGATGGCTGACGGCAACGAAGCGCCACGGCTGGTTGTTGCTGCACGACGGTGACCAATGAGCCGCGAGAAAGAGGGTGTCGATCGATTCTTGGTTGATGGGGCGGTTTGACAGCGCGCGGCGTGCCCGCCGGGCGGCAATCGCGGCAACAATCTGCCTATCCATAGATGCTCCTCGAGTCCTCGGAGAAGGGCGCCGACAGCGGTCCGGCGCCCAACGAGGTTACTTCACATGCATCGGTTGATCGCAGCACACAAGAGTTCCGGCACCGGCCTTGGTGACACGGACTTCTTGGCCGCACAGGTCGCACACGTAGATCTTGTCTTGCTCTGCCATCGATTCCTCCTCTTGCCTTGGCCTCTACAACGTCAGCGAACTCTCCCACAGACCATGAAGGTTGCAGTACTCCACCGCAATCAGCTCGCTCAGCCCCTCGAGGTTGGCGTGGGTTACCACGATGGGGACCCCGTACGTCGGGCCGAGGTCAAACGTGGCTAGATGGACGGCGACACCTTGCTTGACACCGAACAGCATCACCCACTTGATGTGGTGTTCCAGCGTGTTCGGGTGGGCAACCTCCTTCCCGACCGTGATCTTCACGACGCGCTGCCCGCACCCCTGACAGTCGACGAGCTCAATCACCGGAACGTGCTTTTCTTTACCTTCTTGGGTTGCGCCCTTGAGCAGGTCTCCAAGTTGCATGTAGGCCTCCTTGCTCTTCTATTTGCTCGATCCTTGCCGATCCCATTCTCCGTGCCGCTAGAACTCCACAAACAGTTCTCGCTTCGCGCCACAAACCGGGCAGAACTCCGGGGCCTCCCCATCCACGGTATAGCCGCACACCGGACAGATTCGAAGCGTGCCCACGTTGATATCGTCGCCGTCCCGGACATTTTTCTGAGCCTCCACATACATCTCTTCGTGGATCTTCTCAGCCTCCAGCGCAAAGTGGGTGGAACGAACCGCTCCCTGCTCGCCCTGGAATTCCGCGGCGTTGTTGTACACCGGATACATCTCGTTCACTTCGAAATGCTCGCCATCGATGCATGTCTGCAGGTTGCCTACGGCATCCTTCAGGTTCCCGAGTTCGCGGAAATGGTTGCTGGCGTGGACCTGCTCGGCGTAGGCGATCGCCTTGAACAGCCTTGCCAGATTCACGAGGCCATCCTTCCGCGCCTTCTCCGCGAAGATGAGGTAGCGCATGTGGGCCATGCTTTCCCCCGCGAATGCTGCTTCAAGGAACTCCCTGGTCATCGCGTGCATGTTCTCCTCCTCGGTATTTCTTGTGATCGAGTCTCCCCGCTTATCGCCGGTCCTATCGTTCTCTGCTGCCAGATGCTTACCTAGCGAGACATCCGCATGGAATCGCTCTCCCCGATCTATCCATCGTCGAGTGAGACGACTCTCCATGATTCGGCTCGCGCAGCGATCTCTTGCGGCGTAGCCCACGGTATCGATGACAGCGGTGTCTCTCCCCACTCACGATCGGATCTGAAGCGATCGCCGAAACAGCGGCGCTCCGGTCCGCGGTAGAGAATCCCGATCGGAAGTCGCACCTGATCTGCGGCTGCGATCACCAGGGCAGCCTCTCGATCCGTTGGGTCATGTGAATCGTCGATGGCTGCGATCCGTTCTCGGTACCAGGACACGGGATGCTGTCCCCACGTGATGCAGGGTTGGATGACATCGACGATCGACAGGCCGCGATACGAGATGGCGGCGGAGAACAGCTCGGTCAGTTGATCGATGTCGCCGGCGAAGCCGCGAGCGACGAACCCGCTATCGTGAAGGATCGCCGTTGCCAGCGGGCGGAGCGGGCCGCTCTCGGTTCCGAGAACCTGGAGGCGCGTTCGCTCTCCCAGCGGCGTCATCGGCGAAGCCTGTCCTTTGGTGAGCGCGTATAGGCGGTTGTCGTGAACAATGAGCGTAATGTTGGGGTTGCGCCTCAGCGCATGGAGGAAGTGGTTCCCTCCTTCGCCGTAGCAATCTCCTTCTCCGGTGGTGACCACCGTGATCAACTCCGGGTTGGCCACTTGGATTGCAGTCGCCGCGGGAACGGCGCGTCCGTGGAGCCCGTTGAACACATTGCACGGGAGATAATGGGGGAGCTTCGCTGCCTGTCCGATCCCCGATACAAGGCATCTGCGGTGAGGCGGTACGTCCAGGGCCTCGAACGCCCGTCGCACCGCCGTGAGAACGCCGAAGTTCGGACATCCAGGGCACCACTGGTTTTCAACAAGCGCATCAGCCGGTTCAGACATGCGGGTTCACCTCCCGGAGAATGTCGGCGGCTTCGATCGGCAGACCGTCGCTGCGGGAAATCGTTTCTGCATCGGACATCCCGGTGATCCCGCGAAGGAGCCGTCTCAACTGCCCGGTGGCGTTCCCTTCAACCACGATGATCCGGCGGTCGCGGGGCAGAGAGAACTCCGGCAAAGGCCACAGCTCCGAGAAATGGAGGTGGCCGACCCGTTGCTTCCGTTCTCTTAACACGTCGGTGGCTTCGCGGATCGCTCCTGCCGTGGATCCCCATCCGATCAGGATGATGTCCGCATCATCGACTCGGTCGGCGTGTGGAGATGCGATTTCTCGTTGCAGCGCCGCGAGCTTATCCCGCCGCTTGGTAACCATCGCCGGTCGGACTCCGGCAAGATCCTCCGTGATGTGGCCGCTCTCGGTGTGTTCATCACTGTCGGCACAGACCAGATGTCGGCTCTGGCCAGGAATCAAACGGGGTGAAATCCCGTTGGATCCGAGACGATAGCGCTGGTAGGCGTTCTCTTCGAACTCCTCGGGATCGGCCAGTGACGGCCGGCTTTGTGCGGATGTATCGATCCGGGCGAGCGAGAACCGCGAATCTGCCAGATACTGGTCGGTCAGAACAACAACCGGAATCTGGAACCGTTCGGCAAGATCGAATGCGCGAACCATCTTGTCGTACGCGTCTTGAGGATCCGACGGCGCCAACACCGCCTTTGGGAACTCGCCGTGTCCGGCGTGAATCGCAAACAGGAGGTCTTCTTGCGCGGTACGCGTCGGGAGGCCGGTTGCCGGACCCGGACGCTGGGCGATCACGATAACCACCGGTGTTTCAATCATGCCGGCAAGGCTGACGGCTTCAGTCATCAATGCGAAGCCGCCACCGGAGGTGGCCGTCATCGCACGTGCGCCGGCGAAACTTGCCCCGATGGCCATGTTGATTGCGGCGATCTCATCTTCGGCCTGCTCGACCAGAACGCCAAGGCTCTCATCGGCGGCAAACGCCGTGATGATCCCCGTGGACGGCGACATCGGATAGGCGGACATGAACCGGCAACCGGCGGCGACGGCAGCAAGAGGGATGGTATCGTGTCCGCTCAGGAACAGATACCGCTCATCTCGCGGAGGGAGGGTCGAGGAGCGTACTTCGCGAGGCACGGCATCGACCCCTGCGCGGGCCGCGGCAACGTTGGCCGTGGCAACATTATCGCCTTTCTTGTCGAACCGTTCGGTGAGAAGCGCTTCCAGTGGGGCCGTGGGGACGCCGAGCAGGGAGAGAATTGCGCCGGCGGCAACACTGTTGGCCATCTGAGCCGTGCCTCCGGCCTGTTCCGCAAGCTTCTTGAACGGAACAACGATTGCGTCTCCTTCTTCATCCGGGGCAAGCAACCGGCCGTCCGGCCTCAACATCGGACGGTAGTGGCGAGCGGCGTCCGGGTTGAGGGCAATGAGGACATCGGCGTCATGTCGAGGAGCGTTGCGAATCGAATCGCAAATACGCAAGCGTACGCTCGCCATTCCGCCACGGATTCGCGACTCGAACTCCTGGGTGACAAACACCGGATACCCGTGGGCAAGAAGCGATCCGGCGACGAGATCGCCGAGCGTCTGAACCCCTTCGCCGGCCGCTCCGCTGATGACGATGTTTCTGTCTTGAACCAGGGTCAAGATTCCGCCCTCCTTGCCTTGTTATGTTGTGGAGTGACGATCGGCGATCTCGTTGGCAAGACGATCGAGAGCCTCCCACGCCTCCTTCCTTGGCTGTCCCTTGATCAACACCGAACTCAGCCATTCGAGGTTCGGCTTCTTGACGAGCGACTGGATCCTCTGTTCCGTTTGACACGCCCATCCGTACGACCCGATCACGGCGGCCGTCCGGAATTTGGGTCGCAGTGCGCCGACCACGTACGCTGTACTGACGATCACCGGATGCGGTCCGACCAACGCTGCGGGGGCGGCGAAAACCACCGTGTGGGCATCGACCAGCGACATCGCCAAATCGCCAAGGTCGGTGCATGTCATGTCGAACGGCTGGACTGCAATCTCCCGGTCCGTCAACGCAGACACAAGATGTTCGACCATCCTTCTTGTGCTACCGTGCATGGTCACATACGGGATCACGGCGAGGTTTTGCGGTTGCTCCCCCGACCACTCCCGATAGGCGGACAGGATCGTCTCTGGATGATCGACCACGGGGCCATGGCTGGGCGCGATCATCTCGGCCGGGTAGCGTCCGGACTGGAGGCGGTCCAGGTACCCACGGATTGCCGAAGAGAACGGCATCATGATCTCGGCGAAGTAACGCTTTGCGGCGGGCATCACTCGGGAATCCCCGGATGCAAACAACGCTGAGGTCGCCAGGTGTGAGCCGAACAGATCGCACGTGAGTAAGACCCTCTGATCCCGGACGTAGGTCAACAGGGTCTCCGGCCAGTGAACCCACGGGGTATGCAGGAATTCAAGCTGCTCGCCGCCAAGATCGAAGGTCTCTCCGTCCTCTACGGATGTCACGCGGTCTGCGGGAACACCGAGGTGATCCTCGATCATCGAGACGGCCTTGGGTGTTGCAAGGACGGAGGCTTCCGGATATCGCTCCAACACATCGGGGAGCGTCCCGGAGTGATCCTGCTCCGCATGCTGGATCACGATCGCGTCGAGCCGTTCAATCCCGGCGAGTTGGGCAAACAGCTCATCCTTCTTCGCCGGATCTGCCGTGTCGACGAGAACCGTCTTGTCTTGTCCGCGTACCAGATAGGCGTTGTAGCTGGTGCCGTGGGGGGTTGAGACCAAGGCGTCAAACAGCCTTCGGTCCCAATCGATGGACCCGAGCCAGTCAACGTTCGGGCACAGCGTTCTTCGATTCAAGAAACAGCCTCCTTCGTCGCGAGACAACGTGCTTCAACCCTACTGCTTCTCGAACATGTCCTTCCCTACGCCACACACCGGACACACCCACGTGTCGGGGATCGCCTCGAACGACGTGCCGGGAGCGATTCCACCGTCGGGATCGCCGATTTCGGGGTCATAGACATAGCCGCATGCAGTGCAGATCCATTTCTCCATCGTTAACCACCTTTCTTCATCCGTTTCCGGTACTCGTTGTAGGTGAACGGTTCACCTTGTTCGTGGGTTCCCGCCCGATCCACCGACGCGACAAACAACGAGTGGGTCGCGAGGTCCACCGTCAGATCGGGCAGAATCGTGCACTCGAAGAACGCCTTGGCATCGGGAAGAATCGGGATCCCTCGCTCGCTCGCCGTGTAATCGTAATCGGCAAATTTGTCGACCTTGCGTCCCGATTGGAACCCGAAACGCCGGACGACAGCTTCGCACAAGGGGTTCTCTCGATCGATCACATTGGCGACGAACCGCCCCGAACCGACGATCATCTCGTGGGTCAGCGATCTCTTCCCGACCCCGATGGCGATCCGTGGCGGGGCGTTGGTTACCTGCATCAGGGCGTCGAGGCACTGTCCGTTGATCTTGTCTCCCTCCCTGGCCGTGAGGATGTACAACCCATGAGTGACTTGGAACAACGCCTGATTCAGTCCGGTTGGATCGGTGACCGTGTTGAACCGATCTTCGATCTTCTCACTCATGCAGGTTCCTACTCTCCTTCGGCGGCGCCGGAAGCGGCGCGACGGGTTCCCAGCTCTCGGTCGGCAAGGATCAATCCTTGAGGCGAGTCCCCGACACGCTTCAGCAGATCGACGATCTTGGACGCCGAAGCCTCTTCCTCGACCTGCTCGCTCACGAACCATTGCAGGAAGATCTCGGCGGCATGATCCCTTTCCTCCCGCGCTAGATCGACCAACCCATGGATCTTCCCGGTGATGAACCGCTCATGCTCGTACGCCGCCTCGAATGCCGCAAGCGGAGAATCCCACGTTCGAGCGAGCAGGTCAATCGGTGCAAGAGCAATTGAGCCGCCGCGCTCGCTGATGTGATCAAAGAAGCGCATGGCATGGGCGAGTTCTTCCTGGGATTGCACGCGCATCCACTGCGCCATCCCATCGAGGGATTGCTCAAGGAAGTACCCGCTCATTGCCAAGTAGAGATAGGCGGATTCGAGTTCGTGCTTGATCTGTTCATTGAATGCCTGATCGATCCGCTGTCCGATCATGGTGCCTCCTTCTTCTTACGGTTACGTTCTCACTTCTACGGCAACTGAGCTCTTCAGGACAACTCATCACCCAAAGCAAACTCTTCGGATGATGGCGGTTACCAGTTCTCTGCAAGCACCTCGAAGTGAGCCTGGGGATGGGCACACGCCGGACACAGCTGCAGAGCATCGGTTCCGGTATGAACGTACCCGCAGTTCCGGCATCGCCACGTGACCGGTTGTTCCTTGCGAAAAGCCGTTCCCGCCTCGACATTGGCGAGAAGACCGAGGTAACGCCGCTCGTGTTGCTTCTCGGCGATGGCGATCGAATCGAATACCGCCGCGATCTCCGAGAACCCTTCTTCCCGAGCGATGCGGGCGAACTCCGGGTACATGTCACTCCACTCTTCATGCTCTCCCGCGGCAGCAGCACGCAGGTTCTCTGCCGTTGTGCCGATGACGCCTGCCGGGAACATCGCTTCGACGGCAACGTTGCCGCCCTGGAGGAATTTGAAGAACCGCTTGGCGTGTTCTTTCTCCTGATCGGCCGTCTCTGCGAAGATCGACTGAATCTGAACGTATCCGTCTTTCTTGGCCTGACTTGCGAAGTAGGTGTAACGGTTCCGGGCTTGTGATTCGCCGGCGAATGACGCAAGTAGGTTCTTTTCGGTCTGGGTTCCCTTGAGGTTCATGGTTCCTCCCTTTCGATTCGTTGTGCCATCAGTTCTGACAATTCTTGCACCAATATGTCGATCTTCCACCCTGGACAAGACGCGAGATCGGAGTTTCGCACACCCGGCACGCTTCTCCTTGGCGTCCGTACACGGCAAGACGATCTTGGAAGCTTCCACCGGTGCCATCGGCGCCACGGTAATCGGAAACGCTGACGCCAAAAGATGTTCCCATCTCGTTGATCGCCTCTTGAAGGACGCCGACAATCTCGTGTCGGAGACGGTCGGCTTCCACCGAGGTCAGGCTGTTTGCCGGTCGACGCGGGTCGACCCGGGCACGCCAAAGAGCCTCTGAACTGTAGATATTGCCCAATCCTGCGATTTTCTGTTGATTCAGCAGAAATGGCTTGACCGGAGACCGGCTTGTCTGCATCAGTTCCGCCAGTCGTTCCGACGTGAACTCCGAGGAAAGCGGATCGATCCCCAATTCATAGGGGAAGCCGCTGGCGACGAAATCGACTGTTCCGAGGCGTCTTGGATTGACAAAGGAGATCGTTCCTCGATCAAGTTCAACTCTCAGACGCACATACGGCAACTCGTCGTCGCGGCACGACACAACAAGACGCCCCGACATCCGGAGGTGGACCACGAGGCTCCCTCCCCCGGATGCAATGATCTGGATGTACTTCCCGTGCCGAACAACGGCCTCGATCTCTCGATTCCGAAGGGCGATGTCGGACTTGCTCACCTGTGATCCGATCGTCAATCGTGGATCGAGGACCGCGATGCAACGGATCCGAGCACCGACCATGGACTGCAGGCCGCGCACGATCGTCTCCACTTCGGGCAGCTCAGGCACAATCACCCTCCCGCTGGTTCATCGCTGCGTTGCAGATGGAGCAGACACCGTATAGGTACGTTGTTGCCGATTCAACCACGTGACCGTCCACAATCCTCCCCGGTGAGGTTCCCGGGGAGATCTCCACATCGTACAGACGATGGCAGATCCGGCAACGGAAGTGCGAATGTGGCGTATCACGAAGATCGTAACGGACCGCTTCCTTCTCGATCGTCAGCGGGCACACGGCACCCGCCTCCACAAGGACCCTTAGGCCGTTGTAAACAGTTGCTCGAGAGATGGACGGGTGCCTTGCACACACGGCCCGGAATACCTGGTCCACCGTAGGATGGTCGGAGGTCTCGCGGAGATAGTCCATGATCATCACACGCTGTAGTGTTGGGGTAATCCCAAGATCCCGAAGCCGCCGTGTACTATCATCATTATTCATTGATAATCATTCTAAATCGAGTTTACCGACATGTCAACCCGATCCATCTGCATGTTCCGATCGCGATATTCCCCCGCGGGGGTTGATGCGGAAATCGGTCTCGATCCGATCCCCGGCCTATCGACCGGTCTGGTATCGTTCCTACGCAGCTTCCCAGCTTCGCTCTTTGCGTTTCCTCTGCTGAGGGTTGCTGCGAAGGGACAATCCGATCCGCTTGCGCGGTACGTCAACATCCAGCACGGTGACCCGCACTTTCTGTCCCACGCGAACGATCGAAGACGGCTGGGTCACGTAGCGATCCGCCAACTCGCTGATGTGAACCAAGCCGTCTTGATGCACTCCGATGTCGACGAATGCGCCGAATGCAGTGACGTTGGTGACGATTCCCGGAAGCTTCATTCCCGCTCGCAGATCCTCGATGGCATGCACGTCCTCCGAGAAGGCGAATGCTTCGAACGACTCCCGCGGATCCCGTCCCGGCTTGGCAAGTTCGCCAAGAATGTCCTCCAGCGTTGGCAGACCGATTCCATCCGATACATACCGTGCTGGGTCGATCTTGCCGCGGAGAGCGGCATCACGCATTAGATCAGCCACGGCACATCCCAGATCTGCCGCCATCTGCCGAACCGTTGCGTAGCGCTCCGGGTGGACGGCGCTTTCGTCGAGCGGCTCACGACCCCCTCGGATCCTCAAGAACCCTGCCGCTTGCTCAAATGCCTTCGGCCCCAAGCGCGGGACATCAAGCAGTTGACGCCGCTCCTGGAACGGGCCTTCCTTTTCCCGGAATGCGACGATATTTCCAGCCAATCTGGCATTGAGCCCGGCGACCCGCGACAGGAGTGACGGGCTGGCGGTGTTGATATCCACTCCGACCGAGTTCACGCAGGATTCGATGACATCGTTCAATGCTTGCTGCAACGAGGCGGTATGAACATCGTGCTGGTACTGACCGACGCCGATCGACTTGGGATCGATCTTGACGAGTTCGGCAAGCGGATCCATCAGCCGTCGGCCGATCGAGACAGCACCGCGGACCGTGATGTCAACGTCCGGAAACTCCTGGCGGGCAAGCTCCGAAGCGGAATAGATCGATGCTCCGCTTTCATTGACAAGGAGAACCGGAATCGTTGAAGGCAGAGCAAGACCTCGCACCAGCGTCTCTGTCTCGCGGCTGGCTGTACCGTTGCCGATAGCGATCGCTTCGACCTTGTACGTGCGCACAAGATCGAGAATTGTCTGCCCCGCGGTCCTCCGTTCTTGCTCGGAGCCCGTAGGGTAGATAACGGTGTGCGTCAGAAGCATTCCCTGCTCATTCAGACACACAACCTTCCCGCCGGTGCGATAACCGGGGTCGATCGCCAGGACACAGTGGGGACCAAGCGGTGCCGCCATCAGCAATTCGCGAAGGTTGGTGGCGAAGACGCGAATCGCTTCTTGATCGGCCTTCTCCTTGAGCGTTTGACGGATCTCGTTTTCGATGGATGGAGCCATCAGGCGGCGATAGCTGTCGGACACAGCCGCCTTTACTTGATCCGATGCCGCCGACCGGTCACGGACAAAACGACGTTCCAGCTTGTCGATGGCTGTTCCCTCTTCGGGACGGATCGACACGCGAACTGCGCCTTCTTTCTCGGCACGTAGGATGGCATGAATGCGATGTGCCGGCATCTTCGCGATCGGCTCCGACCAATCGAAGTAATCCCTGAAGCGGGCTGCTTCCTCTCGCTTGGCTTCAACGACCTTGGACCGGATCGTGCTGTGAGCGGCGAACAGCCTGCGGATCTCCCCCCGCGAGTCCGCGGATTCGTTGATCGTCTCGGCGATGACATCACGGGCTCCCGCCAGTGCAACCTCAACATCGTCGACCCCTCGATCGGGATCGACAAACGATTCAGCGAGCGTCTGTGGATCGAGCGCGGGGTCTTGAGCGAAGATGGCTTGAGCAAGCGGCTCCAGACCCTTCTCGCGGGCGATCGTTGCTCGAGTTCGGCGCTTCGGCCGGTAGGGGAGGTAGATGTCTTCCAGTTCGGCAAGCGTCTGCGCACCGGAGACGGCGTCCCGAAGATCTGCGGTCATGAGATCCCGTTCTTCGAGTGACGAAACGACAGCCTCTCGCCGGTCTTCAAGCGCGCACAACTGTTTCAGGCGATCCCGGATCGCTGCAATGGCGACCTCATCCAGAGACCCCGTTCGCTCTTTGCGATAGCGGGCGATAAACGGAACCGTCGCTCCTTCTGCAAGGAGCGCGGTTGTCGCTGCCACTTGAGCCAGGCGAAACCCCAGCTCCCGAGAGATCCTGCTTGCATGATCCTGATCGGTCATCTGCTTCACCATCCTGTGTGGCAAACCCTATTCGGCGCTAGCGGACACGTCAACCGCTTCACCACAGGATCTGCCGAGCGTCACCATGCTCCAGGGACGTAGACACGGTAGAATTCATTTCTTGTCCGGAATCCGACGGGGGAGCACAACAGACCGACAGGGCACGAACGATTCTCGGGTAGCCGGACGGAACGTTTCCTACGGGAGGAATATCATGCGAAGAACCGTTGCTGCAGTGGTGGTCGGGCTAAGCCTGCTTGCTCTGCCCCTGATGGGACAACAGCTTGATCAGCTTGTCGAAGAGGGCCTATCGATCTTCCTCAATGACCAAGTCGTCGTTTCGAGCCGTACCGAATTGGAGCAGGCGATTGAGTCGTTGAAGACTGCCGTACAGCTTGATCCAGTCAACGCAGAGGTCCTGAACGCCCTGTCGCAGTGCTACTACACGCTGGCCGATGTGTACGAAGTCGAGGACGAAGCGAAGAAGGCGGCGTACACCGAAGGCTGGCATTACGGCGAGATGAGTCTGCGGCTTGCGCCCGGGTTCGACGAAGCAGAAGAGGAGGAAGGATTTGCTGCAGCCGTCCTGCTGGTCGACGATGTGGCTGCGCTTCAATGGACCTACTCAAACTGGTCGCGCTACGATCAATTCGACATTCTCGGCGCAGTATTCCGCAACGACACGGCCAAGCTACGAGCCATCATCGAGCGAGCGATCGACGTCGACCCGACCTACGTTGCCGGAGCACCCTACAGGTCGATTGCTGCCTACTACGCGAGTCTTCCCAAGCTTCTCGGCCAGGATCTTGATCTCACGTTGTCGTATCTGTGCCATGTCGTGGATAGCGGAGAGTGTGCGGATTGTGAGACGTGTCCGGCCAAGATGGATCCGATCTGCGACGAGTTCTTTGGGAACCGGGTGTTCTATGCGCAGTTTTACCTGATTCCGAGCGAGAAATGGGAGCAGGCTCGAGACGTTCTCGCAAGTGTCATCGAGGATGAGATCGGCGAGATCTATCCGTTCCACAACGCGCTCAATCAGCAACGTGCGCAGCGCTTGCTTGAGGAGGAAGTCGTTCCGAGTCTTCCGTAGGCCCGATGCTCCCCGCGGCTCGATCGAAGAAGGTAAGAGGATCTTGGCGCTCGAACATGGACGCGGAACACCGCAACGTCTGTGTTCATAGGATGTTCACACCGGGACTGTACCCTCCGGGGATTCCAAGAGAGTGAGGGAGGTCGCGTGTGAGATCGATCATCGGGAGAAGAACAAACTCGCACCGCAGAGTAGGGATCGCGATCAAGATCACGATGGCACTGTTTGTCACGATGGCATGGATCACTGCGTCGGCGGTTGCTGCAACCGCCGATGGTACCGATCCGAGCGACGATCTGCTCGACGTATTGACGCAGGAGATCATCCCGGCCGAGGGGATGGAGACGTTCTATGGAGAGGAGCTCTCATTTGAGCTTCTTCCGCAATTTGTTCAGGCGTGGTACGACCTTGTGCCTGCTGCCGAGAGGGATGAGCGGTACCAAACGGCGCTCGAAGAATTGGTCGCACCGTGTTGCGATGACAACACGATGTTTGTCTGCTGCTGTGAGCAGGGAGGACAAGCATGCAACATCGTCCGTAGCGGCAAGGGATTGGCTGCGCAGTTGATCCTTGACGCCGAGAACGACTATACGGTGGAGCAAATCCGTGCCGCGGTTTTTCAGTGGCTGATGTTCGCTCGACCGGATTACTACTTGGCCGCCGAATTGGAGGCTCGAGATATCGATCCGGAAGCCTACGGGTTGACGACTTACGGCTCCTGCTACCGCGGGATGTGCGCTGTGGCGGTCAGCCAAGGCGGATGCGGCGGCATGAACGAACTGATCGAGCCACTTGGCTTGTAGGTACGCAATGGCATCAAGCCGGCTCTCGACAACGAGCTCGAGAGCCGGCTCACCTCGGTACGATCCAACGATGCACTACAGTTCGAGCAGGTTCACGTTTCCGATCCAGTCTTCTGCAGGGACTTTCTTTCCGGTTTCATTCAGTTCCCCTTCGCGTGTCGCGAGAAGGGATTCGACGGCGCTCATCTGATCGCGTGAGCATTCAATCACACCGAAATTCTCGATTCGTGCAACCCCCGATCGAAGCTCCGCGGTGGTCAGCTCTCCATCGATCTCGAGGACGCCGAAGACCAGCAGGGTGACAGGTCGATCCCTCCCAACCAAGCGGCTCTTGTACAGGGTTGTCGTTCCGTCGATCAGGATCAGTTCTCCTTCGTAGAAGATCACCCGCTCACCGAGGAGATCAACTTTGTCGCGCATCACGGACTCCAGGTTGTTGGGACACGCAATCAGTTGCTCGCTATGGAGCCCCTTGATGTTTTCGTCCAGAAGAGGTCCAGGGACGTCGTCTGAGATGACAATTCGTTCCGTTGCATACAGGAAAGGATCTCGAAGCGCCGAAAGGAGGACGCGGTCGAGGGTCAGTGGGCGATCCACGAGCCGGTATCCTGCCGGGATGACGTCAAGCGGTATACTCCCTTGAGTCATCACCCGTTGTAGCGCCGCCTGGTTCTCTTCGTGGCAAGTACCTCCCGAAGCGACGTGCAGAACGGCAAGCTTCCGAGCGATCAGCTCGCTCGGTATGACCTCCGGAACCTCCAGCGATCCCGCGATGGTGAGCTTGGTGCCATCATCGAGCGAGTGAAGGTAGTTCTCGTCCAGGATCAAGGACCTTAACTCGTTCCGATCCAACACCGGGTACGTGAGTGTCTTGCCGGCGACCTTGTCCAGCTTGCCTTGGATGGCTCCCATCACGGGTTCCGGACAGACTAGCTTCCCGAACATGGAGATCCCGGCGATTGCCTTGGAGATCGATTCAGGAGTCACATCCGGGTGGATGAGCAGCTTGCCCATCACGATCATGTAGACCGGTGCGGCAGTGCCCTCCAGCGATCGTGCTGAAAGCTCGGCAAGCCCCATCATTTGACGAACGTCAACTCCTTCCGGGATCGTGATAATCGCGTTGACGTTCCCGATCGAGAGTTGTTGGACGTATTGAGCTGTGGCCTGGGTCTGAATTACAACATTGACGTTTGCGATCCGCTCGATCTCCGCGACAGACTCGTCGGTTGCCTGCCGCAAATCGAGGATGTTGACATTCCCGATCCTTTTCTTGTTCGTCGTTTCCATCATCTATCTCCTTACTAGGTGGATGTCCCGTTTCACGGAGAGAGCGTTCTTCTCGTACGGCCCTGTCGTTCTCCGATACGGCGAATCCCGGTACACAAGTCTCGGCCGGCCGCGAGTTCGTTTGAGACGACGGTGGCATGCTGTTCTCGCCGTGTACCCGGCGAACCATGCCATCGGCTGTTCAAGTGTGCAGGCGGAAAGGGTGAAGCCGGCCTCCAGTCCCCACAGCCGAGCCGATCCGACCGTGAGACCGGGAAGAAGGTCCCCATTCATGATGGTTCTCCTTTGCTACGCATCCAGCTTGAGGGCCCCCTATCGGCGGCGAACCAAGCTGCTAGGCACCCAGCGATGATGAACCTGAGTGATGGGTTCGTATCCATTGAATCGCCAAACGCAGACGCGATCTCACCGTTGCAGGGGGAATCCCCAGCTTCTGTCCGATTTCGGTGCTGGTCATACACAGCTCATAGCGCATTGCAAGCAGTTCCCGATATCGACAGGGAACGTCATCAAGGAGTGCAAGCCACTCCAGCGGGATGATGGGTGCCTCCATGTCGTCCGTGATTTGCCGGGTCAGTTGCCGGACCATCCGGTCGGTCCGTTGATTCTTGCGCGTCAGATCGACGAAGCGATTCCGGAGCACCCGGTACATCCATGCGCGGCGTTGAAGGTCGTTGAGCTGAGCAAGCAACGGCAGGTTGATCATGACACGCGAGAACGTATCTCCGACTAGATCATCGGCGATGTCTTCGCGATGGGCCAGGGTTAAGGCATAACGGCGAAGCGGAGCGTGGTGTTGCTCAAACAACAAGGCAACCACACTCTTGTCGTCGTGTGCTTGTCCCTGAACTCCGGTCATCTGCCATTCCTCCGATGTCGTGTCTGCGTACCTCTTCCGATCGGGCGACCCTTGTTCGACAAGGATGCCCTCACTTATACAACGAACCGCGGTGCCCAAGTGTTCACCTGCCGGCAAAGAGACTCCGGCAAGATGAGGTGTGGCAGCGAGATCATGCGATCGAGCTCAGGGAGAAGATCGAGTACCATGCGGCACAGATCGGCCCACGAACCGGACAACGGAGAATCGAGAGGGAAGCCATGCTGAGGAAGGTTGTCGCCGTAGCGATCATGTGTATTGGGATCACCGGGACATTGTTCGCCTCCGTCAGCCTGTGCGACTACCAGGCACCCACCACCGACCTGACCGGGCTCATTCTGTCGTTCTACTACAACTACCTGAACGAACCGACCGCGGATCGTCCCGAGGTGAGTTCGGGACAGCTTTCGCTGACCTTCTCTCGAACTCAAGATACATCGCAGTTTGGCGTATCGATTGAGAGTTCCAACGAGATTGCTCTGGATCATCTTGAGCTGACGAAAGCGTCGGGTGAGACATCCGCAACCGCTCGTGCCTATGTGTCGGACATGGACCCCTTGTTCGGCTACGCCGAAACGCGCGTGGCGTACGGCTTTGCCGATACGCAAGTGCAGATGCGATTCGGCGGCGGTTATGGGCGGATCGTCGATGTCACGCCGATGGTGAGAGCGATGCGCATCGAGCAGGTTCTAATCGAGTACCAACTCGTTGCGGGACTTCCGGATTCCACGCTGTTCGGGATTGCGGACCTCATCAGCCGCGAAGCGGAGTATGCGACGTTGGGTGAACTGATCACCGAGATCCAACGCTCCATCGAGACGGAGGTTGGGAGAGCCGTTCCCGTTCAGGTATTGTTGCAGATCGCCGAGAAGGTGGTTGGCAGCGAGCCGGAGAAACAGTGTGGAGGGACGGCGCAGCTCGGATTCGGCGCTTCCATCGATCGCGGGTTTGTCCGATCCTCAGCGATCACCGCTTCTTTTCGCTTCGCAAGAGCGCTCGGATTGAGTTCGCAGCTGCGGACGCGTGCCGATCTCTCTTTCCCGTTGTCGGAACAAGAGCTTCGCCGTTTTACCGCAAGCCTTCGCTACGATCGAAGGGTGTCGGACATCGCGACGTTCGTGGCTGAATACAGTGCTCAGTGGACGGTGAGTCCCGACCGATCGATCTCCATCGGTGAGGATCTTCGCGCTGATCTTGTTCTGGATGTAGGGAAGCTGACGGTGACGGTACGAGCAGGACTCGCGCGAGGGACCCCCGCCAGGCGATGGACCGAGAGTGTGTTGATCACAGCCAGTCTCGATTTGGTATAGGAAGCATCGATCATAAGCGCGATGCCTTTGTATCGTGATCCGGTGGTGCAGATGAACGACCGAGTCCGAGAAACCGTGCTTCTGAGATGGCCGGCGATGCTGTTGCTGGCGTCCTTGGCGGTTTGGATGGTGGTTTCCGTTGTTGCGGCCGATGAGACGATCACGTTGATGTCTCAGAACATGGAAAGGACGGCCCTGGTCTACGTGCCCGAGAAAGCAACGGGACAGGATACGAGGATGTTCCCGCTTGTGTTGGCGTTCCACGGTTCCACCTGGAATGGCTCTTTGATGCGAGATATCACGGGGTTCAATGATCTTGCGGAGCGGGAGGGATTTATCGTTGCCTATCCCAACGGGACCGGCCCGGGAGATGTCCTCAGCTGGAACGCCGAGCAGTGCTGTTCATTTGCGATGGCTGAAGGGGTCGACGATATCGAGTTTGTCGAGACACTGATTGACGAACTCGTTCAACGGTATCCGGTGGATCCCAGCCGTGTCTACGCATGCGGATTCTCGAACGGCGCGATGCTCGTACACAAACTTGGCCTGGCCCTTCCCGCGAGGTTTGCGGCCATCGCCTCGGTCGGAGGGGCGATGTACGGAGATCCGGAGCCGATTGATGTTCCGCTTCCCGTTCTGATCATCCACGGGACCGAAGATTCCGTTGTCCCTTACGACGGAGGGTGGGGGACGCTTGCGGAACTCAGCGGCAAGACCGAACCCGGGAAATCGGTCCAATTCGCCGTCGACTTCTGGGCACGGAGCAACGGGTGTCAATCCTTCGACCGTAAGGAGATCAACCGGAACGTGGTTGTGCGGCATTACGGGGATTGCGCTGGAGAGACGGAAGTCTTCTTCTACAGTCTGATCGGAGAAGAGCATGTGTGGCCGGTGTTGACCAGGCACGTCCCTGACGCGTTGGCCGGCAACCCGGATACGGATCTGCTGTCTCTGATCGCATCGCCCGGTGCCGGAAGCGAAGGAGGGCAACCGGCTGTGTCCTGGGATCTGTTCGAATCGGGGTTGGATGCCAGCCGGGTGATGTGGGACTTCTTCCGACAGCATGTACGAAGCTTCGAAGAGGCAAGCGGCTAGGAATGGGCCTGCAGGACTTCCAGGAAGATCTCACCATACCGCGCTAGTTTCCGTTTGCCGACCCCTGCGATTTCGCCGAGATCATCGATGGTGGACGGCTTCCGGATGACCATTTCTTGTAGGGTTGCGTCATGAAAGATGGCATACGGAGGAATTCCTTGGCTGCGCGCGAGCTCAAGACGCTTGGCGCGGAGCGTTTCCCACAACGCACGCTCCCTCGGTCCGAACAGCTCCTGGCAATCTTCGGGAAGGCGTCTGGCGGCACCTCGACGTGAAGAAGGGGGTTTCGGGTCCTTACGAAGCTGTACGGACTTCTCCCCGCGGAGGATCGGAAGACTGTCTTGCGTCAGGCACAAAGCCCCGTGTCGTTCATGATCGACCGACGCCAGGCCCAAGACGACGAGTTGACGGAACACCGATCTCCACGCGGTTGCGTCAAGCTCCGCTCCGATTCCGAATGTGCTGACCAAGTGATGATCCCACTTCTTGACCTTCTCCGAGGTTTTGCCTTCAAGGACATCCACCAAGTGTGACACGCCGAACCGCTGTCCGGTTCTGAAGATACAAGACAACGCCTTCTGAGAGGCAAGCGTGCCGTCCCATGTCTCCACGGGAACGAGGCATGTGTCACAGTTGCCGCAGGCAGACGTGTGATTCTCACCGAAGTAGCCAAGGAGCACCTGACGTCGGCACGTGGCCGTCTCGCAGAATGCGAGCATCGAGTCAAGCCGTTGGCGTTCGGTTTGCTTATGGGTTTCGTCGGCTTCGGAGCGGTCGATCATCTTTCGTAGCGTCACCACATCTCCCATGCCATAGGCGAGCCATGCGTCCGCGGCAAGCCCGTCACGACCGGCTCGCCCGGTTTCCTGGTAGTAGGATTCCAGGCTTCGGGGCAGGTCGAGATGGGCGACAAACCGGACGTTGGGCTTATCGATCCCCATCCCGAACGCTACGGTTGCTACGATGACGATTCCTTCCTCAAGGATGAACCTTTCCTGGTGCAGCCTTCGCTCATCCGCTGAAAGGCCGGCGTGGTACGGAAGTGCTTCCCACCCCCGTTTCTGCAGCCAGTCTGCGGTTTCCTCCACCTTCCGGCGGGAGAGACAGTACACGATGCCGGCGTGGCCACGATGCTCTTGGCGTAGGAAGGAGAGCATCTGCTCGCGCGGATTGGATTTCAGCACAACGCGGTAGCGGATGTTGGGACGGTCAAAACCGGCGATGAACCGCTCGGCCGTCTCCAACCGCAATCTCTCGATGATGTCCGCCCGTGTCGGTTCGTCGGCAGTTGCCGTCAATGCAATACGAGGAACCTCCGGGAAACGCTCGTAGAGCACCGAGAGTCCGAGATAGTGAGGGCGGAAGTCGTGTCCCCACTGAGATACGCAATGAGCCTCATCGATCGCGAATAGTGCCAGGTTGGAGTGCGTGAGAAGCCTCAGGAAGCGATCGGTCAGCAACCGTTCCGGTGCAACGTACAGCAAGTCCAGCGATCCTGCGGTGATCGCCTGCTCAACGGTTTGCGCCGCCTTGCGGGGGAGGCTTGAGTTCAAGTAGGCGGCACGCACGCCGAGTTGGTTCAACGCATCGACCTGGTCCTTCATCAACGAGATGAGAGGAGACACCACGACACCAACACCGTCGCGCACGATGGCCGGAATTTGGTAGCAGAGGCTTTTCCCGCCTCCTGTGGGCATTAAGACAAGGGCATCTCCACCCGCTGCCACATGTTCGACAATCCGTTCTTGTGGTCCGCGGAACTTCGAGTACCCGAAGACTTGCTCAAGAACCCGATGTGCATCGTCCACGCAAGACTGTGTCTTGAAGCTTTGAAGTATGGTGCATCCCCCCCATCCCGAAATCCTCACGCGCAGGGTTCATCAAGCCACATTGGATCCGTCGTACCCCAACGCGTGATCATGGTGATTCTCGTGTTTGCCGGTGGGTCTTTCCAGGCCACGGGGTCTCCTGTGAGGAATCCGGCCGCGTAAACTCTACTGCACGTAAGGAATTCGGTCGTTACCAATACCACCGATACCGATCAACCTTGCGTGGAGGCCTCAATCCGGTGAGGATCCATCGGAGACATCTCAGAGTCTTGACCAAAGGAGACATCGCGTTCATGGGTGCAACCGGCACAATCGAGCATCGGGTCGCTCGCCTGAGAGATGCTTTTGCGGAAGATGGGTTTCGTGTCTCCGACGAAGATGTGGTTGTGTACTGTGATCGCATCGGAATGGCGGCGTCACATCGATCGGCTGTCAATTCAGTGACGCTGGCCCCCAAACGGGCGTACTACATCGAGGGGAACGCGTACCAGTTGGGATATCTGATGGGCCGGCTTGCCGAACCGGAGATCAGTCGGATGACCGAATCGTTCATTGATCGAGTCGTCAAGGCGATGATTCGCACGTCACTGCGAGGCGAGCGGGCGGACATCACGCGTGATCCCGAAGTACGGCTGATCAGAATCCATCGACTCCTGATCGACTCGTTATACGAGATGATCCGACGCAAGCGGATCCGTGCCGATGTACCCTCGGAGTATCACCGCGAGATTCGCGGTATTGCGGATGGTTGTCTTGAGCGAGCCCGGGCCGAGAGCCGCTCGACCAAGGTGACGGAAGAAGAGCTCTGGGTTCTCAATGTGGGGATCGATTGTGTCCTCTCGTTGAGTTACACGGGCGAGCTGCTGCGGATACGCATGCCTGATCTCCGGGGACGCGAGCTGCAGACACCGCTGGGCTGCAACGCATTCGCCGTACTCAACGATGCAGCGGCCGATGGTGCGTTGTTCGCGCGAGACTACATGTTTCCGACAGGTGGAGTGTTCCAAGATGTTGCGTGCATCACCATCTACAACCCGCTTGGCGAAGCCGAGAAGCGGCCGGTTCCGTTCCTCAACCTGGCGGCACCGGGGATCGTCGGGAGCATCTGCGCCATCAATGCACAGGGTGTCGCTGCCGGTGTGGATGTGGCTGTAGGTGGAAACTGCAATGCAGATCGTCCGGGGATGAACTCCCTGTTGCTTCTGCGTCATGCGATTGAACACGGGTCCACGATCGAGGGTGCGGTGGACCGGATTGTCTCAGTCCGCCGCGGCGTCACCTGGAACTACATCCTTGCGGCAGCAGGTTCGGCGTTCGGTCCGGATCGCGCCTGCGTTGTCGAGGCAGGCGCCTCGATGCGACGGATTTCCTTCTTGAACTACCCGCGGAGGATCATCCGGCACCTGCTACCGGACAACGGATTCCTCCGAGAGCACCGGACGGCGGAAGATCGAGGCGGAGCGATGATCCGTTGGGACGATTACGCGGGTACGTCTGCCTACGTCGAGCGCTTCAATCAGGCGCTTTGGGAGAGGTTCCAACGGATCTACGATGCTGATGTGTTCGGCCCGCGCGGAAAGATCAACTCGGAGTATTGCGATCACAACTGTCCGCACAACTTCTATTTCGCGCCGCACCGTGGTCTCCCTGGGCGGGTTGTCTTGGCCACGAACCACTTCGTCATTCCCGAAATGCGTCTTTGCGGCATGGCACGCTGGGCAAATCGTGTTTCCAAGGGGCGCGCGGATGACAGCCAGTGGCGGTATGACGAACTCAACGATCGCATTCTGGACATCGTCGAGCGTCAAGGAGCGGTCACATACGACCAGGCGAAGGATCTCATTGATTTCCTCGCGCCGTACGGTGACTTCCCCGACTACTACTGCCGCATTCCACGAGGTCCGGATGGACGGCATGAGATGATTTATGGGAGTGTTTCGCTGTGTGATTTGAAACGAAAAACGATGGAGAGCCACTACGGATACTACGACGACGAATGGGTGAAGGTTTGCCTTCCTCGCTATGTTTGAGGTCTCTCGGCGTGCCCGCGATGCGGGATCTTGGCGAAGATCGTGCGGGTAGGCGTTGCTGCGAACGAAAGGAGATCTCAGGTGTCTGAGAAGCTACTGGTGTTGATCGGAAGTCCGCGGAAAGAGGGCAACAGCGCAACCCTGGCTGCGGAAGCAGCCCGGCAGGCCGAGCAGCTGGGAGCTGTCACAGAGACGGTGTTCCTTCACGATTTGAACATCTCGCCCTGCGACGGATGCAGTCAGTGTCGACGGTCGATCGATGCTGCATGTACCATCGACGATGACATGACGCCGCTGTACGACAAGCTTCGTTCAGCATCCGCCATCCTCATCGCCACGCCGATCTACAGTTACTCGTTCACCGCTCAGACGAAGCTGCTGATCGACCGCTTGTATGCGCTCGGTAGCAGCAAGGGGAACGCACTCTCAGGGAAACGATTCGGCTTCATCATCGTCTACGGAGGGAGCGACCCGTTCGGCTCCGGAGCAGCAACGGCGATGCGTTGCTTCCACGATACGTTCTCTCGCAAAGCAGGGTGGATGAGGATGATCCACGGCACGGCATCAGCTGTTGGCGATGCCGCCAACAACGTCGATCTGCTTGTGCAAGCCAGGGAGCTGGGACAGGACCTGGTCTGCGGATTCCGATCGGCGGACGAGGGATGACAGCGACAAGGCCGAGTTCCCTTGATCCGATGGCGCTCTCGCCATAGCCTTTGAGACGGGAAACTGGAACTCACGGAGGCACGATGAAATCGCTTCGATCCGAGCCGTACATCTGGGTGACGTGGTTAACAAAGCTTCTCGCTGGGGAAAGCGCGTGCGAGTGGTCGGCATGGTTTCGCGCGCACCACAAGGACTACGACAAGCTTCCCGTCGATTTCGACCTTGCCAAATGGACGATGGAGCATGGCGATCTGGTCAACAGCAGACGGGAGCAACTCCGCAACGACGGGTATGACGTGTACATCGAGGACGAAAACGCATTCCGCCGGATCGGGAAAACCGGGATCATCGTGTCGGGGAAGCCGGATATCCTTGCCATCCGCGACGGGCAAGGTGTGATCGAAGACTGCAAGACCGGTCGACCAAGAACCTCCGATCAACTCCAGGTCCTTGTGTACATGTTGCTTCTTCCGATCAACAACGAGCGTTGCAAGGATCTTGCGCTCTCGGGACGGGTTGTCTACAAGACGAGCACGGTCGACATTCCGATGGCGGCGCTGGATGACTCATTTCGAGAGAGGTTTGTCGAACTGGTGCATCGTGTGGGAGGCGACTCCCCTCTTGCCAAGGTGCCGCTATGGTCTGAGTGCCATTGGTGTGACATTGGCCCCGCCGACTGCCTGTATCGGGTGACGGAACCGCCGGAATCCGTGGAAGCGAAAACCGACCTGTTCTAGGATCTTTCTCAGCACAGACAGCAGGGATCCTTGCACCCCCCTTGACAGCGCATCAACCGATAACGTATAGATACTATAATGCGGCTGCGGCCGCATTTTCTGTTTCTTCCCCGCCTGCGATGACGGCACACCCTTCGAGTCCCTGTCCATGGACGTGTCGACTCCGGTTTCCGGCCCACGGAAGACGAGAAACCACCGGATCCCGACCCAGGCAACACGTGAGGTCGGTTCCTTCAGCGGGTATCCTACCCGGTTGTGGGATCCGACTGATCTCCGGAAGATCCTACGAGGCAAGGGTACTGGGGTTTCTGACAACGACACAAAACGGGCGGGGCGAACCGCCTATGGAGGGAATGATGAACAAGGAAGATGTACAGAACGCACTCGAGGATATCCGGCCGGCACTCCAAGCTGATGGTGGCGATGTCGAACTCGTGGAAGTGACCGAAGAAGGGGTCGTCCGTGTACGACTTCAGGGAGCATGCAATGGATGTCCGATGGCGGCGATGACGCTGAAGGACGGAATCGAGCGTGTGCTCAAACAGCAAGTCCCCGGTGTGACCGAAGTCGAATCCGTCTAGCCAGCACATGGCTCTTCTCGGGGTGTCACGTCTTGCGTTGTGAGAGCACCTTCCTCATCGGCTGGTATTCGAAGCTGTCGCCATCGAAGATGCGCATCGAGCGTACACCGGTCGAGCGTTTGTATCCCATTGCCTTGTAGAAGGGGACCGCGTTCAACGTTGCCGCAACGTGGAGGACGGGCCCATGCTTTCGCCGGACTTCCTCCTCGAACCGGTTGACCAAGGTGCGTCCGATACCGCTTCGCTGTTTCTCCCCGAGGACGAACAGGCTTCCCAATCGTGTTGGTCGTCCGCGGAGCACACCGATGATGCGGCCTTGCCTCTCGGCGACGAGCACGATCTCCGAGAGGATCGCTTCGCGAACTGCTTGCTGATGGACGGGATCCTTTGACCGGGCATGACGGAACGGCCCGAGCATTTCGGATTGCGTGGCGGCGTCCAGGTGTGACAGGTTATCGGAGCGGAACGTGTCGGCGATCAGCCGCCCCACTATGCCTGCGTCTACGGCCTCGTTGTATGGGCGAACGCGAACGGTCACGCGCTGTCCTTGCCGAGTCCCCGCTGACTCCATTCCGTGGCAAGAACGGCATAGCGAACCGTGTCGATCCAATCGCCGCCGGGTTCGTGAGGCTCGTGAGCTTGGACGAAGTGCGCTTCCTTGCGCATTCCCAACCGCTCCATCACCCCCCACGACGCGGTGTTTGTCTGAATCGTTCCTGCGAACACCCGGTGATAGCCACAAGAGGCGAACAGATACGAGATCAACGCGTGCGCAGCCTCCGTCGCGTAACCATCCCCTCGGTAGTCGATCCCCAAGGCCCAACCGATCTCTCCCTGACGGTTGCCGTTACTCACAAGAGTCACGAGTCCGATGACTCGCCGATCTTGCTTCCTCTCAAGGGCAAGATCGGTGCATGTTTTGGCTTCAAACAGACGCATTCCGTTTTGCCGGTTGATGTACTCGGCCAACTCCTGCGGTTTGTGAGGGATGTTCGTTGTTTCCACAGCCACGGAAGGATGACTGACAACAGCCCGTAGGTCGTCGATGTCGGCAGGCGAGAATCGACGAATTCGTAGTCGAGGGGTCTCGATACCCCTCTCATCGAGCTTGTGGTTCCGCGTATTGTTACTCAAGGACATGCTCCTTTGCAGGATCTTGCTGAATTCGTAAACGGAGAGTGCCAAACAGAAGCGCGCCTCTCCCACGGTGCGACGCCATGACGTGTGGTAGGATCCCGGCTTGCCTCTCGGCTTCTTGCGAAGCACTATACGTTGGGGACAGAGGTTTGCGCAATCGGAATCAGGAGTCTTGCAGCGTCCGAGGAGGTTGCAGTGAAGCTACAGACACAGCGGCGATGGGCTGCAGTGATGATCGTGGCGTTGGGAGTCCTCGTCGCGGGGTTCGGGGGTTGCGGCTTCATCGATCCCGATCTGCCCGAAGACGAACTTGTCGTCCGGTCGGATCTGTCTCGCGACATGGAACCCGCGTTGGCAGAAGGGGCGCTCGAGGAGCTTGCCACCGGCAACGCACAGTTTGCCTTTTCGCTTCTTGGAGAACTCCGCGGAACCGACGTGGAAGACGAGCGCGACGAGAATCTGTTCTTCTCTCCCCACAGTATTTCCACGGCTCTTGCGATGGCCTATGCGGGAGCACGCGGTACGACCGGCTTGCAGATGAGAGACGTCCTCCGATTCTCGCTTGGCAGTGATTCGCTTCACGCGGCGTTCAACGGGCTTGACTTGGCGTTGGAAGGCAGGAAGCAACTGGAACCTCCGTATGAAGGAGACGGCTTCCAGCTTCGTATCGCTAACGCTGTGTGGGGGCAGGCCGACTATTCGTTCGCATCTGCGTATCTCGATGTCCTCGCACTTCACTACGGTGCCGGGATGCGGCTGCTCGACTTCATCGCCGAACCCGAGACTTCGCGTTTGACGATCAATGACTGGGTGTGGAGACAGACCCACGAGCGGATCGAAGACCTCATTCCGCCGGGGTCGATCAGCACGGATACACGGTTCGTGATCACCAATGCGGTTTACTTCAACGCGTCCTGGCTGCGCCCCTTCGATCCTGAGCTGACCGAGCCAAAGTCGTTCTCAACGCACGGAGGGAAAGAGATCACCGTGCAAATGATGCATCAAACCTCTTCATTCGGATACGCTGAGTGGGATGAAGGCAGGGCGGTCGAGCTTCTCTACAACGGCGCGGAACTGTCGATGGTTCTTCTGGTTCCGGATTTGGGGGAGTTCGACGGCTTCGAACAGACGCTCACACAAGAGATCTACACGGAGATCGTTGCGAGAATGGAATCACGGCAGGTGCAGCTTGCGCTGCCTCGGTTCACGTACAGCACGCATGTCTCCCTGGTTCCACCGCTTGTCGCTTTGGGGATGCAAGCAGCGTTTGCACCGGGAGAAGCAGACTTCTCCGGGATTGACGGAACCCGCTCTCTGTTCATCAGTGACGTGATCCACCAGGCGTTCGTTTCGGTGGATGAAGCCGGCACCGAGGCGGCTGCAGCAACCGCTGTCCTGTTTGAGAGAACATCGATTCCCGGACCTCCCGTGTCCGTTGTTGTGGATCGTCCGTTCATCTTTGTGATTCGCGATATTCCCACCGGAGAGATCCTGTTTGTTGGGCGCGTCATCGATCCGACTCCGCCGGTCACCGATCTGGAGTAACAGGGTCTAACATTCGAAGCATGCCAACTGCTTGCCGGAGTGGCTTCCAGGGCGGATTGCTGCGATCGGTATGGTTTCTTCCTAGCTCGAATGCAGAACCCATTGCCTCTTCGGCTGCGTAGTCCTGCTGCTCGCCCGGGGGAGAGGAGCAGCGAATCTATCCACGCGTGGTTCGCCTTTGCGTGAGAAACGCTTCATACGCTTGTCGGTTGGAACCGAATCCCTTCCGGTTTCGGACGGATGACCTACCCGGAGGCCCGCCGACTCATAGACTGACCAGTATGAGACGAACGGAGCCTGAAGGGAAACAGCGATTCGTCGTGTACGCCCTGCTGTTTTCGATCATCTACTGGTTGGTCGATGCAGCGATCGATACGTTGTGGGTCTACGAGGGCCGTTTCATTGATCTGCTGATTCTCCACGTGCCGCCCCACGAACTGTACGTCCGCCTCTTTGTCGCGGCCTGTTTCTTGGTGTTCGCGGCGGTTGCCACCCTCCATCGTCAGCGACAGTCTCAATTGCTGGCGAACCTTCTCGAGAGTCACCTTCGACTGGAGAGCCTGTTCGAGGATTCACCGCTTCCGATGTGGGAAGACGATTGGTCACAGATTGCGGAGAGGTTCCGCGAACTCCGCGCCGAGGGGGTGAGCGATCTTCGCAGCTACTTCGACGAGCATCCGGAGGAAATTGGCCGGTGTATCCGACGGGTCCGGATTGTGGATGTCAACCGCGCAACGCTTGAGCTTCACGGAGTCCGTGAGAAGCATCAGCTGATGCACAGTCTTGACAGTGTCTTCACCGACCATGCCAAAGACACGTTCAGGGAAGAACTGATTGCGATCGGCAGCGGCAAGACCCGCTTTCGTGCGGAGACCATTCATCGTACGGCGTCCGGCGAGCTCCAGGAGATTGACCTTACCGTCCTTGTCGCACCGGGATATGAGGATGACCTTGGGCGGGTGATCGTTTGTACGCAATCGATCGCCGATCGCCGAGCAGCCGAACGGGCGCTTGTCGAACGCGACGATCTCTACCGCGATCTGTTCGAGCATGCAAGCGACCTCATTCAAAGCGTCGCTCCGGATGCCACATTCCGCTACGTCAACCCGGCATGGCATCAGACGCTCGGCTACTCTCTGGATGATCTCGATCGTATCACCTTGTTTGACGTCATCCATCCCGAAGAACGGCAGCACTGCCGGGAAGTGTTCCGTCAAGTGCTACGCTGTGAAGAAATCGGCGTGATCACGACGCGGTTTGTTGCCAAGGATGGCCGGGTCATCGATGTGGAGGGAAGCGTAAGCTGCCGACTGGAAGAAGGCACCCCGGTCTCCACACGGGCGGTGTTTCGGAACGTCACCGAGCGCAAGGAGTACGAGCGGCGGCTGACATACATGGCAAGACATGACTCTCTTACCGGCGTGTTCAACAGACATTCAATGACCGAAATCCTCGATCGCGAAGAGAAGCGCGCACGACGATACCACTATCCGATCGGCTTGCTGATGATCGATATCGATCGATTTAAGGAGATCAACGACCGATTCGGACACCAGGTTGGTGACAAGGTTCTTGAGTCGATCGGCACGCTGTTGCAGGAGGAAGTTCGATCAACGGATTTCGTCATTCGCTATGGAGGCGATGAGTTTCTGATTGTCTTGCCGGAGACCAACGGCGAAACCGAAAATGTGCGAGTGCGAATCCAGCATGCCATGGACCAACGGAACAAGAGCAATGAACTGATCGATTTTCCGGTCTCTTTGTCTATCGGGATCGCTCACTGGAACATCGGGGATACGTCGTCCGTCGAGGAGATCCTTCGTCTTGCCGATCAGCGAATGTATCAGGTGAAGCGGGGCGATCACAACCCCGCTTCCTGATAGCTCCTACTGTACCTTCGTAGTTCTCCGGGCAACCCGCCTTCGGCTGGAATCGGTTGTCAGAAATCGAGCGATCTCCGCACAAGGTCGGTTCCCGGCCGAAGCTCCTTCTCGAAGGTGTAGATCTGGCGGATCGGTCGCATCCCGGCTCGTGTGTACAGGCGCAGTGCGCCGGTGAGATTCTCCGAGTCCATGTCCAGTTCCACTGCCGTCCTGCCTCGACGGCGAAGCTCCGCAAAAGAGTGATGCAAGAGAGCCAGGCCGAGTCCTTGTCTGCGGTAGGAATCGCGTACACCGAAGCTGGCCACGTACCCCCGGGTGTGGTCTCCGCTGATCTGCCGGTCGCACAAGCAGAATCCGGCAATCTCGCCGGATGCCTGATCGACGGCCATGAACCACAGCGAGGGATCGAAGTCCTTGCCCAGACTCCGGATCCATTCTCGCCGTCGTGTCAGATCCTGTTCGAACGGCTGTTCGACATACCCCCAGTGATCGCGGAACGCCTCCCTGCATGCTGTGATGAGTCTCTCAAGGTCTTGCTCTTGATGGAAGGGGCGCAGTTCGATCCCCTCGGGCCACACCGGCTTCGGGCTTACGGGCGCATCCGCGAAATCGATCCGCATCCGGTTGGAGATTCGGACCTGTTCGTAGCCGTTTCGCCGCCATGCCTGTCGGCGATGCTCATCGACCAACAGGGCGATTCCGATCGCCGCCACACGCGCTCCCTCGGGAGCCCGTGGAATATACTCGCGACAACGTGCCTCGCCCCATTGAATCAGCTCATCCCACAGCGTGGTGTCCGCCATAGCGATGGGGTGGAGGATGACTCCACACTCAATCTGTATGTGGGGCGAGCCCGGGTTCTCCACCTCGGCCCAGCCGATCATCTTGCCCTGTTCATCCCAGCAGCTCCAGGTATCGGTCTCCAGGTTGAGCTGGGATCCCTTCCACCAGCCAAGCATCTTCTCCGCTTCGATCTGATCTTCGCCGTAGAAGAAGCGGCTGCGAGCGTTGAACAGTTCGGCGGCTGCATGAATGTCGTCAACGGTCGCCGGACGGAAGGTCCGGTGTTCATCCTTGGTCCCCATCTCTCTCCTTTCGAACCCGGTCTGAGTGGGGTTCCCACATCACAGAGAGATTCCCGTCGTCCGTGTGGCGTGGATCTCCGATCCAAGGTTCTAACCGGGATCACTTCTCCGGTGCAATGGTCTTGTCGGGAGCGTGTCTTCGGTGATCGCGGCGAATGCTTCGCAGGCGCAGCCGACGAACATGCTGCACGGATTCGTGACCTCGACGCGGTCTGGACATGCGCACCTGCCTACGATTCGCGTGGCTGAACTCACAGAGATCGAGTGATGAGATCCCTGCCAGCGCGAATCTCCTTTTCATACGCGTAGTCTTGACTGAACGGAACCATCCCTGCTCGCTCGTACAAACGCGAAGCTCCAGTCAGATTCTCGGAGTCCATATCCAACTCCACGGCGATGCGGCCACGTCGATGAAGCTCGGCGAACGCATGATGAAGAAGCGCTCTTCCTAGTCCCCGCTTACGCCACGGGGCCCGCACAGCGAGGCCGTCTATGTAGCCGCGGGTTCGATCTCCGGCAACGTGCGGATCGCAGAACGCGTAGCCGGCGATCTCGCCAGTCTCTTCGTCAACAGCCACAAACCACAGTGTGGGATCGAAATCGTCGCCTTCGCACTCGATCCATTCCTTCCACTGACGGAGTTCCTCTTCGAACGGCCGCTCTACGTGGCCCCAATGATCGCGGAATGCTTCTTGATCCGCGGCAACGACCTTCCCGAGATCGCGCTCCAGCACGAACGGCCGTAGCGAGATTCCTTGAGGCCATTCCGCTGCGTGTGCGACATACGACGAATCAAAGTCGATCCTCATTCGTTGCATGACGCGGACCCGCTCGAATCCACGGCGCTCGTATGCTTCCCAGCGGTCCGTGTCCTGGATCAGGGCGTGAGCGCCGAGGACGACACGAGCATCCGCCGGCGCCAATGAAACGTACGTGCGCGCTTGCTGCTCGGCCCACACCAGCATCACATCCCACAGAGCGGCATCGCCTGAACAATCAGGGGTCGTGCAAACTCCTGCGTATGGCTTGATGTACGGGGCTCCCGGATCCATGACATCGGCCCAAGCGATCAGATCTCCGGCCTGATTGAAATAGGCACGCGCGTCGCGTTCCAGGTTGACATCGGGCTGTTCCCACCCCGCCCTGATCTTGTGCTCTTCCGCCTGGTTCTGGCCGAAGAACGCCTGCGATCTCGCGTTGAAAAGGTCTGTAACAGCCTTTGCATCATCGATTCTGCCTGGGCGGACAGTCCAGGATTGGCGCTTGTTTGGATGTTCTTTCATGAGGGTTTCTCCTCTCTATGGTGCTGTATGAAGCAGAGTTTTGTGTGGATTTGAAGGCCATGAGTGTTGAAGGGGGATGTTTGCCGTTCAACGAGATCCTTGACGTACCGCGAGTTCCCGGTACCGTCCGGATGGACGAGGGATCACGGCCGCAATGGACCGGTGGCTGACCTTGGATTCAGATGGCGGGTGTTCCTAGAGGGAAAGGACCAATCGTCCTGCGGCACTTGCGACATCTGCGTTTCGCGAATAGGAAGCGGCGGATATCAAGCCGAAGGGGCTGGTATGTTCTTCCGTGTCGTGTGAGTTTCCTAGGCGAACCGAACCTCAAGGAGCCACGAACCTGTCTCAGTGATCATGTTGATCATCGTCTTGCCTCCTTTCTGGCAGGATCGCGCAGATCGCGATCCGAAGTCCGCCTGCGGATAGTCCGCAGCTTGTGAACAATGTGATGTGGCATTATACGAGCCAAGTTGATGCTGTCAAGCATCGAGCCAAGTTGATGCTGTCAAGCATCGGTGTGCGAGAGGTTGTATTCAGTTGCCTTACCGGTGCCTTCTGAATAGCCTCGGATTGGGTGAATGTCCGGAGGGGGATCGATATCGATGAGCATCGATTGGGAGAAACTGACACAGGCGATTTATGTACGGCAGTCAAGGCGCAAATTCCTCGATCGGCCACTCGACCGGAAGGACCGAGAGGCGTTGGAGATGTTTGCTGCCGATATCGAGCGAGAGGTTCCGTTCCAACACGAAGCACACACCCTCATTCGAGCCGTCCCCGAAGGATTAAGGCCGGTCAGCTTTGTCGGTGCGTCATCCTTCGCTGCATTCACGGCACCGCAGACGCCTCTCGGTGAGGCACATGTCGGCTTCCTCGGTGAGATCCTGGTCTTGAAGGCGACAGATCTCGGGCTCGGAACCTGCTGGGTGGCCCAATTCCGGCGCTTGGATACCTATCAAGCTGTATTCGGATCTACTGAAGAAGGTGCACCACGGACGATTCATGCGGTGACGCCCCTGGGATATGTCACCGAAAAAGTCTCCGGCATCTCCGATCGCATCACCACGAGCATTTTCAGTGGCAGAAAGAAGTCCGTGGAGAAGAATCTCTCCCAGGATTCGCTTGTGGAGTTCCCGGAGAACGTTCGATGGGTGCTTGAGCTTGCCAGCAAGGCGCCGTCGGCACTCAATGCTCAACCATGGACGTTTCGCGTGACCGATACGTGGGACCGCTTCGTCATCGAGATCGCCAAGCCGGAGGGGTATCAGCACAAGGCCTGGGGCCACTCGGACATCGATGTCGGGATCTGTGCCGCTCACGTGTGGCTCGGATTGATGAGCCGCAAGGTCGAGCATGAACTGGAGGTCATCGACTCCCCCGGCCGAGTGGTTTGGACCTTCAAGCTGTAGTGGATCTTCCTTGCCGTGTGCCTATCCGCTGGGTTCGGCGTGGGCCGCTCCGGATGGAATTCGCCGGAAGACCATCGTGTTCACGACCGTATCTTCCCATCGATTCTCCGGGGTTGTGTTCTTCGTGAGCAGGAAGGTCGTTGTGAGGATATCCTGGCCGTCGATGCAGTGAAGCTGTCCGGTCAGGCTGGTCATCCAGTGAGAGCTCGAAAGCTCTTCAACGCCGGATATGACGTTCCCGCAATCCGCGCCGACGTCCAGATTCCGCCACGCCACGATCAGGCCAAAGGCTAGACCATCGGCCCCCGGATGATCATCGACGATGCCCGTGACGCGATAGCGGCCGACATCTCCCTGGGTCGAGCGATACACACCGCGAACGATCCCACACTCCACCGAGAGTTCCATCTGAGAGCCATAGTCATTGGCCCACAAGCCGACAAGCGTCCGTTTCTCTTCCATCATCACGCTCCGAGTGAGAGGCTGCCGGGATACTACTCCAATCCTGCTCGTCTTGACACGGCCGAATTCGTGCCATTGCGACTGTAAGACCCTGTTCGTGACGGTTCGTTGTGGCGGCCTCCGGTCCGGTTGCCCCGCCCGAGATGTGAGACGGCGATGTGACGGAAGCCGCCGATGATGGAAGCCATGACGAACCAAGATTGCTCAATGCCTGATGCTCGGCAATGGATTGTGGAACGACTTGGAGTTGGCGTCCCGTTTCTGTGTAGCCTGGCAACGGTGTCTGCGGAGGGGGCACCCCGGGTGCGGTTTGTATGGGCGAAGTTGGGCCCTGATCTTTCCCTGTGGATTCCGACCTTCGAAGGTACGCTGAAAGTCACGCACATCGAAGCCGATCCGAGGGTTCACGCAACCTGCGGAGACACGAGTTCCAATGCTCCCGGAAGCTACTTCCAGATCGAAGGAGTGGCAAAGATCAGTAGAGAAGCGGAAGATCGAGAGCTTTGCTGGACCGATCGGCTCAGCAAGTGGTTCGACGATCCCAACGACCCCCGATACGCTGTTGTGAAGATCCAACCGACGACGATCACCGTGCTACCGATCGGACGTCAAGGGCCGGCTCAGCGGTGGATCGGCGAAGACGTCGCCTAGGCCGAACCAGGATCAAGATACGGCGCGCGAAGCGCCCACATTCCGGATCGATGCTTGTGGGTGCCTCACGCTGTGGCGTGGAGGTCGGTTCAGGCGCCGTTCTCTGCGATGTACTTGTCGACCTGTTCCTCAAGGATGGAAAGCGGCAGTTCTCCATGTCCGAGCACGACATCGTGGAACTCCGCGAGATCGAACGCATCTCCAAGAGCAAGCTGTGCCCGACTTCGGAGTTCGAGCATCTTCAGCATCCCCACTTTGTAGGCCGTTGCCTGACCGGGAAGGACAATGTACCGCTCGACCTCTTCACGGACGAACTCCTCGGACATCCCGGTCGTCTCCAGCATGTATGTGACGGCCTGTTCGTACCCCCAGTGCATTGCATGGATTCCTGTGTCGACGACCAATCGCGCCGCACGGAGCATCTCGTCTTGCAGACGGCCCATGTTGCCGTAGGGATCGCTCTCATAGGCGCCCATCTCCCACGCGAGACGCTCGGCATACAGAGCCCAGCCTTCCGCGTAGCCGGTGAAGCTGACCGAGGCGAGGTATGGGGGGATATCGGACTCGTGTGCAAACGCGCTTTGAAGGAAGTGCCCGGGGATCCCCTCGTGATAGGTGACGGTAGGCAGCGAGTAGTTGGGCTGCTCGGACATCGTCGGGGCGAAGAACATTCCCGGACGCGATCCATCAAGCGCTCCCGGGGAGAAGAACGCCGTGGTGTACCCCTCGACGACAACCAGCTCTTCGCCAGGCCAGTGACTGAACACCGGCTGAACGAGACCGGTGATCGAGTCCAGAAGCTGTGTGCAGCGATCGATCGTTGCTTGCCCGGTCGATGTCCCCGCATCTTCTGTCAGGTGCCCGTAGATCTCGGGGATCGAGAGGTCCCGGCTGTAACCCAGAGCTTCCGCTTCATCCAACATCTCATCGCGGATGCGGTCGACTTCGATCAATCCTAGATTGTGGATTTCATCCGCCGAGAGATCCGTGGTCGTGTACGAGCGCAAGAGATACTCGTAGTACGCCCGGCCGTTGTCATGCTTCCAGACACCAACCGTGTCGTCGGTTCGCTCGGCAAGGCCGAACACAAACTGTGACAGGCTGGCAAACGCGGGGAGAACCTCGAGTTCGAGCACGCGTTCCGCCTCCTCCAGAAGACCCTGCTTGGATTGCGAAGCGATCGAATTCGACGCCATAACCTGCTCCTCGAGTGCGAGGTAGAGATTCGTTTCCGTAGCAGGGGTCTCGGCGATCCAATCCAGCCATTCTGCATCGGACTCGAGGATGAACCCGGGAGCCACGGCGTTGATCGTTTCGCTACGAGCGAGCGCTACAGTTAATTCGTCGAAGCGATTGGGGATCTGCCGAAGGCGAGAAATGTAGTCTTCCGCGTTCTCCACCGTCTCAACGGCATGGAAGCTTGTGAGGAACCACTCAAGATCCTGCGGGTAGCTTGCGTACATGTTGCCGACCAGATACCAGTGATCGGAGAAGGGGGCGAAGTCGAGATAGTCTTGCAGATACCAGCGATAGATCTCGGCCGTGAGGCGCTCTTCTTCGTCTAGGAGGTCCGCCGGATAGGCGTCGATGGTGTCGACCATCGTTTGGAGGTGGCCGAGGATCTGCTGGTCGTATTCGTCCGTGAGTGGGTCGAGCGAGTCGTCCCGCATGCCGAGTTCCTCCGTCAGTCCGAGGAACGTGGCCGTCTCCGTGGACATCATGACCCACTCCGTGCTCGCCTGTTCGAGGTACGAACTGAGGTCAAGAGGTGGGGCCGTAACCGGGGTGACCGTGGGTTCTGTATCGACAACGATGCCGCTTGTCTCCTCGATCCCATCCGGGGCAACCGGAGTCACCTCATCGGACGGGGCCAGCCACAACACCGCTGCACCGAGCGCCAACGCCAGCGCAACCAATGCCACCAGCCACTTGGACATACGCACACCTCCAGCAACGATCATTCACCAAGGAAACGGTGAGCGCAAGAAGTGAACCAATG